>AATN01000129.1_pt1 | contig 19420 bp, 15 predicted proteins | sample 270648 | NCBI WGS metagenome assembly AATN01 (sample SAMN02954269, study PRJNA17659) | bioreactor sludge metagenome | biome: terrestrial; feature: bioreactor; material: sludge; isolation source: Enhanced Biological Phosphorus Removal (EBPR) bioreactor sludge | place: Australia: Brisbane, Queensland
CACCAGCGCCGGCAGCCGGACCGAGGAAGATCAGCGGCCCGAACAGCGAATCCTCGGCGACACCGAGACGCAGCGCCGGCGTGCCGCTACGTGCGCCGCTTGGGCGCAGCCGATAGCCGGTGACGCGTTTCCGCGGTTGCTGCAGGCGCGCGCTATTGCGCAGGCCGCGAACGGCAAGTTGGATCTCGGCCGGCGAGCGGAGTCCCGCGGCGACCTGTTCACACTCCGCCGTATTGGCCAGCACGAGGCCGAGGTCGACCGGGTAGCCGATGCGTTCCGCGGTGCCTATTGCCGCCTCGACACTGCTCGCCAGAGAATGATCGGCAACGGCAATACCATAAGCGCGCAGTACGCGACGCGCCTGCTCTGCGCTGGGCACGTCGCTCCCGGCATCGACGGCCTCGCCGATCGCGGCACGTGCGGCGGCGCTGTCGGGAGAAAAGTCCTCCGCCAACGAGGGCGGCATCTGCATCAGCAAGTCGCGATTGCGCCGGTAGTTCAACACCCCGAGAAAGACCGCGATCGCCTTTTCCGGTGAATCATGGCTCAAGACGCCGCTGGCGGCAGCGATCTGCTGCGCCTCGAGCATCGTGCGACCGCCTACCCAGCACGTGAACACGTTGCGCTCGCTGGCTTGCGACACTTCGCAGATTGCCGTGGCAACCTCGACGCTCGGCGCGAACGGGGACGGCGAGCAGACTGTCAGCACGGCGTCCGTGGCGTCGTCCGCGAGTACCGCGGCAAGCGCTGCCGCCCAGTTCGCCGGGGTGATGTCCGGCGGCAACGCCATCGGATTGCCGAGCGTCGAACGCGTCTGCAGCAGTTCGCCCAGCTGCTTGACCGTGCCCTTGGACAGGGCGCCCAACTGGCCACCGGAGCGCTGCAGCGCGTCCCCGGCAATCCAGCCGAGGCCGTGGCCATTCGCCAGGATCGTCAGACGCTCGCCGCGCATCGGCCGCACGCGCGCCATCGCTTCGGCGGCCTCGAACAGATCGCCCAGGTTGTCGATGTGAACCCAGCCGGCGCGACGCAGCGCGGCCTCGTACACCTCGTCGACGCTGAACGGTGCGCCGGGCATGCTGCGTGTGTCCACGCGCCGGCCACGAATCGAGACGACCGGCTTGTTGCGCGCGGCGGCGCGCGCCGCCGACATGAACTTCCGCCCCGGCGGCAGCGAATCGAACTGGACGAGGATCGACTTGGTGTCCGGATCGCCGGCCAGCCAGTCAAGTGCGTCGGCGAGATCGATATCGATGCTCGCTCCCAGGTGCAGAACGCTCGAAAAACCAATCCCCTTGCTGGAAGCGCGATCGAGAATCGCGGCCGTGACGGCGGTCGACTGGCTGACCAGCGCGATCTTGCCCGGCGTGATCGACACCGGAGCCGCACTGGCATTGAGGCCTCTGGCGGGAACGACGATACCGCCGCTGCCAGGCCCGAGAACGCGCATCAGGTAGGGCCGCGCCGCCTCGAGGATGGCCTTGCGGGCGGCCAGGATCTGGCTGCTGCTCATCCGGTGCCACAGCCAGGGCCCGACGATCACCGCCCGCGTGCCACGCGCGCCGAGTTGCTCGATGATCGACGGGACCTTGTCCAGCGCGGCGCAGACGATCGCCAGGTCGGGCACCACCGCCATATCGTCGATGCGCACGTCGGCGCCGATCCAGAACAGCGATCGCTTCCTGGCGCTGACCGAAATCACCGGGCCGGAGAAGCCGCCGGCGGCCAGATTGGCCAATACCACTTCGGCGTAGCGGCCCGCCTCGTCGGGCTCGGCAACCACGGCTACCGATTCGGGACGAAAGAGGAACTCGAGATTGCGGACAGTCATGCTTGCCTCGTCAGGTCAGGGGAACGCGAAGCTCGCGTTGTCCATCTGCATCAGCGAGCGCGCCGGTGCCAGGGCGCCCTGGCGGTGGCCGTCGGCGCGCGGCAGCAGGCGGTCGAAATAGAACTCTGCCGTCTGTATCTTGGCGCGATAGAAGGCCGCCGACTCCGCGCCCTGGCCACTGCTCAGGTATTTGTACGCCTTGTCGGCCTGCAAGGCCCAGAAGTAGGCCATCATCACATAGCCGGAATACATCAGGTAGTCGACGCTTGCCGATCCCACGAGGTCACGATCCTTGCCCGCCCGCGACATGATCCGCAAGGTGAGCAGGTTCCACTCGATGGCGCGCTTGACCGTGGAGCGCGCCATGGCGCCCATGCACCCGCCTGCGAAGAGATGCGGCCTGGCAAAGCGCAGCATGAGGCGCGTGAAGTCGCGCACACACTTTCCCCGGGTGCCGATCAACACCTTGCGGCCCAGCAGGTCGAGCGCCTGAATGCCGGTGGTGCCTTCGTACAGCGTGGCGATGCGTGCATCTCGAACCATCTGCTCCATCCCGTGCTCGTGAATGTAGCCGTGACCGCCAAAGACCTGCATGCCGAGATTGGCGGCTTCCAGCCCCAGTTCGGTGAGGAAACCTTTGAGGATGGGCGTGTAGAAGCCGAGCAGGTTATCGTACTCTGCCTGCGTGGCGCGATCCTCTTCGAGTACGGCGTTGAACATGATGTCGGCGGTCTGCGCAGCCGCATAGATCATCGCCCGGCCACCCTCGGCAATGGCCTTCTGCGTCAGCAGCATGCGCCGCACATCGGCGTGCCAGATCAAGGCATCGGCCACCGAGTCAGGCTCCTTCTTCCCGGAGAGAGCGCGCATCGAGCGGCGCTCCCTGGCATAGGCGAGCGCACCCTGAAACGACGCCTCCGCGTGCGCGATGCCCTGCAGGGCAATGCCCAGGCGCGCGGTATTCATGAACGTGAACATCGCCTCCAGGCCCTTGTTGGGCTCGAAGATCAGGTGGCCGACCGCCGCATCGAAATTCAACACGGCAGTCGGCGAGGCGCGGATACCCATCTTGTGCTCGATGGCGCCGCAATTGACAGCATTGCGCCGGCCAGGCGAACCCCCTTCATTCGGGAGAAACTTGGGGACGACGAACAGCGACAAGCCGCGTGTTCCTGCCGGCGCCCCGGACAGGCGGGCGAGGACGATGTGCACTATGTTCGCGGCGAGATCATGCTCGCCCGCCGAAATGAACATTTTCGTGCCGGTGATCGCGTAGCTGCCGTCGGGCCGAGATTCGGCCCGGGTGGTCACCTGCCCGAGATCAGTGCCGCACTGCGCCTCGGTCAGACACATCGTACCGGTCCATTCACCACTCACCAGGGCCGGCAGATAGAGCGACTTCTGTGCCTCGGTCCCGTATTTCAGGAGGGTGTTGATGCAACCCAGGCTAAGGCCCGGATACATGTTGAACGACCAGTTGGCCGCACCCATCATCTCGGTCTTGAACACGCTCATCGAGGTCGGCAGCCCGTGGCCACCATACTTGGTGGGAAAGGACAGCCCTTGCCAGCCGCCTTCGACGAACTTCTGGTAGGCCTCCCGGAATCCCGCCGGGGTAGTGACTTCGCCGTCCTTGAAGTGGCAGCCTTCGCGATCGCCGGAAAGATTCAGGGGTGCGAGAACCTCTTCGCACAGGGTGGCTGCACCGGCGAGTATGGCCTCGACCATGTCGGGCGTCGCCTCGCCGCCGCTTGACAGTTTGGCATAGTGCGCCGGGTAGTCCAGCACCTCATTGATCAGGAAGCGCATGTCGCGCAGCGGAGCCTTGTAGCTGGGCATAGTGCAGCCTTTCCGGGAAGGGAAACGGTGTGACTGTGCGCTGCTCGCCAAGTGCGATCAGCGATTCAACTCCGAGCGTTGTGTGTACAATCGTACACTGAAACTCTTGGCGATTGAAGCAATGTTGTTCCAGAAATTGTGTAATCGCAACTCGGCATGGCAACAGACCTGATCAGAAATGCGAATTCCCGGATACAAGTGTTCTAGAATACGCGGCATGAGATCTGCCACCCCGCCCGGGAGAGCCACACCCGAGAATCCTGATTCCCTGTCGCGCAGTGCGCGCAAGGACCTGACCCGAGCGAACCTTCTGCAGGCAGCGCTGAACCTCATGGGCGGCGGACGCAGTTTCACCAGCCTTGGATTGCGCGAGATCTCCCGAGAAGCCGGCGTGGTCCCGAACGCCTTCTATCGTCACTTTCGCAACACCGACGAACTTGGCCTGGTCCTGGTCGAGGAGGCCGGGATCACGCTGCGCCGCCTCCTGCGCGAGGCACGCAAGATGGACGTGGCACCGCGCGACATGCTGCGGCGTTCAGTCTGCGTGTACCAGGAGCACGTGAAGCGCAATCGCCTGCAATTCGTGTTCATCTCGAGCGAGCGATCCGGGGGCAGCCGCATACTGCGCATGGCAATTCGCAACGAGGTGACGCATTTCACCAATGAAATGGCGCAGGACTTCCGCCTGCGCGGCCTCTACACACAACTGCCGACGGCAAGTCTGCAGATGGTCTGCGGCATGATCGTGATGACCATGCTCGCGGCGGCGACCGACATCCTGGACCTGCCCCCCGAGCAACCGCTGCTCGAGGGTGAGATGCTGGAGAACTTCGTGCAGCAACTCAAGATCATTCTCTTTGGCGCCACGCGCCTGAATGAGTCCTTTGGCGCCTGCGCGGAGCCCGCGGCGCGAAGGTTCCAGCCTGACTGAACGGCGAGGATCATGGTACGGCTGCTCGTGTCCCGGCAGGCGTTCCTCGATGCAGAGATCGCCGGCCGTCGCCACGTCGGTGCTCAGTCCGTAGGCGGGGGTCGGGGATGGCCGCAGTCGTCAATCCCCACGCGCCGGATTCCTCCCGTCGTCGGCTGGACCTGAAGTACGGCAGAGTCCTGCCGACTGAGGTAACATTCTCGCCTGATCTCTTGGCAGTACAACATCATGTCTATAACAGACCGGTTCACTGCAGCCGTACGCCATCACGACGCGCAGATCGCCGCGATGGGCCTGACCATCTGGGTTGGCTCGGAACCGACCTTCACCGACCGGACCGCCCATTCGCCGGAGTGGCTGAGCCAGGCCCTGGGCGGTGACAAGGAACGCCGTGCCGAAGCGCTGCTCGGCGGCCTGTGTCGGCGTCACGCCGGTGGCGTAGTGCTGCGCAGTGTCGGACGGCAATACCCCGGCGAGGAACAACCGCGCTGGAATCTTGGCCTTTATCGCCGGCGGGACGGCGCCTCGATCTGGCACGGGCCTCCCGACCCGCTCCTGTCGTTGAGCGACCCGACAGCCGCCTCGGGGCGCGGCGATGCATTTGATCTCGATGGCTGGGCGTCCGCCCTCGCCGCCGAGCTGGCCGCGCGCAGCCTCCTGGTCACACCACTGGCCGCGGCAGCCCCCCGAGAACGGCGCCTGCTGATGCGCGCCGATGCGGCACTCTCCTTCCCCGATGCCGACGATCCCCGGCTGCACCGCGCCTCGGTGCATGCCCGTGCGACTCCGGCCAGTGGCCTGCATGACGAACTCGCGGAGGCCGGCGCCTACCTCTTCATCCTGGGCTGCCACGAGGTGGACGGACGGCCGACGGCGCGCATCGAGTTGCCCCTGTTCACCGGGGTCGGCTTGTTCCTGGCCGTCCTGGAGAGCGTCGCGCAAGCTTCGCTGGCCGGCCAGGTAGCGACGCTGATCCTGGCCGGCTATCCACCGCCGGTGGATGCGACAGTCGAGTGGACGACGGTGACGCCCGACCCGGCGGTCATCGAGATCAATAGCGCACCGAGCGTCGACGCGGCGGATTTCCTCGTGCGCAGCCGCAAGATCCACGCTGCAGCCGCCGAACAGGGCCTTGCCCCCTACCGGCTCTACTTCAACGGCGCCGTGGCGGACTCCGGCGGCGGTGGCCAGATCACCCTCGGCGGGCCGTCGCCGGCAGCCAGCCCCTTCCTCCTGGAGCCAAGGCTGCTGCCGCGTCTGGTGCGTTTCTTCAACCGTCATCCGGCGCTGTCCTATCTCTACTCGCACGACTTCGTCGGCAGCAGTGGCCAGTCGGTGCGTGCCGACGAGCGTGGCGGCGACGCGTTCGACGAACTGTGCCTCGCCGTGGACCTGCTGGAGCGGGAAGATGATCTGTCGCCGGAACTGCTCTGGCACAGTCTCGCGCCATTTCTCTGCGATGCGGCCGGTAACAGTCATCGGGCCGAGATGAACATCGAGAAGCTGTGGAATCCGTTCCTGGCCGGGCGGGGCAAGCAGGGCCTGGTGGAATTTCGCGCGCTGCGCATGCAGCATACGCCGGAAAGGGCCACCGCCCTGGCCTGCCTGTTGCGCGCCGTGACGGCGATGCTGGCGCGCGACTCCTCCACGCTGCCCCTCATCGATTGGGGTCGCGAACTCCACGAGCGCTTTGCCCTGCCCTTCTACCTGGAACGGGATCTCGATCAGGTGCTGCAGGCCCTGCCCGCGGCCGGAGTGGAACTCGGCGAGGCGATCCAGGCGGTGCTGCTACGCGACGAGTTCCGTTGCTGGGGGCAAGTGCCGCTGCCCGGCTGCACCCTGGAAATCAGGCGTGCTCTCGAGTTCTGGCCGCTGCTGGGCGATTCGGCGAGCCCGGAACAGGGTGGCACCTCCCGCCTCGTCGATGCCAGCACCGCGCGTGTGGAACTGCGGCTGCGCCCGGGACAAGGCGGCGACCTGGAGGATGCGTGGCAGATCGTCGTGGCGGGGGTGACACTGCCGATGCGGCACGAGCACGACAGCCAGGGGCCGCTGAGGGTGTACGGCCTGCGCTACCGCAGCTTCGTCCCGAGTTGGGGCCTGCATCCCGCGCTGCGCGCGCAGGTGCCGGTGCAGCTGCGGCTGCGCCATCCCGGACACGCGGTGGACCATGTCGTGACGCTGCATGAGTGGCGTCCCGACCCTATTGCCTATGCCGGCCTGCCCGAGGATCTGGCGGCAGCCGGCGAGCGTCGTGCCGAGCGGGTGAGACTGGAAGTCCTGCCACCGGACCCGGACGACGAGCTGCGCTGCGGCCCGGTTCCCGGTCTCGGCCCCTTTTGCCTGGATGTGCGCTGCCTGCCCGGCCAGGGGACGAGCCCAGCGAGTACCCATGAGTCATGATCAGCGCCGGCCGGAACAACCCCGTTGGTGTGTGTTTGACATGACGATCGCCGTACAGCCGGGACGTTTGACGCCTGCGTTCGTACCGGGCACCAGCAACCGCGCTCGGCCGGAGGTGACGGAAGCCTCTGCCTGGGAACGTCCAACCGCCAGCTGAATGCGCCATACCGAGTGTAGAATTTTCCGCGCAACCTCAGGGACCAGCCGCATGTACGTCACCCGTGTCCACATCAGCCAGCGCCATGTCGATTCCTTCGTGGCCCGACCGAATGCGAATCACGAGGCCGTGTTCAGCGGGCGCCACGACCGCGGCTTCGCCCTCCGCCGGCCCGCTGGCCACCGGGAATCCCCCGCAGCGTTCCGCAGCGTGCCGCTTTCCCGATAACCGAGCGTCAGGCGCCCTCCACCATGTCCATCATCCCAACCTACGCCGCTTTGCTGGCACTCCTTTTCGTGGCACTCAGCATCCGCACCCTGCGCCTGCGTCGCAAGCTCCGCATCGCCATCGGCGACGCTGGCGACGCGGCAATGCTGCGCGCCATGCGTGTGCACTCCAACTTCGCCGAATATGCACCGCTCAGTGTGATCCTGCTGTCCTTCGTCGAACTGCGCAGCGCGCCAGCCGCGCTGGTCCATGGCCTGTGCCTCTGCCTGCTGATCGGCAGAAGCCTGCATGCCTTTGGTGTGAGTCGCACGCACGAGGACTACAGATTTCGCATTGCCGGAATGGCGCTGACCTTCATGACGCTCATCGTTTCATCCGCCTACCTCCTCATAGCCTTTGCCCGGGGTCATGGCGCCTTCTGAGGCGGTGCTTCGCGAGCAGTGCGGGGAACGACGGCTCGCGTCCCATGCCGGACTCGCCCGCCATGGGACGGCGGGCGGGATGCGGCCAGAACGAGACTGGTGAAGAGGTCTGCGTAAGGCTGACCTTGACTTGGTGGAGCGATCAGCGGTAAGCGGCCATCGCCTGACCGAGCGCTACGCGTCGACAATCGGCCAGTACGTGGAGGATGGCGTCAGTCGGCAACCGGCCAAGAGCAGACGGTGAAAAAGTCCGCCAAGAGCAGTCCTTGAAGTAGCTTGGATGCATGGAGAGGTGATGCTATACACGATTATTACCATGAGAGCCCGGGAAACAAATACAAACAAGAACTTCCCGTCGTCAGCAGGATGGTCAGGGAAAGCTATCGCTGGTCAGACCAAGGCAGCGGTAGCTTCGGGCAACTTGCAGATATTTCGTTGCATTTTCTGTCAGCAATGGCTACCTTTTGGCATTCGCCCAACTTCCCATTCAACGGTGGCTGGCGCGATAGCGCCGCGTCAGCCGTTTTATTCAGCGGTTAGACCGCACAGCACACATCTCTGTCCAATCTATTGAGTCCGCAAAGCGATGAACGAAAATACTGGAAAAGCACCTGACATGTCTTCTCTCGCACCAACTGCCTCTTATTCAAAGTCAGTTGAAACTGTGCCTGATCCCGCCCCCCCGCCTCGCAAGGTTGAGCCCATTGCTCACGCGCTTGAGTGCTATCTTGCCGCGATTAGAGACATTGGTCAGACCGCACAGATAGCGCTTCCCCACATCGCGAAGTGGAAAATCGCGGAAATCGAGAAAATCCAGAAGAAGATTGAGAAGTTTGTGCCAGAAATCTCAAAAGAGAGCGCGAGGCTAAAAACCTTCACCCTCGATTCCGCACGAGACTTTGCTGAGTTTTCCAGCACGATTCGACAACTAGAAGAACTTCGCAGCCAGCACTCCGCTGAAGTTCTCGCAAAGAGCCTATTTACCCAGCTCTTCGCTGAGTTTGACGCGTATATTGGCGAATTGCTAAAGGCAATTTATCTGAAGAACGATAAACTATTGAAGGGCATTTCGCGTGAGATTTCTCTGTCCGATCTACTTGAGTTCGAAGACATCAACGCAGTTAAGCTCTCGATGCTTGAAAAGGAAATCGAAACATTTAGACGCGACAGTTATATTGAACAATTCTCCACGCTTGAAAAGAAGTTTAATCTATCCCTTAGGAAGTTTAGTGAGTGGCCCGAGTTTGTTGAACTGTCGCAGCGACGCAATATCCTGACACATAACGGCGGCATGGTGAGCGATCAATACCTAGTCGTATGCGATAGAGAAGGATATAAGTTTTCATCGAAACCTAAGATTGGCGACTCGGTAGGAGTCACATTTCAATATTTTTTAAATGCTTCTCGCCTTCTGTCAAAAGTTGGCCTAATGCTTGCCTACACTCTTTGGAGCAAGGTATTCCCAAAGGAAGCCGAGGCGGTGCATAGCGCTCTTAACAACACAATATTCAAGTGCCTCCAACAGAAACGCTGGCTCTTTGTCGCAGAACTTGAAGACTTCGTACTGAGTGCCCCGATGCGAAAGGAGATTTCTGAGATTGACCTGCGAATCAGGATCGTCAACGCTTCTATCGGACTTAAATTTTCTGGCAAGGATAGCGAAGCGGTTCGCCTCCTCGAGTCTGTGGATTGGAGCGCGAGTTATCGAGATTTCAAGCTTGCCATCGCCGTATTGCAAGAGCGATATGAAGATGCGCTTGTCATCATGAAGAGTATTGGAAAAACAGGCGAGATCATTAAACAACCTGACTACCACACTTGGCCGCTGTTCACGCGATTCCGTGAGCGTCCAGAATTCTACGATGCGTACTTCCATATCTATGGCGAAGTGTTTGCGGAGAAAGTCGAGACAGCTAAAGGCTCAGTTGAAGCACACGCTACGTCCCCAGAATCAGGGTCTTCGGCGAGACCAGCAGAGAGCGTCATAGATCAGGTGGCACGCGAAGTGTCAACCACGACGAAAGCAACGAAGCCCTCTTCCTCCATACTCACGAACAAGGAAGGCAAGACACCTGTGGCTCGCAAGCGAAAGGCGTCTAGCCCTGCTGTGCAGGGGACATTCAGCGATGAAGCATCGAGCGTCCCTGGCCTTGAACGTTGAGCGTCGGCTTTCCAAATCGACCTGCTTCCGCAAAGGGTCGGTTACGGTCAGCAGACCACGAAAAATAAATGGCCGCTTAGGGTCTGGAGCGGCCAGCCAGACGAGCAACCGCGGAAGAAGTGTAGGCTCGGAATAACTCGATGACCAAAGATGACTGACAGGAAGCTCGTACCAGTTCTACGACTCTTGAGCATCGTGCCATTAATGCTCACCCTATCCTCGGGAGCCTATTCAGATTCGCGACGGGGCATCGCTTGCCTGCTGAAAGCCTACCCGAAGTTCCTGATTGAAAAGGACGGCGACAACCTGATTTTGGTGGATGGGCACCGAATGCCTTACGGCTCGGGGAGCCAGGGCAACTTCGAGAACCGGCTTGACCACGCGGATTTGCATGATCAGATGAGTCAATGTTACACGCCGGGCTTTCCGGTGGATCAACCGCGGTTCAACGAAGATCCGGGACGCATGCGGCATGAGCCGTTCTTCAAACGCCTTTACGGTGAGGATAAACTGGCCGTACAGCGAAATATCGTTCAAGTGAGTTGGGCCCCGTCAGGCCAATCCCTCCCATTCAGCCGAGTCGCCGGCGCTGACCAAGCGCTCATCCGGGTCGGCAACGCTATCGCCGCCCGTCCCGAGCTTCGACATCTCGTCTCCAGCCCGGTGGGAACACTTAACTGGCGCACCATACAAGGGACGAAACGGACAAGCAGCCACAGCTTTGGTATCGCGATTGATTTCAGGCTCCCGCACGGGCTGGGCCACTATTGGCGCTGGGCAGGGTGCTTGTCCGAAAAATCCTGTGCTTACCCGGAACGTGTTCTGCAAGATCGAGCGTTGCGGGACGTCGTGACCATTTTCGAAGCCAACGGCTTTATCTGGGGCGGAAGATGGTTTCACTTCGACACCATCCATTTCGAATACCGCCCAGAGCTGCTCGTGGCCGAATGTACCTGCAAAAGCCAGGAGAAATGATTCATGTTGTTCGATCTCGCCTCACTGACCAAACCGCTCGTCACGACGCCGCTGGCTCTCACGTACCTGGACCTGGATCGTGACCTGAGCGATCTCCCCCGCCTGTCCGGCTTTCGCAAACAGGCGTGGCCCTTGACGGCGCGCCACCTGCTTTCGCACACGGCGGGTTTGCCGCCATGGCTTCCCTACAAGGGGCTTCCGCTGGCTCAGCAGCTCACCGCCCCCCTTCCCTGGAATCAACACCCTCTCCTAGTGAGGCCAGTCGCCGAATTCGGCCAATTTCCTGCCTGCTATTCGGACCTTGGGTTCCGCTTGCTGGCGGAGGCCGTCGAGGCGGTCAGTGGCGAGTCCTGGGCGAAACTTGGGCAACGGATGACTGGTCTCGTGCCAGCTCCGTGGGGTGAGGCGCCGATCGCGCTTCCTCCCGGGCCGGACCGCGAAGCCTGGCTCCTTGCCGGTAACGACGTTGCCTTCCCGGAAAGCACGCCCAACTTGCCGCACGATGCGAATGCGCGTGCGGGGATGATAGGCCATGCCGGTTTCGCGGCCAATTCAGAACTCCTGTTGCCCTGGCTCATGACCTGGCGGACGACGCATGCACCGAACATGACGCTCCCCCATGGACGATCGGTCGACGGCACTGTGTGGGGACTTGGGCTATGGCGCGTTGCGAACGGCCCTGGCCAGTTCGGCGAACTGCTGGATAGACTGCCGCTGGACGGCACGTGTCGAGTCATCGAGCACAGCGGAACGGAAATGCCTGCGGACGTGCCCAATACGCCCCCTACCGAAACCAATCAATCGTGGTGGATGCATACGGGCTTTACCGGCCCAGCGATATTTTTTCGCCCCGAAGACTTGAGTTGCATCTGTCTCCTCGCCCACCGAAGCGGGCCCGCAGGAGCGCTTCTGTCGCCGCTGGAAATTCATCGGCGACGTTACGCCGTGCTGACAAACTTATAATCCACTTTCCAGGATCCAAGCTTCCATGGTGCCGATGAAACCTCTGTCCATCGTGTTGGTTCTTGCCTTGGCCGCTTGTGAGTCGGCACCGAAGATACCTGTGCAACCCGAAGAACCACCGCAGGCGCAGGAAATCGAACCCCAGGCCGACAGTTCGGAATCACCTCCGCTCGGTTACTGGAAATCCAGGATCGTCGAGGCCGCGAATGCTGAATGGGTCTACTTCGACCGGCAGACGGTCGTCATCGATGGCGATGAGGAGAGCATTCCCCATGTGGGAATTTGGGAAGATGACGATCATGAGCACAGTGACCGGATCAACCAGTACTGGCGTGCCGTTGGCAAGTACCGGCTAACGGGTTACGACTGCAGGGAGCCTTGGTCCGCTGCCTTCATCAGTTGGATCATGCGGGTGGCTGGCGTGCCGACAGACGTGTTCCCACCGAGCAGCGCCCACCGGTATTACCTTAACCATTTTCTTGCCAACGCACAGGATCCGTTCGCGGCCTTGATACCCCATACCATTCAGCAATACAAACCCACACCCGGCGATTTGATCTGCGCCACCCGCAGCAAAGTCGAGCCTCAGGAAGTGATGGAGAAACTCCCGGACTCAGTCAACTCCGGGGCGCATTGCGATATCGTCGTGGAAACCGACGGCCGAACCTTGCAAGCCATCGGCGGCAATGTCCGCAATTCCGTTTCCAGGACTGTCTTGACTTTATCCCCGGATGGCCACTTGCAGTATTCGAGTCCAAGGCCATGGTTCCTGATTATCGAAAATCGCCTGGACCGATAGCGTGTTCGCGTGCTCAGTTGAACCTTGCCCTCGTACCGGCATCGAACAGAACGTGCCCAAGCCGAGACGGTGCGGCAACCGACAGAAGACCGTCCACCCGAGCCGGGCGCCGTCAGCGAAACTGCTCCAGTCGAGGTGATCATGATGCGCTTCCTCCTCTTTGTCGCCACACTGCTCTTCCTGCCCATTGGCCAGGCGCAACCGCTTCTGCACGGCACGCTGATCGCGGAGCAGGCTGCCGGGCTGGCACAACCGCACGATGCCGCGTTGTCGCCGGACGGCAGGCTGCTTTACGTCACCGACATGGCCAACAGCCGGATCGTCGCCCTCGAGGCGATGACGCTGAAGACCCTCGGTACGTTCGGTGCGGGCGAGCTGTCCTACCCGCACGATGCGGAGTTTGACGCGCGCGGGCGCCTGCTCGTCGCCGACACGGGCAACGACCGGATTGCCATCTACGAGGTGAATGGGGCGTCTGCCCGACCCGTCGGCGAACTCAAGGGGTTGGCTGCGCCCGAGGGTGTGGCGGTGACCGGGGATGGGCGCGTGCTCGCCACCAATGTGCGCTCGGGCAGCGTCAGCGTCTTCCGCGGCGACAAGCTGGTGGCCAGCGTCGGCCAGCAGGGTTCGCGCGATGGCGAGTTCTCGCATCCCCACGACATCGATGTTGGGGCCGATGGCACGATCTACGTTGTCGATTCCGGTAACAATCGTGTTCAGGTATTCGATAGCAGCCTGGCACACCGCAGCAGCTTCGGGCCCGAATTGAAACTCAACGGGCCCAAGTACCTTTCGCTCGACGCGGGCCGCATCTGGCTCGCCGACGAGTACAACCATCGCATCCTTCTCCTCGACCACCGGCATCGCCTGCTCGGCGTCCTCGGCACCGGCCAACCGGGGCGTGGCGCGAACGCCTTCAGGAAGCCGGAGGCGGTCGTGGCACGCGCGCCTCATCTCTGGGTGGTCGACACCTACAATGACCGTGTCCTCCTGCTGCAGGTGACGCTGCCCGATCTACAGGGTCGATGAAGCCCGCCTGACGCTCAGGCACATGGCGTGCATCGCGGCAACGGCGCCGGCCATCCCGGTCGGGGAGACCGTCATTGCGCGCGTACAGCCAGCATGCGGAGTGTAGAATTCTCCGGACAACTCACGGGAGACCACCATGCATGTCACGCTCGTCCATGTCCGGGTCCGGCCGGAGCATCTCGACGCCTTCATCGCGGCAACGCGCGCGAACCACGAGGCCTCGGTCAGCGAAGCGGGCAACCGTCGCTTCGATGTCCTGCAGGCGCCCGACGACCCGACACGCTTCATCCTCTACGAGGCCTACGCGTCGGCCGCCGACGCCGCCGCGCACAAGGAGACCGCGCACTATCTCGCCTGGCGTACGGCGGTCGCCGAGATGATGGCCGAGCCACGCCGCGGCGAGCCGATGAATGGACTATTTCCCGCATGAGCGGCAATTTCTTTCCCTTCTCGATCGCCCGCCTGCCGCGCATCGAGTTCGGCAGCGGCGCGCTGGAAAAACTGCCGGAGATCGCCGCCGGTTACGGTAATTTTCTCCTCATCGTCACCGGCCTGCGCTCGTTCGCCGAGTCGGAAGCGGGAACGCGCTTGTTCGCGCAGCTTCGCCAGCGCGGCCTGGCGTGGGAGCAGGTCAGGGTGTCGGGTGAGCCGTCGCCGGAGTTCGTCGATGCGACGGTCGCCGCGCTACGCGGAATGCCGTTCGACGCGGTAGTCGGCATCGGCGGCGGCAGCGCGCTCGATGCGGCGAAGGCCATCGCCGGCCTGCTGCGGCCCGGCAACTCGGTGATGGACCATCTCGAGGGCGTCGGTCCGGAACTGCCCTATCGCGGACCGTCCACGCCTTTCATCGCTGTGCCGACCACCGCCGGGACCGGTTCGGAGGCGACGAAGAACGCGGTACTGACGGCTCCCGGCGGCTTCAAGAAATCCTTCCGCGATGACCGCTTGGTCGCCGAATGGGCGATCGTCGATCCGGATCTGCTCGCCACCTGCCCGCCGGCACTGATCGCCGCCGACGGCCTGGACGCCTTTACGCAGATCCTCGAGTCCTTCGTGTCCACGCGCGCCAACCCACTGACCGACGCCCTCGCCCGCTCCGGGATCATGGCCGCGCGCGACGCCCTGCCGGCGCTGCACCGCCAGCAGTCGGCCGCGGCGCGCGCGCCGATGGCCTATGCCTCGCTCATGTCAGGCATCTGCCTGGCACAGACCGGGCTCGGTGCGGTGCATGGTCTCGCCTCGCCACTCGGCGCCTTCTTCCCGATTCCGCATGGCGTCGTCTGCGGCACCCTGGTAGCGGCAGCCACGGCAAGCAACATCGCGGCGCTGGAAGCACGCGCACCCGAGCATCCGGCGCTGCCGAAATACGGCGAGATCGGGCGCCGCTTCGCGATGCAGAAGGGCCTGAGCGGCCCCGAGGCGCGCGCCTTCCTCGTCGACAGCCTGCGCCGCTGGGAAGTGGAACTCGCGCTGCCGCGGCTCGCCGCGTACGGCATCGGCGAGAGCGATCTGCCGCGCATCGTCGCGGCCAGCCGGGGTGGCAGCATGAAGACCAACCCGATTGTCCTCACCGACGCCGAGCTTACGGACATCCTCGCCTGTCGGCTTTGAATGCGACGGCGCCTGGCCCTGCCGACAACTATTCCCCGGGCATCTACCACGCGCTCTACTGAGCGGGCTCGACGCTGCTGACGCAAGCGGAACAGATTCGATGCAACAGCCGGTGCGCTGTTGCTCACCCGACGAAGCATCATATCGAGGTGCGTCGGCCCGCCGCCGGGTGTCGGCAGCTTAGCGGGGTCGCTGGGGCTATCGGTGTTCGGCCTTGGGCCAGAGGATCATCTGCGTGCAGCGAAACAGGGCCAGCTTGCGTCCGCTCGCCTCGTCGGTTACCACCGCATCCCAGACCTGCGTGTTGCGTCCGAGATGTTGGGCGGTCGCCGTGCAAGCGACGCTACCCTCCCTGACGGTGCCGAGATGGTTGCTTTTCAGTTCGATCGTCGTGAAGGACTGTGCGCCTTCCGGCAGGTGCGCGATGGTTGCGTATCCGCAGCTCGTATCGGCAAGCGCAACGACGCTGGCCGCGTGCAGGAATTCGTTGGGGGCGACGTGCAACTTGTGGATCGGCATCCGGCTGCTGAGCGTGTTCGGTTCCAGCGACAGGATGACGATGCCGAGGTAGCCGGGCAGGTACTCGATGCCTTGCTGGTTGAGACGTTCGATGGTGATGTCGTTGCGTAGTTTGCTCATGGTCGGCGATCCCGAGTTGGAGAGAAGACGCTTCTCGAAGCCCCTGTCAGGCTGGTGCAAGGGCCCTGGTCACGGGCGCTTCGCGGATCGGCAGGTTGACCAGCGCGGCGGCGACGGCCAGCGCCATGTCGGCGTACCACATCCAGCCGAAGTCGCCGAAACGGACGATGACCAGCCCGCCCAGCCAGGCGCCGAGGAAGCCACCGATCTGGTGCGACAGCAGGGTCATGCCGAACAGCGTGGCCAGGTAGCGAACCCCGAACAACTTGCCGACGATGGCTGCCGTCGGTGGGACGGTCGCCAGCCAGGTGAAACCGAGGCCGGCGGCGAAGACATAGAAAGTCAGCGCCGTACGCGGCGCCATCAGATAGACGGCTACGAGCAGGGCGCGCGAGCCATACATGAGCGCCAGCACGTATTTGCTGCGATAGCGGGAGATGCAGGCACCCGCGTAGAGACTGCCGAGGATGTTGGCCAGTCCGATGATTGCCAACGACCAACTGGCGACCTCGGGAGGTAGTCCGCACAGATTGACCTCGCCCGGCAGGTGGGTGACCAGGAACGCGATGTGAAAGCCGCAGGTGAAGAAGCCGGCATGCAGCAACAGGTAGCTGCGGTCGCCGAACGCCTCGCGCAAGGCCGCCGGCAACCCCTTGTCCGCCTGCTCGCCAGCAGGGGCTGGCGTCACCGCTAACGGGCTGGCGACCCGCCGCACCAGTGGCAGCGCCGCCAGGGTCATCGCCGCCAGAACCCACATCGCGCCCATCCAGCCGAGCGCCTGGATCGCCTTCTGGAGAATCGGCGCAAAGACGAACTGCCCAAAGGAACCGCCGGCATTGATCACTCCCGACGCCGCGCCGCGCGCTTCCAGTGGGAGGCGCTGCGCGGCGGCGCCGATCAGCACGGAAAAACTCCCGGCACCTGCACCGATCGCCGCCAGGAGGCCGAGCGACACCACCAGGCCAAATCCGGAAGTGGCATATGGGGTGATCGCGCAACCCGCCGCCAGTGTGATGATGCCGCCGGTGAGTACGGTGCGCGGCCCGAAGCGGTCAGCCAGCGCGCCGGCCACCGGCTGAACCGCACCCCAGGCGAACTGGCCAATGGCGAGAGCCAGGCTGATGGTGGCTATCCCCAGTCCGCTGGTGTCGTTGATCGGCGCGATGAGCAGGCCGAAGGACTGGCGCGTTCCCATCGTCACCATCAGGATGCCGGCCGCAGCCAGGGTGATGGCCATGACGCCGGGGCGGTTGAGCGAACGCAGCATGGGAGGTGCCTGTAGAGGAATTGACCAGGCCGGAATTGGCTCTGATTCGGGCGAACTATAGGTCGAAGCCGGGACGACGAATAGCAGTAGAATCTGCCTTTGACGTCAACGAATGATTGACAAATGGCTTGGTTGAGCAGCTGGACAAGCTTTGTCCGGGTTGTCGAAATCGGCAGCATGGCTGCTGCAGCGCGCCGTCTCGACTGTACGCGGGCACAGATCAGCAAGCAGGTCGGCGAACTCGAGAAAGCTTTTGGCGTCCGGCTCTTCGAGAGGACCACGCGCAAGCTCCGCCTGACACCCGCGGGCGAAATCTTCTACCAGCACGCCCTGCGCGCGCTGGCAGTCGTCGACGGTGCCGATCTGGCGGTCCGGATCAGTACCGAGGTGCCATGCGGCGTCCTGCGCATCAGCGCCTCGCTGACTTTCGGACGATTGTATATTGCGCCGCTGCTGCCGCGTCTGGCCGAACGTTATCCGCAGCTCGAGTGTGAACTGCTGTTGAGCGACGATCTGGTCGACCTGATCGACGACCGGATCGACCTTGCCTTGCGCCTGACCAAAACGCCGCCAGAAGATGCGGTGGCGCGCCCCCTGACCCTCGTCAAGCGCCTGATCTGCGCCGCACCGGCCTACCTCGACACGCACGGTCGCCCGGCAACACCCGCTGAACTGTCCAGTCACCAGTGTTTCGACTTCCCGCATCCCTACGGCAACGGGAGGTGGCGGCTGCTCGATCGCCAAGGAGAGGAAACCGCGGTCCCGGTCAGCAGCAGGTTTCGGATCAACAACGTGGACTGCATTCTGGACGCGCTCTTCGCTGGTCACGGAATGGCGATCCTGCCGACCTATCTCTGCGGGTCGTACCTGGCCGACGGGAGACTGCACGCGGTGCTTGACGACTACGAGCCGCTGAGCAGCTTCGGGCGCCACGTCTACGCCTGCTACACCCCGAGCCGGGTCCGCCTGGCGAAGGTCCGCGTCGTTCTCGACGAACTGGAAGCGCTGTTTCTGCCCGTGCCGCCGTGGGAGCGACCTGCTTGAGCGGGTCGACCGCCGCGCTGCCACAGCTGAACGTGTTTCAAGGCCGAGGCAGAGTGGCCGGTGCTGCATGCGTTCGTCCACCAGAGCGGTTTCACTCGATGACGCCGAGGTGGCCACTATGGACCGCGTATGCACTCTTGCCGCCAGCCGGCGGCAGTGGTCAGGTTCCGGAAATCTGTCGCGCAAGCGGATCGAGCTGTGCCAAGGTGCCGTTGCCCGAGTACGCCACCGACAGCTCGCCGTCGCGTTCGCCGCATCTTCGCGCGATCCGGACGGGGGGTGCGCGCCAGTTCAGGACCATGCGCGAGCACGCCGATGAGGGCGGCAATCTGGTGGCAGCCGCCGATCAGCCTATGGCGCCTGTCGCTGTTCCTTCGGGTCCTAGCCCGAACACACCTGGAACGGCCGATCCGCGCGGGAAGCGCTAGGTCGCCTTGGCGGGTGCTTCCCGATCGAAGCGGTAATCGCTCGCCGCATACAACTGCCATCCGCCATCGCCTGTCAGTTCCAGGACGTGCTGATGATACTTGAGGATCGCGGGACGGTGGCCGACGCTGATCATGGTCGTTTCGCTGGCCGCCAACTGACGATAAACGCTGTCTTCGTTGGTGATGTCGAGGGCGCTGGTCGCTTCGTCAAGAATGGCGTAACGGGGTGCGGAAAGCAGCACTCGGGCCAAGGCGACGCGTTGCTGTTCACCGACCGACAATACCTTGGCCCAATCCAGTTCGGCATCCAGGCCATTGAAGCGGGCGGCAAGGTCAGGGAGGTTGACCTTCTCCAGCACGCGCAGCAGTTCCGCGTCAGCTATCGCCTGCTCCGGTAGCGGATACAGCAACTGGCAGCGCAGGGTACCCAGCAGCATGTAGGGTCGTTGCGGCAGGAACAGCATTTCGCTGGCCTCTGGCTGAATGATGCGGCCACTGCCCGAGCGCCACAGACCGGCGATCGCGCGCAGCAATGAACTCTTTCCGCAACCGCTGGCGCCGACGATCAACACGCCCTGGCCCGGATCGATCGTCAGCGAAAGATCCTTGATCAGCGTTCGCGCATGGTTTGGGGTTCCGAGGGTAAGGCTTTCAATGACCAAGCGCGAATCCTGGACGACGGCAATGCCATCC
>AATN01000130.1_pt1 | contig 19326 bp, 16 predicted proteins | sample 270648 | NCBI WGS metagenome assembly AATN01 (sample SAMN02954269, study PRJNA17659) | bioreactor sludge metagenome | biome: terrestrial; feature: bioreactor; material: sludge; isolation source: Enhanced Biological Phosphorus Removal (EBPR) bioreactor sludge | place: Australia: Brisbane, Queensland
GTCAGCGAGTTAACCATTGCACATGTTGAGTTGTGCCCCCACTTTAAATGAGGAGATTGACCATGTTCACCACGCCCGAACAATTCGCTGCTGCCAACAAGGCTTCCGTTGATGCCATGCTGACACCTTGCCAATACCGCTCTGGCCAGCGCCGAGCGCATTGCCGCGCTGAACCTGAATACGGCCCGCTCGATGCTCGAGGACGGCGTTGCCAACGCCAAGGCGATGCTGGGTGCCAAGGACCCGCAGGAATTCTTCTCGGTTCAGGCCTCACTGGCGCAGCCCAGCCTCGAGAAGGCCGTGGCCTATACCCGCAGCGTTTATGAAATCTCGGCTCAGTCGAAGGAAGAGATCACCAAACTGCTCGAAGCGCAGTTCAGCGATTTCCAGAAGCAGACTCTGGCTCTGCTCGAGAAGGCCACGAAGAATGCGCCGGTGGGTTCGGACGTTGCGGTGTCAGCCGTCAAGTCGGCAATCGCCTCGGCCACCTCGGCCTTCGACAGCATGAACAAGGCGGCAAAGCAGGTTGCCGACATCGCCGAAGCCAACGTTGCCGCGGCTACCAACGCTACCGTCAAGGCAGTTGGCGCCACCGCCGCGAACGTCAAGAAGTAGGTCTGTCTGGGCCTTGATGGACGGGCTCGATGCCGCCGTCTCACCAACAAGGCATGCGAGCGGCTCCCGCTGCAGTTCGGGAGCCTGCTCTCAGGCCTGTTTCGAGTCGACGTCTGAGCACAGTCCGAAATCAGTATTCCGGCGGGAGCGGAAAAAGCGTGTCGCTGCGGCGACGCGCCCGCGAGTAGCCGTCACGCGCATTACCATTGCCATAAAACGGAGATATCCATGAGCACTATCGATCTAGAACAACTCGCCCAGAGCCAGAAGGCCAACGCACAAGTCATGATGACCCTGGTTCGCACGGCTTTTCACGGGCTGGAGCAACTGTCCGCACTCAACCTTTCGGCGAGCCGCGAACTGTTCAACACCGGCACCTCCGGCGCGCAGCAGCTGATGGGTGTCAAGGATCCGCAGCAGCTCAAGGATGTCGCCGCCTCGCTGGCCCGGCCGAACGTCGACAAGCTGATGGAATACTCGCGCAGTTTGTATGAACTGGCCGCCAACATGCAGCGGGAGATCACGTCGGTCATGGAAGACCAGTACAGCACGATGCGCCACAACGCGTCGGGACTGATCGAGAAGACCGGCGTGGCGACGCCGATCGCCGGTGACGTATTCGGCGCGGCGATGAAGCAGATGATGAACGCGTCGAGCACCGCCTTCGAAAACATCTCCCAGATGGCCAAGCAGATGACCGACATCGTCGATTCCAATGTCAAGGCGGCCACCAGCGCTACCGCCCAGGCAGCAGCGGCTCTGACCCCGAAGAAGTGATCTGCGGCGCGCGATGCGCGCCTGATCGCTGACGAACCCCGGTTTTGGCCGGGGTTTTCTCGTCTACCGGTCGCCTTCCCGGGTCGCCGCGCTACGGTCGCCGTTCTATGGCCGCCACTCCCAGTGGATGGCGCGCCGCTCGACCTCCTGCCTGATCGCTGCCATTGCCCGATCGACCAGTGCCGGGTCGCCCTCGACACCAAGCTCCAGGTGTCGCCGCTGCCCGTCTTCCGAGATCGACGGCAGGCTGAAGAGGCGCAGCGCCGGAAAATCGGCGACGACCCGTTCCATCAGATCAAGCAGTGCGCTCTCGTAGGCATTCGGGCCGGTCAGCAGGCAGGCCCTTTCGACCGTTGGACGCTGGTTGAAGAGATGCGCATAGAAGGTGTCGAGCGCCCACTCGGCCATCGGGTGCGCCATCTGCGGGAAACCCGGCAGGAAGTGGTGATCGCGCACGCGAAACCCCGGAATGCGGTTGAACGGGTTGGGGATGATATCGACGCCGCGCGGGAAGGTGCCGAGCAGCAGGCGAACGTCGGTGATCTCGGCGCCGAAACGGGCCCGGATTTCCCGTTCGGCGTCCGTGATGCAGCACCAGATCGACATCCAGCGCCTCCGCTACTGCCTGCCGGGTATGGTCGTCGGGCGTGTTGCCGATGCCGCCGAAGCTGAAGACCACATCGCCGGCAGCCAGAGTGCGCCGGAGCGTGGCGGCGATGCGCGAACGCTCGTCGCCGAGGTACTCGACCCAGGCCAGGCGCAGGCCTCGCAGCGCAAGCAACTCGGCAATCTTCGCAAAGTGCCGGTCGACGCGTTTTCCCGACAGGATCTCGTCACCGAGGATGATCGCCCCGAAACTCATGTCGCTTCCTTCTCCGTAAGTGGCTGCCTGCCGGCCGTGACGACGGCGCCTTGCCGCCAGCGGCGCAGCGCCTCGAGGCAGTAGTGAGTATAGGCCAGTGCCGCCAGCGTGGGTGTCAGCAAGCCGATGACCGGGATGTGCGTGAGCAGCGCCAGGATGATGCCGAGCAGCAGCAGCGGAAAGCCGTGCTGGCGGCGCAGCGCGCGCCATTCCTCGTCGGTCGCATGCAGGGTCAGCGCGTCGTAAGCAAAAGTGCGGCGCGTCAGCCAGGCCATCCAGAGAATCGGCAGCAGCAGGGCAAAGCCGGGGATCAGCCAGAGCGGCAGCGTCAGCAGCCAACCGACGATGAACAGGAGTACCGCCGAAATGCTGTTCCATGTCGCCGCCGCCAGGCTGTCCTTGCCGAGGCGCGCCAGTTCCGGATAGTCGGCCGCCGCCACATGTTCGAGCAGGAGTGGCATGACGAAAAGCGCCGCCAGCAGCATCGCGGTAACGAATGCCGCGGCGAGCACCAGCAGCCAGCCGCCGAGCACGGCCGCGAACTTGGCCAGCCAGAGCGCCCCCCAGCCGGCCAGCCAGGTCAACGGCGGCTGCTCGATCAGGCTGCCGATCAGGGTCTCGAGGAAGAACAGCGCGAGCCCGATCCAGACCACCAGTGCCACCGCGGCTGGTCCCAGCAAGAGCAGCCAGACCCGGCCGCGGCCGAGCGTCTTGACGCTGCGCAGCAGCGCCAGCATCACCTCATGCACAGTTCGTCTCCCCAGTCATCATCGCCTCACATGCCCTCCCACATCTTCTGCAGCCGCTTGCTCGATACCGGCACCGGCGTGCGCAGTTCCTGCGCGAACAACTGCACGCGAAGTTCCTCGAGCAACCAGCGAAACTGTTCGAGTTGCGGCTCGCGCACCCCCTGCCTGGCGCGCACGCTGGCACGTCGCTCGTAGTGGGCCCACAGCGGCGCATACTCGGCGGCCAGGCGCGCGTCGCGGGCCAGCCCGAGGCTACCTGCCGCCTTCAGTTTGTCGAGACGTAGCCCGATCGCCTTCAGGTAGCGCGGGTAGTGCTGCAGGCGCTCGAACGGCGTTTCCGCGACGAAGCGCTTGCCGATCAAGCGCGAGAGCTGCGCCTCGATGTCCTGCAGCGTGCCAGGGTAGGCCTTGAAGCCCGGCAGCTTCTTCTGCAAGGCTTGCCAGTCGGTAAGGATCTGCCCGACCAGGCGGCAGATTTCCTGCGCCAGCAGGTTTATCCTCGCCTTGCCCTCGAGACAGCGGGCGCGGAAACCGGCCGCATCAGTCGGCCACGGTTCTCCCAGGCAGGCGCGCGTGCAGGCGACTTCGATCACCTGCCGGCGCAACTCGTCGAGCGTGCCGAGCGGCATGAACTGCATCGCCATTGGCGTCAGCCCGGGAAGATTCTTCTCCAGGTACTTCACCTGCTCGCGGAACTGCAGCATGAACAGGCGCAGGAGGCCCGCCGCATGCGCCTGCCGCGCCTCTTCCGGCGAATCGAAGACGCACAGCGAGACGCTGTCGCCATCGTCGGAGAGTCCCGGGTAGCCGAGAACGCGCTGGCCGCCGCCGGCCTCGACTTCCATCAGCTCGGGGAGTTCGCCAAATACCCAGTCGGTCATTCCCGAGTACTCGTCGGGCGTTTCATGCAACTCGGTGAACTCCTGCTTCGCTTCGCGTCCCCACTCGGCGCGCAGTTCGCTCAGGTTACGGGTCATCGCCAGTTGGCGGCCATTTTCATCGATCAGACGGAAATTGAACGACAGGTGTGCTGGCAGAACATCGGGGCGGAAGGCGTCGGGAGTGATCTCCCAGCCGCGCGCGTTGAGGCCGCGCGATTGCAGGATGAAGCTCACCAGGGCGCTCACCAGCGGCTTGTCGGCAGGGGGCACCTGGGCGACGAACTCGGCGGCGAAGTCCGGTACCGGCACCAGCTTGGCGCGGATCTTCTGCGGCAGCGTCTTGACGAGCTGCACCACTTTCTCCTTGAGCAGCCCCGGCACCAGCCACTCGCAGCGCGCCGCCGGAAGCTGATTGAGTTGCGCCAGCGGTACGCTCAGTGTCACGCCGTCGCGCCCACTGCCCGGCTCGAAGTGGTAGGCCAGCTCGAAGTCCACGCCGCCGAGCCGCAGTTGATGCGGAAAAGCTTCGCTGGTGATGCCGGCGGCCTCGTGCCGCATCAGGTCTTCGCGCTGCAGGTGGAGTAACTGCGGCTGTTCGCGTTCGACCTCGCGCCGCCATTTGTCGAAAGCGGCGGCGCTGAAGATGCCTTCGGGGACGATCCGGTCGTAGAAGGCGAAGATCAGTTCGTCGTCGACCAGCACGTCGGGTCGACGCGATTTGTGTTCGAGCGTTTCGATGTCGAGCATCAACTGCTGGTTGTGCGTGAAGAAATCCCAGCGGCGGGCGAACTCCTCGCTGACCTCGCCGCCGACCAGCGCCTGGCGGAGGAAAATCTCGCGCGCCGCCGACGGGTTCAACGGCCCGAAGTTCACCCGCCGGCGCGCTTCGACGACGATCCCGTACAGCGTGATGCGCTCGAAGGCGATTGCCTGCATCGCCTTCTGCTCCCAGTGCGGGTCGAACCAGCTACGCTTGAGGAGATGTGCGCCGACGCGTTCGAGCCACTCGGGTTCGACGCGCGCGACGCAGCGGGCGAACAAGCGCGTCGTCTCGCTGAGTTCCGCCGCGACGACCCACTTGCCGGCCTTCTTCTGCAGCGGCGAACCCGGATGGATCAGGAACTTGATGCCGTGGGCGCCAAGGTAATACCCCGAATCCTCCGACTTGCAGCCGATATTGCCGAGCAGACCGGCGAGAAGGGCCCGATGGACTGCGTCGTAGGTCGCCGGCAACTGGTTTTCCTGCCACTGATGCTCGGCGGCGAGCGCGTGCAGCTGGCTGTGAATATCGCGCCACTCGCGCATGCGCAGTGCCGAGAGAAAGTTCTCGTGGCAGGCCTCGACCAGCTTGCGCTGCGACTTGCGGTGTTCGACCTCGGCCTGATACCAGTCCCAGAGTCTGAGCCAGGAGAGAAACTCCGACTTCTCGTCGGCAAACTTGCGGTGCGCCGCGTCGGCCGTTCCCTGCTTCTCCTGCGGACGTTCGCGCGGATCCTGCACCGAGAGCGCGGCGGCGATCACCAGCACCTCGCGCAGGCAGCCTTCGGCACGTGCGCCGACGATCATGCGCGCCAGGCGCGGATCGAGCGGCATCTTCGCCAGTTCCTGGCCGACCGGTGTCAGCGCGTGCTCGGCCGTCACCGCGCCGAGTTCGATCAGCAACTGGTAGCCGTCGCTGATCGCCTTGCGCGGCGGCGCTTCGAGGAAGGGGAAATCCTCCACGTCGCCGAGGCGCAGCGCTCGCATGCGCAGGATCACGCCGGCCAGCGACGAGCGCAGGATCTCCGGGTCGGCATACGCCGGTCGCAGCGCGAAGTCCTGTTCGTCGTAAAGGCGGATGCAGACGCCCGCCGCCACCCGGCCGCAGCGCCCGGAACGCTGGTTGGCCGAAGCCTGCGCGATCTTCTCGATCTGCAGTTGCTCGACCTTGTTGCGGTAGGAATAGCGCTTGACGCGCGCCAGCCCCGAATCGACGACGTAGCGGATTCCCGGCACGGTCAGCGAGGTCTCGGCGACGTTCGTCGCCAGCACGATACGGCGGCCGACATGCGGCTTGAAGATGCGCCCCTGCTCTTCGGCCGAGAGGCGGGCGAACAGTGGCAGGATTTCGGTGTGCGGTGGGTGGTGCTTGCGCAGCGCCTCGGCCGCCTCGCGAATCTCGCGCTCGCCGGGCAGGAAGACCAGTACGTCGCCGGGCCCGACGCGATGCAACTCGTCGCAGGCGTCGGCTATCGCATCGTACAGATCGCGCTCGTCGTCGCCAGCGGCATTGCCTGCGGCGTCAGCATCCGCGCTCTGCAGCGGGCGATAACGCACTTCCACCGGGTACAGGCGGCCCGAGACCTCGATCACCGGCGCGGCGTCGAAGTGCTGCGAAAAGCGCTCGGCATCGATCGTCGCCGAGGTGATGATCAGCTTGAGGTCGCGTCGCTTCGGCAGGAGCTGCTTGAGGTAGCCGAGCAGGAAGTCGATGTTCAGGCTGCGTTCGTGCGCCTCGTCGATGATCAGCGTGTCGTACTGCTCGAGCCACGGGTCGCCCTGCGTCTCGGCGAGCAGGATGCCGTCGGTCATCAGCTTGACGAAGGCTTCCGGCGAAGTACGGTCGCTGAAGCGGATCTTGTAGCCCACCAGACGTCCGAACTCGCTGTGCAACTCCTGGGCGATACGCATCGCCGTTGCCCGCGCAGCGATGCGGCGGGGCTGAGTATGGCCGATCAGACCGGTCGCGCCGCGGCCGAGGGCAAGGCATATCTTCGGGATCTGCGTCGTCTTGCCCGAGCCCGTTTCACCGCAGACGATCACCACCTGATGTTTCGCGATCAGACCGGCGATTTCGTCGCGCCGCCCGTTGACCGGCAGGTCGTCGGCAAACTCGGGTTCCGGCAGGCGCGCACGTCGGGCCGCGACGGCTGCGCGCGATTTTCCGAGCAGTTCATCGCGCTGGACTTGCAGCGCGTCGCGCTTGCTGCCGAAGAGGTGCCGCAGGTCGCGCGCCATCGACCGCAGACGGCGCTGATCGCCTGCCAGGCAGTCAGCGAAGGGGTCGGCCGCTCGGCTTGGCGTTCGCGGCTGCACAGAAGGGGGGGGATTGAGGATCATCGGTCGAGGAAAACGGGCGACAGCAGCCAGATCTGTACGGCAAGGACCCACCGTCGCACTTCGCCCACGGGCATCCTGGCGTCGCGGCGCCGTAGCGTTGTAGGTTGGGTTAGGCCGCAGGCCGTAACCCAACATCCCGCGGCAAGAACGTCCGGTTACGCGCTGCCAACCCGACCTGCGGTGGCCGAGCATAGCCGTGAAGAGTCACAACGCCCCATTCTACACCAGTGCGTCGAGAGGGCTCCGAACACCTCGCCCGCCGCGCTTGAGCACGTGCGTGTAGATCATCGTCGTGCTCACATCGGCGTGCCCCAGCAGTTCCTGCACGGTGCGGATGTCATAGCCGCTATCGAGCAGCGAGGTGGCGAACGAATGGCGAAGGGTGTGCGGCGTGGCCGGCTTGGTGATGCCCGCTGCGATCACGGCCTTCTTCATCGCCCGTTGCAGCAGCTTCTCGTCAAGATGATGGCGGCGCTCCAGCCCGCTGCGCGGATCGATCGAGTAACTCCCGGATGGGAATACGTACTGCCAACTCCAGGTTTGGTTGGCGGCCGGATATTTGCGTTCGAGTGCGAAGGGCAAGTAGACGCCGCCTTTCCCAAGTCGCAGATCGTCCTCGAAGATCCGTCTGCGACGGGCCAGATGCTCGCGCAGCTCCGCTATCAGCGTCTCCGGCAACATCGTTACGCGATCCTTCGCCCCCTTGCCGTCGCGAATCAGTATCTCGCACCGCTCGAAATCGAGATCCTTCACCCGCAAGCGAACGCATTCCATCAGGCGCATGCCGCTGCCGTAAAGCAAACGCGCGAGCAGGGCTTGGACTCCCTGCATCCGGTCGAGAACGCGCTGCACCTCGTTGCCCGACAACACCACTGGCAAGCGCGCTGGCCGCTTGGCTCGCACCACGCCGTCGAGCCACGGCAGGTCAATGCCCAAGACCTCCCGGTACAGGAACAACAAGGCCGACAACGCCTGATTCTGCGTCGCCGCGGCCACTTGGCCTTCCACGGCCAGGTGTGTGAGAAAGGCCTCGACTTCGCGCGCCCCCATGTCCCGTGGATGGCGCTTATGTTGGAAGAGGATGAATCGCCTCGCCCATTGAACATACTGTGCTTCGGTTCGGATACTATAATGCTTCAGTCGGATCCGGTCGCGAAGCTGATCGAGCAGCTTGGGTTCCGAAGGTGTGTTTTGCGTCGTGTCAGGTGTGTTCATCGTCAGCACCTTTCAAGAAATCAAGAGGTTGAAGAGGATGAGCCGTAGTATACACCTTGTACTGTACGTTTATACACCTTTCTTGGTGTCCACTTCACGTTGGGCGCATATTGTTTTCGCGGCAAATTTATCCTAGCACGCCCATGGAGAATGTTATGAAGATGTACAAGAAATCTGAAGACGCCGTCGCCAGCCTGACGCCGGAACAGCACCGAGTAACCCAGCAAGGTGGCACAGAGCATCCAGGCACAGGCGAATATCTACACAATCACGAACCGGGTATCTATGTGGATGTCGTGTCTGGTGAACCGCTGTTTGCATCATCCGACAAGTTCGAATCGGGCTGCGGTTGGCCCAGTTTCACCAAACCGATTGAGTCCGCGCACATCAATGAAGTGCGCGATACCAGCCACGGCATGATCCGCACGGAAGTTCGTTCCACTTATGGCGACAGTCACCTGGGGCATGTATTCCCGGATGGTCCGCGGGATCGCGGAGGCTTACGCTACTGCATCAATTCGGCTTCGTTGCGCTTCATCCATCGAGACGACATGGAAGCGGAAGGCTACGGCGAATACCTCAATCAAGTGGAGAATATCTAATGGCACAAGAGCGCGCTGTTTTGGCAGGAGGCTGTTTCTGGGGCATGCAGGATCTGATTCGCAAGCTGCCGGGCGTACAGAAAACGCGGGTTGGATACACGGGGGGCGATGTTCCCAATGCCACCTACCGTAATCATGGCTCTCACGCCGAAGGTATCGAAATACTCTTTAGTCCGGATGAGATTACCTATCGCCGTATCCTGGAGTTCTTTTTTCAGATACATGATCCAACCACCGCCGGCCGGCAGGGCAATGACCGTGGCACGTCTTATCGTTCGGCGATTTACTACGTGAATGACATTCAGAAACAAACGGCGCTCGATACGATTGCCGACGTCAATGCCTCTGGCTTGTGGCCTGGCAAGGTCGTAACCGAACTCGCGCCAGTCGGCGATTTCTGGGAGGCCGAGCCTGAACATCAGGATTATCTGGAACGCTTCCCCAGCGGCTACAACTGCCACTACCCGCGCCCGAACTGGGTATTACCGAAACGGGCGGATAAATAATGCTCACAGCGGGGCACGCATGACCACTACTCCTGTTGATTCCATCATCACTGCTATCGCCTGGGGCGGTGTTCCCGCCGCAGGAATTATGCTGGGTACCTTATTGGGCATATTCGCGCCCCTGACACACGGCACTATTGCTCGATCCATGTCCGTCGGCGCTGGCTTGTTGCTCGCCGCTGCGACGGTAGAGCTGGCAGCGGAGGTGTTCAAGGTCACCCCCTATATGGGCGTTCTGGCGCTGCTAATTGGCGCGGCGACTTTTAGCGCGGGCAATGCCTGGCTGTCGAGCCGGGGCGCCCAGCATCGCAAGCGTTGCGGCGAATGTGTGGCGCAACCCAGCGAAGCCGAGATGCCCAATAGTGGGCTGGCTATCGCCATGGGAACGGCGATGGATGCCGTGCCAGAGGCATTGGTACTCGGGCTGGTGTTGTACTCGCACGGCCCCGAAGCAGCACTGATCGTCGCAATCACCCTTGGAAACTTACCCGAGGCCATGTCCGCCTCCGCAGGCATGCGTGCGGCTAATCGCTCGGTTGGCTGGATATTGTGGCTGTGGGGCTTGATCGCGGCGGCAACGGCTTTGCTGACTGGCGCCGGGTTTGCCATGGCGGGCACACTAACCGAGAACACAGCGCTGCTGTTGCAAGCGTTCGGCGCGGGCGCGTTGCTGGCCATGGTCAGCGAAACCCTGCTACCAGAAGCCGCGCACGAGGGACCGGCCTACTCAGGTTTGGTAACCGCGCTCGGCTTCGCCGCGCTGCTCTTGGTGGCTTTGCTTGTGTAGTTTTGTGAGACTGCCCAACAATACGTTCAACCGGACCTCGTGGACGCTGCGCGCCCCTCGGCCGGTTAACGTGAACGTTAGAACTCACGATGACGCCTGAAAGGATTGCTGCTGCAGAACAGTTCGGAGCTGAGCTTCATCGGCTCACGAACGAAATCGAGATGTGGCAGACGGAGAAGAATCGGGCCGCTGCTGCCTCCTTTGGCATCGCGCTGGATCATCATGCAGCAATAGTGTTCCTGCTGAAGAATACGTTTTACTCGTCGAGCTTTGCCTTACTGCGGTCGCTGTTCGAAGCCTATTTGCGCGGGCTCTGGCTAAAACATTGCGCTACTGACACACAGGTATCCGCCTTCTTTCGAGGTGGCAAACCACCGAAAACCATGGTCGCGGAAATCGAGTCCACCGAAGCCTTTACCGGTGGCGTTCTATCACGCATCAAGAAAGAGAATTGGAGCGCCATGTGTGCTTTCACGCATACGGGGGGCTTGCATTTGCAACGCTGGCAATCGCAAGACGGCGTAGAGCCGACATTCGCGCCAGAAGAATTGGAAGAATGTCTGAATTGCGCAGAGCTATTCGGGGTGATGGCTGGGCTAGAGCTCGTGCAGCTCAGCAAGTCTGGCGCGGATGGCATCGATGTCTTGCAGCTAATGAAGAAGAGGTGGCCGTGATGAGTTCTAACATGGCGGTCAACACGGACGCTCCGCCGATAAAGCCGGCTCCACGCCGGTTACCTTCACGTTCGGCGTCACTTCACCCACTCGCCGCATAGATTCCGCATCCTGATTCCATCATGCTTGAGGCTTGCTGGCGTTCTGGTGTTGTACACAATCGTGTGTCCCTCGCAATTGAAGACCACAGTGACGCTAGTGCATTGTTCGTGCACCTCTTGTTGCAGCACGTCGCGCAGGTTCTTTAGTGCTTGTGAAAGTTGTTCGCTCATTTCTGTTCTCCTTTTTAGCCAGCAAGACGCCGAACCCTACGTTTCAGCGGAATCGGTCAAGCTGCGCTTGCCCTCTCCGCTGAACTCCGCGTTAGGCTGTTGTAGAAAGAACCTTACTCAATGACTTTATTTCGTGGTGGCTGTCTATGTGGGGCCGTGCGGTACGAAACGACCTCTGATCCTTTGAACCAGAGGATATGCCACTGTAGGGCTTGTCAAAAAGTTATCGGCGCTGCCTTCAACGCTCGCGTGCTCATGCGCATCGAACATGTTGCTATCTCTGGCCCAATCAGCACATTTCACTCTTCAGAAACTCTTGAGCGCGGTTTTTGTTCGCATTGCGGTTCAAGCATTTTCTCGCGGCGTGTTGCTGCAGGAGTCATCGGCTTAACAGCCGGTAGTCTCGACGAACCGTCACTATTCAAACCTGACATGCATTTTTGGACATCTTCAAGACAACCGTGGCTAATAATTGCAGATAACCTGGCTCAATACCCAGAAGGCCCGCCATCTTTGGGCGATAAGCCATGAGTATTTACTGTAGTTGGCCTAACATTGCATTCGAAGCGACCTGCGCAAGAAGCCGCGCAGGCGCCTCAACTTTGCGTTGGACGTTACAAGCACGCATGCCGCTGAATCCATCGCCATGACACTTCAAAACATTGGGTACATTCTTGTTGTCCTTGGTGGCGGCACTTTTATTGGTGGCGGTGGCGTTGTTCGCGGCTTCAAAGGGCACAAGGGGCTGCTCAGTGAGTATCGGGCGGCTCGTGCCGCGAGAAAAAAACCAACAGGTGATCAACAGTTTGCCTACTACGCTCACTTATGCAATGTCACAGGTCTTCCTTTGCTCGCAGTTGGCTTGCTCCTTCTGCTGTTGAGCAACACATTTGGTATATAGCGTGTTCAAAGTAACGTCCAACCCGGCGGTCGAGAGGGACGGCCTGCAAGCTGCGCTTGCAGGTACCCTCCGCGCTTCGCGCTCCGGCCGCCCCTCACCTCTACGTTAGGCATCTTCAATGCAGCCTTCTCAAATCGAAGCGTCTCTCGATGCGTTCCTCAATGGAAATGACCGAGTGATGGTCATCCGCGGCGCTTGGGGTGTCGGCAAAACGTACTTCTGGTCCCACTACTGCAGACGCCGCATTGACTCGCAGGTCCTCAGTCAAGTCGCTTACAGCTACGTATCACTGTTCGGCAAGTCGTCGCTGCCCGACATTCGCGCCTCTATTTTTCAAGCTGGAACTCCGATTGCCAAAGACGCAGCGATTCGAGAGCAATTCGAAAAGGAATACCAAAGCTCGACTGGCCTACTAAAGAACGTGCCGTGGCTGCAGGATGCCCAGGAAAAGGTGACGGCGAAAGCCCGCTTGGCCGGTTGGCTAACCGACCTAGCCAGGTCCACCCCATTCACGGACAAGTACTCCCGTCTCATTGCTTCACTAGAGTACAAGCTCGTCAGCAACTATTTGGTATGTATCGACGACCTAGAACGGAAGGGCTCGAATCTCTCGATTCGAGAGGTGATGGGCCTTATAGACGAACTCGCAAACCACAAGAAGTGCAAGGTAGTACTCATCTTCAACGACCGATCCCTGACAGACGAACGCGACAAAAGGGAGTTTGACGAGTATCGGGAGAAGGTGGTTGACGCCGAGATTGAGTACGACCCTAATCACTCGCAGGCCCTCGCCTGCGCGTTCTCAGAAGATCAACCTTACTTCCCGATCATTGAGCAGCTTTCCAAAACACTGAACATCAAGAACATTCGCGTGCTGCGCAAGCTTCGCAGGGTAGTTGAAACCTTCGCGCCACCATTGCGCGGCGCAGATCAACTCATCTTGTCCGAGTTCCTGAATCACGCGGCTGTCCTAGTGTGGTCGCACTACATGCGCACAGAGGCCTTGCCGTATTCGTTCATCCTTTCTCGGCTAAGCGAGAGTTCCTGGGCGGGCTATTTCAAGAACAAGGATGAGGAGATTCCCGATGATGAGAAGCGCTACAGAGAGATATCGCGGCAAATCGCTCTATCGCCTTCAATCTTCACGAAGTTCATCGCAGAGTATCTTGCAAAGGGATACACAGATCTCGAGTCAGTCGATGCGGCCACAAGGGATCTAGCGCTGAAGGTCTCACAGCAAAGAGCACATGCCGAACTCAGCGCAATCTGGAGAACGTACACCGACTCTTTCGCAGACAACGCAGCGGAGATCCGGGGCCGGTTTCTTCAAGCGCTCGAAGAGCACGCAGACAAGATAAACGTGAGCGAGTTCTCCGCGGCATTGGGCATGCTCCACTCCCTCGGGGTCGATGTGGGGCGCTTGGTGGAGCGCTACATTGACCTTCACCAAGAAGAACTCGCTTCGATGGACCCCGAGGACAGTTTCGTTGCGAGGCGGGTCTCATTTGATCCGCTTCGACAGCGGATCCTTGAGCTTGGTACACAGCGGCGCAATCTCACCATTAATGAAGTCACAAAGCGGATCCTAGTTAACCAGGGCTGGAACAAGGGTGACACAGAGTATTTGGCCTCGCTGTCGGTTGACGAGTTGCGCCAGTGGATGATGTCAAGCACAGAAGACCTACCCGGCAAGATCCGCGGGGGCTTGCTCTTCTTCGGCCGATTGTCCGGAAGTTCAGAAGAAGAGAACCAACGTACAGACACATCTACGATGCGACCGTCGCTGCATTGCGAAGCATTGCATCTACAAGTGAACTAAACAAGCGCCGGGTTGCAACCATCTACGACCTCCCGGAAGATGCCTAACCCCTCGCTCAAGCTGACCCGCTACGGCAGGCGTTGTAAGCCCGGTCCGAGGTACCCTGTACATTTTCTCGAACCGGGCTTACAACACCTGCCTCCGCGGGCAGCTTAGCTCGAACGTTGGGCCTCTCAGTCCTATGAGTAACCAGCCGCCTTACTTTGAACATTGGGTCTGACATCGCGATCACTAAGGAGAATGGATATGGCTGACCAGTTATACCGCGTCTATTTGCATACTGAGGGCGACGAAAGCGTTCGGGAATATATCGTCACCGCCGTTACCGAACAGCAAGCGAAGGAGAGGGCGTTGAATCATGTCAAGGCCGCGAACTTGGGCAAAGGAGAGCGAAGCCAAGCAACCTCGCAAAGCTTGACGAAGATATTGGCGATTACTCCAACCAGCAAGCCCCACTGTTTAATGATTTACAGCATCCCAGCAACGGTTATTGCTCGTCTATGACGCGTCGAGGCCCAACCCATCCATCAACACGGACGCTGCGCGATGAAGCCGCGCAGCGCCGGTTATGTCAGACGTGTGCGCCGGGCATGGCGCGTTACTTCATAGGTGGAAGTCCTATGGCCAGGTTTTGCCGCACCTGCGGTGCGTCCAACCCCGCTACGCAGAGCCGAAGGCAAGGAGAAGGGCAAGGGCGTCGTCGCGAGGCGGGGTCTGGAGGAAGCCCAATCCAAAGCTGCGGGGCGATGAACAAGAACCGGATATCAGGCGTGATGCATCCGGGGCGAGCGGGCACGTGACCGCAAAGCCCGCCATCTGCGGTTGGGGTGCATTTTGTAAATTCGGCGTCTATGCAGCGAAGGTAACGTGTCTTACCCCGGGAGATCTCTGCGGTGCTTCAGAAGACCGAAGCTGGGCGTTGGGTAACTGGCGCTGAACACCGTGGAGAAGTCAGCAAAGGGCATAGTAGGCGACGCCACCGCCGAAGGCCCGAACGATGAAAGACAACGGATCGTGACGAAGAGAGACGGGAACGCATCTGACCACCTGCACCAGCAGGCTGCGGCCAAGCCGCAGGATGAACTCGCCTCTGGATCGCCAGGACAACCCGAGTCGATTCACACCCAAACGCTGTTTGCCCAAGTGTTGGAACGGGCAAATCTACAGCGCGCCTTGAAGCAAGTGCGCCGGAACAAAGGCGCGCCGGGGATCGATGGCATGACAGTCGATCAACTGCCGGAATACCTCCTGCACCACTGGCTGGGAATACGTGCGCAACTGGAAACGGGCAGCTATCGTCCGCAACCCGTGAAGCGTGTGGAGATTCCCAAGGGCGACGGGAAGACCCGTCCTCTGGGCATCCCCACGGTGTTGGACCGGTTCATCCAGCAAGCCATCGCGCAAGTCGTATCAGCGCAATGGGAACCTCACTTTCATCGCCACAGCTACGGATTCCGCCCGCAACGTTCGGCCCATCAGGCCGTGCGCGAAGTGCAGGCGAACATCCGGGCCGGACACCGCTGGGTGGTGGATATGGACCTGCAAGCCTTCTTCGACCGGGTCAATCATGACCGGCTGATGGCACGGCTAAAAAGCCGTTGTCCGGATGCTCCACTGCTGCGACTGGTCAATCGCTTCCTGAAGGCGGGCGTGAGCGTGGGGGGTGGGCAAGTCGTGCCCACCCACTTGGGCGTGCCGCAAGGTGGGCCGCTCTCGCCGGTGCTGGCCAACGTGGTTCTGGATGAACTGGATTGGGAACTGGCCCGGCGCGGCCACCGCTTCGCCCGCTATGCCGATGACTGCAACATTCTGGTCAAAAGCCAACGGGCAGGGATGCGGGTGATGGCGAGCGTGACACGCTATGTCAGCGACACACTGCGACTCACAGTGAATCCGTTGAAAAGCGCGGTGGATCGGCCCATGAACCGCAAGTTCCTGGGCTTCACGGTCAGTCGCAACGGAGCGAAGCTGAAGGTGGCCGATAAGGCCCTCGAGAAGCTGCAGGACCGGGTGCGGGAACTGACCCGTCGTACGCGAGGCACCAGCATTGGCGCTGTCGTCGCGGAGCTGAGAGACACCCTGCTTGGTTGGAAAGCGTACTTCGGCATTGCCGAAGTGCTGAGTCCTCTGCGCGACATCGACAAGTGGGTACGGCGCAAGTTGCGTTGCTATCTCTGGAAACAATGGGGCGCGGCCGGCTATCGGGAACTGCGCAAGCGCGGGGTATCAGTGCGCGAAGCGTGGAACACCAGCAAGTCGGCGCATGGTCCATGGCGGCTGTCGAAGACGCCCGCCTTGGCAATCGCGCTACCCTTGCGCTTCTTCATCAACTTGGGACTACCCAGCCTTGCGCCACGGTAGGAATTCAATTCATCGAACCGCCGGATACGTGACCCGTACGTCCGGTGGTGTGGGAGGGAGGGGCCGCGAGGCTTCTTCCTATCCCGATTAGAACTCGAGCCCCGCCCATGGACACTATTAAGGACATCGCAACCTTCGTCGGCCTCCTCGCAGCTCTTTGGGGGCTATATAAGGGCTTTGTTGAGTTTGCCCTCCAAGGGAAGCAAAAGCGCGCCGAGATATTTCTCAAGAAGCAGGGTGAGTACTTCGGGAACAAGTCATTCAACGAGATTAGAGGGCTCCTTGAAAAGGATGACCCCGAATTGAAAGACGTGGGGTTCGAGGAGAAGCGCGCCTATCTCACTTTCTTTGAAGAAATCGCGGTACTCAAGAACAGTCGGCTAATCAATGGCGATCTTGCCTATTACATGTTCGGTTACTACGCGACGAAATGCTTGGAGAGTGAGAACTTCTGGTCTGGCATGAACAAGAAAGACATTTTCTGGAATGTTTTTCTCCGCTTCGCCACCGAGATGCAAACTCGCCTACGTTCGAACGGCGAGGTTGTTACGCATGAAATCGAGTTCTAACCCTGCGGTCCACCGGACGCTGCGCGATAAAGCCGCGCAGCGCCGGTGACCTCCAGGTGTGCGCCTGGCATGGCGCGTTACTTCATAGGTGGAAGTCCTATGGCCAGGTTTTCGCAGAGCCGAAGGCAAGGAGAAGGGCAAGGGCTTCGCCGCGAGGCGGGGTCTGAAGGAAGCCCAATCCAAAGCTGCGGGGCGATGAACAAAAACCGGATATCAGGCGTGATGTACTCGGGACGAGCGGGCACGTGACCGCGAAGTCCTCCATCTGCCGTTGGGGTGCATTTTGTAAATCCGGCGTCTATGCCGCGAAGGTAACGAGTCTTACCCCGGGAGATCTCTCCGGTGCCTCAGAAGGCCGAGGCTGGGCGTTGGGTAACTGGCGCTGAATACCGTGGAGAAGTCAGCAGAGGGCATAGTAGGGTAGGCGACGGCGAGGAGTCAGAGAGCCAACCGAAGGCCCGAACGGTGTTCCGAGAGGAACTTGAAAGAGAGGAGTGATCGTTGTCCAATGAAGACTGTGACTGCATCCGACCGGATGAACATGGGCTTGGAGCGGACAGAGATGAGGCTCCGGTTGGCGGGTCGCGAACCCTGGGGCTGCTTCAGCACGGGGCCACTCGACTTGCCGGCTCAATCTGCCGAACCGCCGTGTACGTGACCCGTCCGCACGGTGGTGTGGGAGGGGGGAGCCGTGAGGCTTCTCCCTATTCCGATTATGCCCTTCGGAGCCATCTATGAAAGCACATGCCGGACTGATTTTTCTCGCCTTGACACTGGCTGGCTGTGCCGGACCGAACCCCAACCCCGGTGAGCGCACAGCGGATATCGCCTGGATAAGCGGTCGCTATTCTGACGCTTTCCAAACCGTCAAACCACACGCCGAAGCTGGCCGGCCTTGGGCACAACTAAGGCTCGGGATGTTCTATGCAGACGGTATGGGTGTTCCGAAGGACATGAAAGCTGCGATCGAGTGGTATGAAAAAGCAGCCGCACAAAAAACTGACGGAGCTTGGGCTGATGGCCAGATGGTGGGCGCAACGGGTCGTTATGGCTACTTCAATCAAAATAGCGATGCGCGGATAGCACAACGAAACTTGGCAGTTATTTTTCTGGATGGTAAAGGTGTAGAGAAAGATCTCGTTAGGGCATATCTAAACATTCGAACGGTCGTTGAAGAACAAAACGGAAAACCACTGTTTTTCTGTTGTGAGTTTGCCGGTGGTGCTGGCAGATGGTTTCTGCCGCAGGACCTCACAAAAATCTATCAGGACGTGGTAAGCCAAATGTCTCCGGAACAAAAGGCCGAGGCCGAAATGAGGTACGCGCAACTCAAGAAGAAATGACTAATAAACAGCATAACATAACGAATAAGGATAGATCGTGCGAAGCCACGATCTATCCGTTTATTGGACGAGCCCGGGCCGGAGAGCGGGGCGCCCTCCTGCAAATATCTTTTCTGGATTGACCCCATAGGCATGAACGCCGGTGGGGCGGGAGCGGAGCGTTTCGGCGCGCCGGCGCATGCGCGACGCGGATCTCCCGAAAGCGGCCGTTTTCGCGTCCCGGCCACCACTTTCTGGGCGGCCGCATCGCTCAGCTTGGGGAAACTGACGTCCCGAATGCGGCTGGGCAGCGCTGAGGTCTCGGCTTACATGATCAGATGGCGACCCCGATGCGCGGCACGACCGCGACGACTGCGGACGACGTCGGTCGAATCCGCGTCCTGACGATCGCCATCACGGCGCCACAGCACGCGCAAAGCATCGCTGGTTGTCAGCAACGGAAGTAAATTGATACAGCGCAACGATTGAAAGTTGATACACCGAACTGAGAAGATCGGCGATTTTTTTGGGCGCCGATGATTACGAAGGAGGTGTATGTGGAAATTGAAGTATTGAGGAAGCATGGATTCAGTCTGCGCAAGATTGCAGCCGAAGTGGGCTGCGCGGTGAATACGGTTCGCAGCCACTTGGCGCAGGGCAAACAGCCCCGCTACCAGCGTCAGAAGAAGCGGGCCACCAAACTCTCGACCCATGAAACGTACCTGTGCGAGCGACAGGCTGCAGCGCAGCCGCAGTGGATCCCGGCCACGGTTCTGTTCAGGGAGATTAGGGCCCTGGGCTACGCCGGCGGCGTCAGCCAATTGCGCGCCTTCATGCGTACGATCCGGCCGCAGGGGGCTGCTGATCCGGTGGTGCGTTTCGAAACGGCACCGGGCGAACAGTTGCAAATCGACTGGGTCGAGTTTCGTAAAGGTGCTGATCCGCTGTACGCCTTCTGCGCGACCCTTGGGTACAGCCGGGCGAGTTACGTCGAATTCGTCACCGACATGAAAGTCAGTACGCTGATCGACTGCCACCAGCATGCCTTTGAGGCGCTCGGTGGCGTGGCCCGGCGCCTGCTCTACGACAACATGAAGACCGTTGTTCTCGAACGCGACGTCGACGGCCCAGGCGAACACCGCTATCACGCGGGCTTTCTCGACTACGCCAAGCACTGTGGCTTCGTCATCAACCTGTGCCGTCCCTATCGCGCCCGGACCAAAGGCAAGGTCGAGCGCTTCAACGGCTACCTTCGCCGCTCCTTCTACGTTCACCTGATCAGTCGGCTCAAGCAGGCCGGCCTGCCACTGACGCC
>AATN01000131.1_pt1 | contig 19267 bp, 19 predicted proteins | sample 270648 | NCBI WGS metagenome assembly AATN01 (sample SAMN02954269, study PRJNA17659) | bioreactor sludge metagenome | biome: terrestrial; feature: bioreactor; material: sludge; isolation source: Enhanced Biological Phosphorus Removal (EBPR) bioreactor sludge | place: Australia: Brisbane, Queensland
AGTCTTTAAATCGTCTTCCCTAGATGATTTGAGTGTTTTTTGTTCAAATTAGAATTGTATCGATCAAATTATAAGCAATTTTTTGCGATTTATTTTGAATTTTTTAGAAAAAATCAATCCAAAAAATAACCAAATATATATTCTATACTTAAAGCTAAAGTCATAAGGGTATTACTTAGTTCTTATATCTTGTAGTGAGGTTGATTAGAAATGCGAGTTCTGATCATGGGTTCTTATCCTCTATTCAGAGAGGCTATTGCATCACAGTTAGTAAAAGTAACTAAACAGGTCTCGATCTTTGAGGCAGTCACGCCTGAGCAAGCAGTAGCTTTGTTGGATGTACCAGCCCATTTCGATTTAGCCATTTGCTGTCTTGATAAGCATGAACAAGATTATCAATGGCTACAGCAACTTAGAAAAAACTCACTAGAACTGAAAATTTTAATTATTCTAGAAGATAATCAATTATTTAAGCAACTTAAGCAGCAATTTAAAATTGATGGTTTTTTAGCAAAATCAGCTGATATTCATGAAGTAGAAAATGCCTTGAAGCTGGTTCTAATGGGTGAGTGCTATCTCTCCCCTAGCTTGTTAGTAACCTATCGGCTACTCAACTCTGACACACTTAGGCCTCATGCTCAGTCTTCTAGAGAAGGTCATCTATTGACACCTCGACAACTCCAAGTATTGAAATTAATAGCTGCAGGTTGCTCTAACAAAGATATTGCTAATCAGTTGATGTGTACTGATGGAACTATTAAATTGCATGTAAGTGCTATTTTAAGGGAGTTTAAGGTTAGTAATCGGATTAGTGCGATTAAATATGCAGCTAAAGCTGGAATTATTTCTGTCGTTTGACTAGTACTTTATATATATACATGTGGCCATAGCCTGAGTTTTTATTTATGTCTTCATCTATATTGATCTTTAGATTAAGTGCGCTTAAATTTACTAGAAAATATATTTAATGCGAGGCAAGTGATGAAGAAAAAATACTTATTGGCTAAGCTAGTTCTAGCAGTTTCAAGTTTACTAGCAACCAATACTTTATTAGCGGTTGAAACCACGCCAAGTAATAGTAATGATACTGACTTAGTAAAAACAACTAAAGTATTTAATGGGTTTAAAGTAGAGTTAGCAGCTCCAGCCGCTGTTGATGCACAACAATTATTAAATGCTATTCCGGCAGATCTGAAATACTCTCAAGAAGTTTTTGGAGAGGTTTCAGATGCAGTTGATAAGCTAAGAGTTAAACTCTATCCAGATGCAACTATTTCGTTGGATGTCAGTCGCTTAGGTGAGGGAAAGTCAGCTAAAACCACAAGTGGCAGTGTAACCCTCTATACAGTGATAACTCGTTGGAATTATGTTGCGGGTTATAATGGCCAAGTTTATGCCTATAACTATTATCGAAATACAGCAGTTTGCTTTGCACGGGTGCAAAGTGGCTCATGGTATGGACAATTTCAATATAATGGTTCTTGGACAAATGTAGGCTATGTCTATGCCGGGGGAGTACATCACATGTATTCAACGGGTTATGATAATTACAAAGGTTGCAATTGGTGGGGGAAGTCTAGTTATAACAAAGGTGACTTTATTATGTACTTCTTTGACTAGTGTAAGTGTCTAGAGGCTTTTAGCCACGCTGGGATTAAAATAGCGTGGCTTGTTGAGTTTGATTTATAAACTTAAGCTATTCCACATCTCATCCACTCTTTCTTTCACCTTTTGCTCCATTACAATTGGAGTACCCCATTCGCGAGTGGTTTCACCTTTCCATTTATTAGTTGCATCTAAGCCCATTTTTGAACCAAGCCCAGACACAGGGGATGCAAAGTCAAGGTAATCAATAGGGGTATTTTCAATCAAAACGGTATCTCGTGCAGGATCCATACGTGTAGTCATCGCCCAAATGACATCCTGCCAACTGCGGGTGTTTATATCCTCATCCACCACAATAATAAATTTGGTATACATAAACTGGCGTAAAAATGACCAAACCCCCATCATTACGCGTTTAGCATGTCCGGCATATTGCTTTTTAATACTCACTACGGCCATGCGATACGAGCAGCCTTCGGACGGTAAGTAGAAATCGACAATCTCAGGAAATTGCTTTTGCAAAATAGGTACAAAAACCTCATTTAAAGCCACGCCTAAAATAGCTGGTTCATCCGGTGGTCGACCTGTATAGGTGCTATGATAAATGGGGTCTTTGCGATGCGTAATACGTTCAATTGTAAACACGGGGAAGGTATCGATTTCATTATAATAACCCGTGTGATCCCCATAAGGACCTTCCGGCGCATAATCATTCGGATAAATAAAGCCTTCGAGCACAAATTCAGCAGAAGCGGGCACTTGCAAATCAGACAGCGAGGCTTTAGCCAATTCAGTACGCGAACCCCGCAATAAGCCGGCAAAGGCATATTCTGACAAAGTATCAGGCACTGGTGTCACCGCACCCAAAATCGTTGCTGGATCGGCACCCAAAGCTACCGCTACTGGAAAAGGCTCACCCGGATGTTTACGCTGCCAGTCTAGGAAATCTAGAGCACCCCCACGATGTGACAACCAACGCATAATAACTTTGTTTTTGCCTAAGACTTGCTGGCGATAAATCCCTAAATTTTGGCGCTTTTTCTCAGGACCTTTGGTAATGACTAAGCCCCAAGTGATTAAAGGTGCCACATCGCCTGGCCAGCAATGTTGAATTGGCAGTTTACTAAGATCAACTTGTTCGCCCTCTAAAACTACCTCTTGGCAAGTTGGACGGCTGACCTGTTTCGGTGCCATGTCCAGCACTTTTTTGAAAACGGGCAAAGCATGCCAAGCATCTTTCAAACTTTTCGGTGGTTCTGGTTGTTTAAGCGCTGCAAGTAAACTACCTATTTCGCGTAAAGCTTCAGTTGATTCTTTACCCATGCCTAAAGCAACCCGACGGGGTGTACCAAAAAGATTGGCTAAGACCGGGATGCTATAGCCTTTAGGCTTCTCAAATAAGAGCGCTGGGCCACCCGCACGTAATACACGGTCAGCGATCTCAGTCATTTCTAAATGTGGGTCGACTTCGGTCTTAATCCGTTTAAGTTCACCCATTTTTTCCAATTGCTGGATAAAATCACGTAAGTCTTGATAGTTCATTAGGCCATAATAGCGGAAAATAGCTTAGCGTCGCTATGCCCTTGAGAGAGTTTGATTAGACTATGCCACAAGAACCAACTATTGCTTTATTACAGAAATCGCCCTTAGTGCGTTACAGCTTAGCTACACGTCCCGCATTTTTATTAGCGAGTATTATGCCGGTCTGTGTAGGGGCAGCAGCAGCTAGTTACCAAGGCTATGCTTTCCAAATGGGTTTGTTTGTCTTAAGTATCTTAGCAATCCTACTTATTCATGCCGGTGTGAATGTAATTAATGATTATTACGATGAGCAAAATGGCACGGATCGACTGAATACAGAGCGGATTTACCCCTTCACAGGTGGGAGCCGTTTTATCCAAAATCAAGTGTTAAGCGCCCAACAAACCTTGCATTTCGCTTGGGGCTTATTAGGGGCTGCGATTCTGTTGGGATTGATTCTAGTGTGGCAAACCGGAAGCGGTTTGCTCTGGATTGGTTTCGCTGGCTGTTTATTCAGTTGGGGCTATTCAGTGCCACCTTTACAGTTAAATAGTCGTGGTTTAGGTGAACCTGCCGTAGTGATCAGTATCGGGATCTTAGCTCCATTAGGCGCTTGGTATGTACAAACGAGTGAGTTGGCTTGGTATCCCTGCTTAGTCGGTTTGCCTTTAGGTTTACTAGCCATGAATATTTTGCTGATTAATCAATTTCCGGATGCTAAAGCTGATGCAGCTAGTGGTAAACATCATTGGGTTGTTCGTTTTGGGGCGCAAACAGCGGCTTGGATATACTTAGCTAATGTTTTACTAGCTGGCTTGTTCTTGATGTTTCTAATCATTAGTGGTTTGCTGCCCAGTTTATCTTTAATCAGTGGTTTAGCCTTAATTTTGAGTTTAAGAGCTGCTTGGTTATTAAAACGTGATGCTTTGCACACGGAGCGTTTAGCGCCTGCTATCAAAATGACGATTGCGAGTGTTATTTTGCATGGCAGCTTATTAACTTTAAGTTTAGCGTTGGTATAGTCTGCACATGACGCATAATTTTACGATGGCAGTTTTTGCTCGTGCTTATGACGCACCTTTGACGGGGCAGTTTCGCCTGCAACCTGAAGACTTTATTGTTAATGAACAGATCGACATTGACTTGTCGGGACAAGGCGAGCATTTATGGCTACAGGTGCGCAAAACCGGCGCGAATACCGACTGGGTGGCAGGTCAGCTTGCGCGTTGTGCGCAAGTGCCCGCTAGTGAGGTTGGCTATGCTGGTTTAAAGGATCGACATGCGGTTACGACTCAGTGGTTCAGTGTGCAATTGCCCGGTAAAGCCGACCCCAGTTTTGGCGACTTGCCGCCAGAGATCGAAATCCTGCAACAGCAACGCCATGACAAAAAATTGCGCCGTGGTGCCTTGCTAAGTAATGAGTTTATTCTGACCTTACGGAATTGCTCAGGTGATTTTGCAGCGGCTGCCACGATTTGTGCTGAGATCAGTCGGCGTGGCTTACCGAATTATTACGGTGAGCAGCGCTTCGGCCATAATATGGGCAATTTAACCAAAGCCCAACGCTGGTTTGAAGGTAGCTTCACGCCCAAACAACGCAATCAACGCAGCCTTTACCTATCAGCCGCGCGTTCATGGATTTTTAACCATGTGCTCTCCACGCGCATTCAGCAGAAGACTTGGGATCAGCGGGTAACTGGTGATGTATTTATGTTTGAAGGTGGTAGCGCTTGGTTCGTGGATGATATGAGTCCTGAATTAGCTGCGCGTTTAGCCGCTTTAGATTTGCATCCGACCGGTGTGTTGTGGGGACGGGGTGAACTAGCTAGTCAAGGTGCTGTGCGTGAGTTAGAGCTAGAGCAAGCCACGCTATTTCCTATTTTCTGCACAGGCTTAGAGAAGCAAGGGCTTAAACAAGAGCGCCGTGCTTTGCGTATCAAAGTAGCTAATTTGGAATTTAAGCCATTAGATGCAACCACCCTCCATCTGAGTTTTAGTTTGCCTGCGGGGGCTTATGCGACGGTTTTACTAGAACAATTAGGTCAATTCAGCACAGCAGATAAAATTAATTAAATTCGACAACTAGTGTTTATCATAATAAGAACTTAATAAAAGTGTACTCACAATAGTATTGCTCTTAAAGTCTGGTTAGAAAGAATGCAGAAAAGTATTAACCTTGCTGCATTTTAAGTGACACTTCTCAGTTATTGTGGGTTCAAGCTCACATTAGCTGGCGTAGTGGGTGTATTGTTTTCAGCAGCAACAGAACTCGCTGGAGTTGCTGCTGACGCTGCTTGTTGTGCTTCAATATGTGCTTGGATTTCTGGAGTAGATAACACTTGACGCAATTGCTCTTCTTGGTCTTTAGCTAAGGAGGTTTGAATAATCCGACCTTGGAAACCTTTTAGACCTTCTAAGACTTTATCGGTGGTTGCACGCCGCACTAATACAAATAGCATTGCTTGACCGGATTGCATAGCATTACCAAGGTCTTTCATGAAATTGTCATCAATCCCAATATCACTCAAAGCACCAGTTAGTGCTCCTGTTCCCGCACCCACAGCAGCGCCTAATAAGGGATTTAAAAACAGCATACCAATTAACATTCCCCAAAAAGTACCGCCCACAGCACCTGCAGCCGTTAAATTGACAGCCTGATGTAATTTAATTTTGCCATCGGCACTTTTAGTGACAACTACTGCATCTTCCATTTCAATTAAATAGTCTTTTTGCATGGAGACAAGTTTTTCGCGCATCGCAAAAGCTGATTTTTCGTCATCAAAAGCAACAGCTACTAAGCTACTCATAGAAATCTCCTGAAGATGGGGTTAATGGTTAAAGGCACGCAAGCGTGTGCTGTATTAGTGATTTAGTATGCTTTTTGTATTTTGTAAATAGCACTATGCAGGGTTTTTTAAAATTAAATTACTATTTAAGTATCTGTCCTAAAGTCTCTAATAAAAACTCAACTTGTGCTTGGGTATGCGCAGCCGATAAAGTAATTCTTAGGCGTGCTGTATTAGTAGGCACGGTTGGGGGACGAATCGCCGTGATTAAAATACCGCGCTGTTCTAACTGCTGGCTGATAGCGAGTGCTTTAGCATTGTCGCCCACTAAAATCGGCTGAATAGCAGTCTGTGAGGGCATTAAATCTAAGCCTAATTGTGCAGCCCCTTTACGAAAAACTTGGATAAGATCTTGCAAATGCTCACGTCGCCAAGTTTCTGTTTGGACGATCTTCAGGCTAGCTAAAGTAGCAGCAGCCATTGCCGGTGGTTGTGCGGTGGTATAGATATAGGGGCGGGCAGTTTGAATTAAAAACTCAATCAGCTCAGTGCTACCTGCGACAAAAGCGCCCGCAGTACCTAAGGCCTTTCCTAATGTACCCATTAGGATAGCATCTGTTTGGCCTAAGTGTTCTGCTTCGAGTAAACCAGCTCCTGTTGGCCCTAATACTCCAAACCCATGGGCATCATCCACAATCAGCCAAGCATCGTGAGCATGGGCTAAAGTAGTTAAGGCTTTAACGGGTGCTGTATCACCATCCATGCTAAACACGCCATCGGTTACAATGATTTTGTGCCCGCTAGTTTGTGCTGCTAAGCGTTTACTCAGATGTTCAGTATCATTGTGTGCGTAGCGGATCAGTTTTGCGCCGGATAACAAGGCAGCATCTAAAAGCGAAGCATGATTCAGGCGATCTTGATAAACCGTATCATGGCGCTCAGCGAGTGCATTCGTGAGGCCCAAATTCGCCATATAGCCTGTCGAAAATAGTAAGGCACGTTCACGCTGAGTAAACTCAGCTAAAGCCTCTTCAAGCTGTTGATGCAAGCGCGAATGCCCGTTCACTAAATGTGCAGCACCGCTGCCGACTCCATATTGATCAGCCGCTTGCTGCAAGGCTCGAATGACTGCAGGGTGATTGGCTAAACCTAAATAGTCATTGCTGCAAAAGGTCAGCATGCTTTTACCATTCACTTGCATAAGGGGCTGTTGAGGGCTTTCAGTAATGCGGGGGCGGCGATAGAGATGCTGAGTTTGACGTTCAACGAGTAGCTGACGGAGGCGCGTACATTTATTCATACTATATTGTAGCGCCTACTCTGTTTTACTGCCAAAGGTATATACTAGTGCCTAATTGCCGATGAGTATGTGCTTAGTACATCAGTATCTAAGCCAATCATGAACTGATTACTTCACTAATCGCTTGATCCACCGTCTCTAAACTAATCGGCTGTTGAGGTTTAGGCAGCATACCTTTTAAAGAAGGTACTTAGTTTAACAACTATTGATTTTCTCGTATCCAACGTGCAAACAAGGGAACTGCTAGTTGGTAAGTATCACCCACTCGTTCTACTAATTCTTTGCGTATTAAGCCTTGCAGTAGAGTTGAATGAGCCACGGATAGATCAGTACCCTCTGCCAAGGCTCGCAAGATAGCTTGTTCTTCTGAGCTATTATCTTTACGCCAAGTATCAGTGAAATAGGCAGAAGCACTTTTTAATGTCTTGATCAGAGCAATTTCTAAATGATTCAACTCAGCAAAGGTACACTTTTGCTGATTTAGATAGTTAATCAATTCAGAGGCTACTGCCTGCAATAAATAGGGTTGGCAATGTGTAGCTTGAATGATAGCTTCCACTACACCTTCTGCATACATTAATTCTGGCACGGGCTGAGAGAGTAATTCCTGTGCTGCTGATGGAGCTAGAAAGCTTAACTCTAACAAATGGGTGTTGATCAAGTAATTCGCCCAGTTAATCCGAAGTAGTTCATCAAAACGATGGCTGCCGGATACGAGCACTACAATCATTGAGTGATGCTGGATTAAATTACGTAATTTGCCTAACACTCGCTCACTAATATCCTTCCGAATCACTGCATCTTCTAAAGCTTCATATTCATCAAAAGCTAACAAAATACGCTTCTTACGTTGTTCAATCAACTTTTGAGCAGTTTCTAAAAAAATATCTAATTGAGTGAATGCATTTTTTTCATATTGTTCTAGTTTGGGTTGATTTAAGCCTACCAAACTACCATTTTTAAACAAAGCCTCGAAAATTGCTTTAGCAAGGTTATAACAAAAGGCTTGATCACTTTCATGCCATCGAGAGTCTTGGCAGTCGATGTAAACAGGTTCAAAACGGCTCTGCGGCAGATTTAATAAAGTCGATGATTTTCCGGTACGTCGCCGACCATATAACAATAATGAGGTTTTTTGCTGAGTATTGAGAATATGCTCTTCCAGTGCGAGCAATAAATCACGCCGCCCGACAAATAAATGCTGATCACGTGCTTGCAATGGGTTACCTGCGATATAAGGATTTGGCAGAGGATTAAATGGGGCTTGAGCTTGCAGTTTGGTTTGTTCATCAGCCAGCATTTGCAACCAGCGAGCCGTATGTGGTTGGAAGGTTGTGCCGACAGGAATGGAGGTGAGTTTCATTAAGTCATGGAAGGTTTGCATTTGTGTATGCAGCTCTTTAAGAACTTGTTGTTGCCCTGTAAGGGTTTGGCGATTCAGGTAGTCTTGAGCGAGTTCACTAATGTGATCGCAATGTTGACGAGCATCATTTAAGCCAACTGGGAGTGCTTTATCTTCGTTGGGAAAATGGCTAAAAAAACTCCTGAGTTTGAATAGATCTGGCAGGGTGTTTGCGTGGATGAGGTCATCACCTAAAATAATAACCAAAGCTTTGAAAGCTGCTTTCCGTTCAACGGGGCGTGCATTGGCAATGAATTCAATAGCAGCTATGCCTTGGGTCTGATCGTAGCGTGCTAAATGCACTAACCAAGCTTGCATATAAGGCAAGGGCATTTTAATCATTTCATCCCATTGAATAGGCGACTTGTTGAAAGCTGGAAACGGATTGCGGGTATTTTTAGATCTTTGATATTGCCAAATATGGATTGGGATGTAAAAAATACGAAGATATCCTAACAAGAAAGTAGGCAAAAATGCTATTGAATAATAAAGATAATATTCGGTGAGATCCGACAAGTCTCTATTAAATAAAACTAAAAATCCTATAACTAATCCGAAAGCCACTCCAAAGATCAGACCTTCAACTAGCTTTACAACTAGTCCAAAAATAAGCCCTGCACTTATTCCAAAGACTAATCCTATTATAAATCCAAAGGTTAAACCGACGACTAACCCAAAAAACAATCCGAATATCGCTCCAAAAGCTAATCCTTCAAGTAGCCCAAAAATCAACCCAAAGACTATTTTTTCATTCCATTCTCCACTTATTACATCTGAAAGTTCTGAGTCCCATTTTCTACTTAATTCAAAAATTAATCCAACCAGCAGTCCAATTATTAATCCTGTAATCAGTTTTTTGTAAGCACTACCCCAGTTGAACAAATAACCTAATCCATCTATCACTAACCCTGTAACTGTCAAAGCGACAAAAGATAGTACGCTAAGGATAAGATAGGTTTTAAAGAAAATTATAAGAACTTGGTATCTAGTGAAATCATCTATGGTGCGGGTTTTAAATAGAACTAAGGGCGGGTGTAAGCAGTCATGCCACCAGTTGAACATACTAATTACTCGCCTAAAAATAAGTCACGGCCTGCTTTCAAGTTAGCTAGCCAGCGTTCAAATTTTTCACCCGACAATAGCCCAGCAGCGGTTTGTTTGACTTTTGCTAATTTATACCCCGTTCCCAAAAACTGCGCATATGTCTGTTCAATTCGCTCTAATACTACATCCTTATTCCAATTAGGATGCTCACGCCATTGCATTAATACATCACAAAACACCTGTAACTTAAGCGGCATAGGCTCTGCGTACCAGTTAATAAATTTTAATTCCTGCTGAGTAAATTGTACTTGTGGCTGATAATGTCTAATAAAAGCTTCAACTTCTTGTTTGCTAAAATCTGCTAACTCAACCACACTCAGTAAGTTAAAAAACGGAGAAGTTAGCTTACTTTGGACTGAATAAACTTCTAAAGCTTTTTGCGATGCTGTCACTAGAACTAACTTGCGTGAGTTCACCATGCTGCGCAAATGATTGAAAAATAGATTACTGAACTCAGTTGGATGAGCAAATAAACCTTCAAATTCATCTAAACACAGTACAACACAACAATTTTCCAGCTTTGCTTGTTCTTCTAGTAATTCAGTAAAAGCTACTAGGTTACGGTTAGGTCTATTGTCATCGAGGATACGCGTACTCGACAAACTAATCTACCCCGCGAATAGTGGACAGTCTTAAAAGCGAGTATTCTCCCCGACAGAGAGGTACTTGAATGACCACGACGAAAGCATCCGGCAAGAAAGCCACCTACGCCCGTCACAGCCAGGAATACAAAGCTGAAGCCCTGAAGCTGGCCAGCGAAATTGGTGTTACCAAGGCAGCCAAACAATTGGGTTTGCACGAATCGCAACTGTACACCTGGCGCAAAGACAGCGAACACGCCAAAACGGTGAGTGAACGTGAAGCGGCCCTCGCCACTGAAAATGTCCGCCTGAAACGCCAACTGGCTCAGCAAGCTGAGGAGTTGTCGATCTTAAAAAATGCGGCGACGTACTTCGCTCAACAACTCAAGCGAGGTACGAATACATGAAAAATCATCGGGTTGAGTATTCCATTGAAGTCATGTGTGACTGTTTTGGCGTATCACGTAGCGGCTACTATGCGTGGTTACAGCGCAAACCCAGCCGCCGTTCCGAACAACGTCAACACCTGGATGAACGGGTCAGGGCATTGTTTGACAAACATAAATGCCGTTACGGTGCGAAACGTATCCAGCAACAAATCCAACAGGACAGCCAGCAGCACTACAACCTGAAAACGGTGGCTGTCAGTCTGCAACGGCAGGGGCTTGTTGCCAAGGCTGCCCGGAAATTCAAGGCAACGACCACTAGCAGACATAGCCTGCCGGTGTTTGATAACCGTCTGGAGCAGGACTTCAGTGCAATAGCCCCTAACCAGAAATGGGTGGGCGACATCACCTACCTGTGGACAGAACAGGGCTGGTTATATCTGGCTGTCATCCTTGACCTTTACTCTCGTCAGGTCGTGGGTTGGTCAATGTCGGAACGCATGACTGCTGACCTTGTCTGCAATGCCCTGCAAATGGCAGTTTTTAAACGTAAACGACCCAACGGGGTGATCGTCCATTCAGACCGGGGAAGCCAGTACTGTTCCCACGCTTACCGCCAACTGCTGGAAAAACACCAACTGGTGGGCAGCATGAGTGCCAAGGGCAACTGCTATGACAATGCCTGTGCCGAGAGCTTTTTCCATTCACTGAAGGTGGAAGCCATCCACGGTGAACGTTTTTCTACCCGCGAAGCCATACGCCAAACGGTGTTTGAATATATCGAAACCGATTACAACCGGCTTCGTTTGCACTCTGCCAATCACTACCAAAGTCCGGTAGCATTTGAGGCAGATTTTTACCAACAACTCGCTTCTTGATATGTCCACTTTTAATGGGGTAGATCAAAACACACATCTCTAACCAAGCAATTTGGCGTTGTTCATGCCATTTTTGTAGCCAGCTAGTGATCTTTTTTACTTCAATTTCAAAACTTGCAAAGCGGCGTAACTCTGGTTCAACACCGTGACGCCCTGCAGACTTTGCCTTGAGTAACGGAATTTGGTCTTCATCACCCTGCATAGGTTGAAGGTAATTAGCAGCAAAATCGCTTGCTAAACTAAACACTTCTTCAGTATTGCGATAATTAAGCTTTAAAATAGTAGTGCGCCCTCGAGCCTGAATACCTACACTAGCTAGAGTAAAATCTAATTGCTTGTTTTTACTATAAATAGACTGAGCATCATCATAAAGCAGCAGCAAATAATCTTTTTCTGGATCAGTCAAAGAACTAATTAATTTTAGCCAAGTAGCTTGAAAATCATGACCTTCATCAATCATGATTGCGCCATACTGACCACGCGGAATACAACCTTGCTCAATAGCATGGTTCACTGTCGCTACTAGAGCTTCCAAATAGGCCTCACCCTGTTCAAGCGGACGCTCAATATGATATTGACGTAATAGTTCACCACACCAATCATGAAAATGGTAAACACTTACTTTATCAGCGATACCTTTTTCCTCCATCAAGAGCCTTAAACGTGCTGCTAAAGTAATGTTGTAACAGAGAACTAGGATTGGTTTATGCAAAATCTTCGCAAGATACAAGCAACGAAAACCTAAAATCAAGGTCTTACCTGAGCCTGCCACACCGTGAATTACCCGATGCCCCGAACCTAAATTTCGTGCTAATTGCTCCTGTTGTACATCCATGATTTTTATAATATCTGGAATAGGAAAATCAGCTACCTCTTCACTGACTTTATCTTGCTGCTCAAATAAATTCGCCTGTTGAGTTATGCGTAATTCAGGGAATAATTGCCAACGAATTCGATCTAATTGTGGCAGAGTTAATTTTCTAGTGAATTGATATTCAAACATATTCCATAAGCATTGCTGGAAATCTTCTGGATCAGTCGACTCAGTCATTTCATCTTTACAGAGCACACGATTCCAAGGTAATACATTATTTAACTCAGCTTGATTGAACTGCTGACGTGTTATATGAGTAAGCACTACACCATAACCATAGGGAAAAGCTAGTTTACCTTGGTATTTTTCTACATGATGAACCAACTGTTGATCTTGCTCTAATTGCCGAACCAGTTGATAAGCACACTGCCGCGCTTGTTCTAGTGGATTAGCTACTCGCTTCAAACCAGTGGCTACTAATAAACTCACTGAATTTTTATCAATTGCTTGAATCGTTTCTAACTGCCAATCTTTGACCTCAAGCAGCAATACTCCCCGTGCTGGATGGACAATAATAAAATCAGCATAGCGCTGACGCTGACCGATAGCTAAATCATACCAACATTGATAATCATCCTCTAAAAACTGCTCCAAACGTCTGGCAAAACGTTTTTCACCAGCCTGCATTTTACTTAAGCACCCACTTAAAGGGGTTAGAAACTGAGCCATTTTATTTTTAGTTGTTTACTAATTGATTAACCTATACCTCTTTAATAACTCGCGAGAGTCAAAGTGACAATAGGTAGCCGATGAATAGAACCACAAAAACTTAAACAAGTATTAGCAGTCCTCCCCTCACCCTGATTTTCAGTTACAATAGCGCCCTTTCGATCATTCCCCGATAGGATCTGCTATGGAACTTTCAGCCCTCACGGCCCTTGCCCCCGTTGATGGTCGCTATGCCAGCAAAACCGCTGAGCTGCGTCCTTGGTTTAGTGAGTACGGTTTAATTTATCACCGCGTGTTAGTGGAAATTCGCTGGCTACAAATGCTGGCGCGCCATCCACAAATTACCGAAGTTCCAGATCTATCAGCGGCAGCGAATGAGTTTTTAGACAAGGTCTTACAAGACTTTGATGAAGAAGATGCACGTCACGTCAAAATGATCGAACGCACTACTAATCACGATGTAAAAGCGATTGAATACTTCCTCAAAGATAAAGTTGCGGCTCAGCCTGAACTGAAAGCCGTCAGTGAATTCATTCACTTTGCTTGTACTTCTGAAGATATTAATAATCTGTCTTATGCACTCATGCTGCAAGGCGGCATGCATCAAGTGATTGAGCCGGAAATGCAGCGTACTGTGGCAGCGATTCGTGAGCTAGCCCAGCGCTATGCAGACCAACCGATGCTTTCACGCACGCATGGACAAGCTGCCTCACCGACAACTTTAGGCAAGGAAATGGCGAATGTAGCTTATCGCTTACAACGTCAACTGGATCAAGTGCAAACCTGTGAATACTTAGGCAAAATCAATGGTGCAGTTGGTAACTACAATGCACATTTAAGCGCTTATCCTGATGTGAATTGGCTAACCACAGCGGAGCAATTTGTCACAAGCCTTGGCTTAAATTGGAATCCTTACACCACTCAAATCGAGCCGCATGATTACATTGCAGAAATCTTTGATGCTGTGGCGCGTTTCAATACGATCTTGATCGATTTCTGTCGCGATATTTGGGGTTATGTTTCTTTAGGACATTTCAAACAAAAAGTTGTAGCGGGTGAAGTGGGTTCTTCGACCATGCCGCATAAAGTGAATCCGATTGATTTTGAAAATGCAGAGGGTAATTTAGGGATTGCCAATGCTTTACTCACTCATTTAGCACAGAAACTCCCTATTTCGCGGTGGCAGCGTGATCTAACCGACTCCACCGTGCTACGCACTTTAGGGGTAGGTTTAGGTCATAGCTTGATTGCTTATCAATCCGCTTTAAAAGGTATTTCTAAACTCGAAGCTAACCCTGCCAGTATGCAAGCAGATTTAGATGCAAATTGGGAAGTACTGGCCGAACCGATTCAAACCGTGATGCGCCGCTATGGGATTGAGCAACCTTATGAAAAACTCAAAGCCTTAACCCGTGGGCAACGTATTACCCCTGAAGGCTTACGCGAATTTATTGCTAACTTAGACATGCCCGAAGCTGCCAAAGCTGCACTCAGCAAGCTGACACCAAGCACCTATATTGGGAATGCGGCGCAACAGGCTAAAAAGCTATGAGTTTGATTCAACCCAATCAAATTCTCACCCAATTAGGCGAGCTTTCCACCGAGGAGTTTTTGCACGATTATTGGCAGCAAAAACCTTTACTGATTCGCCAAGCCTTTCCTAACTTTCAATCACCGCTAAGCTCTAATGAATTGGCGGGTTTGGCTTGCGACACGGATACTGCGCGTTTGGTACTAGAAAAAGGGGGTAGCAGCCTTTGGGAAGTACGCCACGGGCCGTTACGCAAAAAGGACTTCAATAAGCTTCCCGCTACACACTGGACGCTCCTAGTCAATGATATTGAAAAACTCCTACCTGAGTTTGCCGAGATTATCGAGCCTTTCCGCTTTATTCCCGATTGGCGGATTGATGATCTGATGATTAGTTATGCGGTTGATGGAGGCTCAGTGGGGCCGCATGTGGATGCCTATGATGTCTTTCTCTTACAGGCACAGGGTAAACGTCACTGGCAAATTAGCCATCAAGCCTGTGCGGAAGATAATTTCATCCCCGATATTGACCTACGGATTATGCGTGAGTTTGTAGCCGAGGCAGAGTGGACACTAGAACCGGGTGATATGTTGTATTTGCCCCCCGATGTGCCGCATTACGGAGTTGCCGTTGGTGAATGCATGACCTACTCAATTGGCTTTAGAGCGCCCAGTCGGGCGGACTTATTGGAAGATTTATTAGGGCAGATTTTAGAGCAGCCAGCCATGCAAGAGCGCTTCCGTGATCCTAAGCGTCGTTTACAGGCTGATCCTACAAACTTAGCGGAAGATGATTTAGAACGCTTAACCGAGTTTATTTTAGAGGCCTTGCCAGATCGAGAGGCGATTCGCCGTTGGCTACAGGAAACTTTAGGCTAAGATTTCACTCCTATCCCCATTTGGAGCTATGGCAGCTTGCAGGTTGAGCAGCCGATAATATCGGATGAATCGAAGTAGTCTGTCCGTTTGAAGCTGGCTGCTTGCAGGCTTCAATTTAATTCAGTCTATGTTACGAGGTAAACATGCCTTACTATGTCTTTCACATCACTCAAGCGACTGCAGTCTTAAAAAAACTAGAGCATCAAGGGACGCATGAAGCCTATCAAGATGCACGTAATCAAGTCCGGACTCTACGTATCAATGCAGCCCCCTCCGATAAAGGTAGCTACAAATTAATCTTTGCAGCTAATCAATTAGAAGCAGAAGAGCGCTTGCAGGAACAGCGCGAACAACCCGTGTTAATGGAATGGGAAAAGTAAGCTACCACCACGCTAATGGATGAAGATCAATTCCGTAGTTTTTACCATGCAATGAATCAACAGCGCTGCGTTTTTGAAAAAGCGTTGCTGAATCATCGCTGTGATTGTCGACTTAAACAAACCTTTTTAATTGCTAATCGTGAAGGCATCGCCTGCCAGTCTGCTGAAAGCTTAGTACGCTGTGAGCTATTCCTGAATACACTGCGGAAAGCAGCGCGTTTTGCTTTGCATGAAGTGACTATTGATAGCCCTTTACCCCATAATAAAGAACTCAAAGTACAAGCTGGTGGTTGCCTCGCACTGCAAGCACATCTACTCCCTGCAGACAGTCAACCACTTACGGTGGATATTTACGCACTGCTGGATATAGCTTTGGCCCGCTATCCACAACTAGCAGACTTGCCCTATAGCGAATTAGTACGCGGTGTGGTGCGCTATGTCAGCCGCCCCTCTGCTAGGAGATCTTAGATTGAAACACTATCCCATTTTTATGTGCTTACAGGATCGCCCCTGCTTAGTGGTAGGTGGTGGCAAAGTAGCCTTACGAAAAGCGGAATCTCTCCTAGCCAGTGGTGCACGACTCACCCTGATTGCACCTGAATTGGATAGTGAACTAGCTAATCTCCTCTGTGCATATCCTGAACAAACTAACTGGCAGCAGCGTGAATTCCAAGACGCAGATGCTACTGGTTATTACTTAATCATTGCAGCGACTGATAATCGAGTGGTCAATGCGCGAGTTGCCGAGCTTGCCAACGAACAGCGAATCCCTGTCAATGTGGTTGATCACCAAGCGGCTTGCAGTTTTATTCTGCCCTCGGTGGTAGATCGCTCACCGGTGATGATTGCGGTCTCTACAGGGGGGGCTTCGCCAGTCCTAGCCCGCCAATTGCGGATGAAATTGGAAACCATGATTCCCTCATCCTGTGGGCAATTAGCCGCGATCACTGAAGAATATCGCGAAGTAGTCAAACAACGCTTTACTGACCCCGAACAACGCAAACAGTTTTGGGAACAGACTTTGCGTGGCCCATTTGCGGAATTAGTTTATGCGGGCAATGTAAGCGCTGCACGACAACTGCTAGAGGAGCGATTGGCTCAAGCAGATTCGGTCTCCTCGATAGGTGAGGTTTATTTAGTAGGTGCTGGTCCGGGCGACCCTGATCTGCTCACCTTCCGCGCTCTACGCTTAATGCAACAAGCCGATGTTGTCGTCTATGACCGTCTAGTGGCTAAATCGATTTTAGAGATGGCAAGCCAAACCGCCGAGCGCATTTATGTGGGTAAAGAAAAAGCTAAGCATGCTGTTCCCCAAGAAGGGATTAATGCGTTACTGGTGCGTTTAGCTAAAGAGGGAAAACGTGTTTTGCGCCTCAAAGGGGGGGATCCCTTTATCTTTGGACGCGGTGGCGAAGAAATTGAAACCTTGGCTGAAAATGGCATTCCTTTCCAAGTGGTTCCCGGGATTACCGCTGCTTCAGGTTGTGCTGCGTATGCAGGTATTCCACTGACACATCGCGATTATGCGCAATCCTGTACTTTTGCCACTGGTCACCTCAAAGATGGCACGATTGACTTAGATTGGGAAAAGCTCGCTCAACCGCGCCAAACGGTAGTGTTTTATATGGGGCTAACCGGCATTGAGGTTATTAGCCGGGAACTCATCAAGCATGGCACCCCCAGCACCCTGCCTGCCGCTTTGATTGAACAAGGCACCACTCGCAATCAACGGGTGCATATCGGCACCCTCGCAACCTTACCGGAACTGGTTAAACAGCGTTCAGTACGTGCACCTACTTTAACGATTGTAGGTGAAGTCGTGCAACTCCACGAAAAACTACATTGGTATCAACCAGAGCGACATGTAGCTGCCAGTGAATTCAGTCGAACTCCCAAACCACAGGAGTAAAACATGGCTAGTTTTAAAGAAATCAAAATCACCGTTGATGATAGCTTTAAACAAAACATCAGTGAGGGAAGCAGTTGCTCTGAATCTGAACCCTTTGCACTGCAAGTGATTGATCAGAGTATGGAACCAGAATTTGAGCAAGGCTGCATTATTATTATCGACCCAACGGGCATTGTGCGAGATGGTGCTTTCGTATTTGCGAAAGATAATCAAGACGAGTATATTTTCCGCCGCTTACGCATCAACGCAGGCCGCTATTATTTAGAGGCTTTACAAACTCAATACCCGAGCTTTGAAATTCGCCCTGAACAAATTCAAGGGATTATCACGCAGCGTGCTGGTAAGCGTCGTTCTTATCACAAATGGTATGATTAATGATCATTCTATATGGAATTAACAATTGCGACACCATACGCAAGGCGCGTCAATGGCTGGATGAACGTGCTATTGCTTATGAATTTCATGATTTCCGCCAAGATGGTCTAAATCCAGTGCAATTGCGGGCTTGGGTGGATGAATTGGGCTGGGATAAACTCATCAATCGCCGTGGCACGACTTGGCGCAATTTGCCGGAAATTACTCGGAATACGATGGATGAAACTTTGGCTTTAGCGGTCATGGAAGATCAACCCCGTATTATTAAACGGCCTTTATTAGACTTAGGGACACGTCGTGTACTCGGTTTCGATGCTGAACAATGGCAAACTCTGTTCCAAAATTAAGTTAAAATCCCACCTCTACTTTAACGACAAGCAGCCACCATGTCAGATACTTTAGCGCTTACCCAGCAACTGATTGCTTTACCCTCCGTGACCCCTGTGGATCATGGCTGCCAACAGCTCATTGCCAAACGCTTAGCGCCTTTGGATTTTAAGGCTGAATACTTAAATTTTGAAGAGGTTGAAAATCTATGGCTACGCCGTGGTACGGAAGGCCCGGTATTTTGCTTCGCGGGTCATACCGATGTGGTTCCAACCGGTCCCTTGACCGCTTGGGACAGCGCGCCCTTTCAAGCCGAAATTCGTGATGGTCTGCTGTATGGGCGTGGTGCTGCAGACATGAAAGGTAGCATTGCTGCTTTTGTGATTGCTGCTGAAAATTTCGTGCGTAATCATCCTGAGCACCAAGGCTCGATTGCAATGCTGCTCACTAGTGATGAAGAGGGACCTTCTAAATATGGCACGGTAAAAGTGGTAGAAACGTTAGAAGCTCGTCATGAAAAAATCACTTGGTGCTTAGTCGGCGAACCCTCTAGCTCGAAGCAACTGGGTGATATCATTAAGAATGGTCGGCGTGGTTCACTCAATGCTAAATTGACAGTACAAGGTAAGCAAGGTCATGTCGCTTATCCCCAACTGGCTGATAATCCGATTCATCGGGTTGCACCCGCTCTAGCCGAGTTACATCTGAGGTTTGGGATCACGGCAACGAGTTCTTTCCACCTACCAGCTTTCAAATTTCCA
>AATN01000132.1_pt1 | contig 19214 bp, 19 predicted proteins | sample 270648 | NCBI WGS metagenome assembly AATN01 (sample SAMN02954269, study PRJNA17659) | bioreactor sludge metagenome | biome: terrestrial; feature: bioreactor; material: sludge; isolation source: Enhanced Biological Phosphorus Removal (EBPR) bioreactor sludge | place: Australia: Brisbane, Queensland
GCCGTTGGCGATTCGTTCCGCCTGTGCGAAATCTCCCTTTTGATACAGGTACCGAGGAGCTCGAACAGTGCGTCGATCACCGGGAGATCCCCGTCAGGGAGTCGGCGCGGTAACCGACCATCGCTGAGGGTGCCGTGAGGAGTTGACGCCTGGATGCCATGGCTGAATTCTGGGGTGTCGTCGGCGTTGCGGATAGTGCAAGACTTCCCGTCATTGGCGGGAATCTTTCCCGGTCGGTCTGCTGCGCGAGCATTCGCGATGCGCTGGTGTCTGGGTGATAATGAAGTCTGCGCGCGTCCCCACGTCCGGCCAGCCAGCACGGTCGGGCGCGCACGGCGACTCCCCGCCGGGCAACCTGCCGATGACCTTGCGACGCCATCTCCGGCAATGAGGCTAACATGTCCGCATTGATCGACCCGTTGTCGGATACGATCGCCGTACTCGACGAGCACGGCGTGATCGTCAGCGTCAACAAGGTATGGCGGGACTTTGCCGAGAGTAATGGCGGTAGCGCCGTGCTGGCGTCGGGGGTCGGCCTGGACTACCTGGCTGTCGTGCGTCGCGCCGCCGGCAGCGACGTCCTCGCGGCGGCGGCTCTCCAGGGGCTCGAGGAAGTCCTCAACGGGCAGCAGTCGATGTTCATGCTCGAGTACCCTTGCCATTCTCCCGACCGCGAGCGCTGGTTCGAGCTTTACGCCACCCCCTCCGCCACGGGTGTCATCGTCGGCCACCGGGACATCAGCACGCGCAAGCGGGCGCTTGCGCAGAGCGCTGCCCAACGCGGGCACCACCGGGACAACCTGAGTGCGGTGCTGAACAGCGTGTCGTCGATGATCGGCTACTGGGATCGCCATCTGCGCAACCGTTTTGCCAATCACGCCTATCGCGACTGGTTCGGCATCGATCCGGCGACGATTCCGGGCAAGCACATACGTGAAGTGATCGGCGAGGAGCGCTATCGCCTCAACCTGCCCTACATTGAGGCGGCGTTGCGCGGCAGCGCGCAGCAGTTCGAACGGGCGATTCCTTCGCCGGATGGTCGCTCGGTGCGCCATGCGCTCGCCCGCTACATCCCGGACGTGGTGAATGGCGGGGTGGACGGCTTCTTCGTCGAGGTGACCGACGTTACCTCCATCAAGGCCAGCGAGTTCGCCCTGCAACGGGCCCAGGAGGTCGGCCGGCTCGGCAGCTACATGACCGATCTGTCGTCAGGCACATGGGTTGGCAGCCCGATGCTCGACACGATTTTCGGCATCGGTCCCGAGTACGAACACAGCACCGCCGGCTGGGAGCGGCTGCTGCATGCCGACGATCGGCAGGCGGTCCTCGATCATCTCCGGCGCGTGGCCGCCACCGGCGCGGCCTTCGACGTGGAGTATCGCATCGTGCGCCCCGCTGATGGCAGCTTGCGCTGGATGCACGGCCTGGGTCAGGTCGAGCGCACGCCCAAGGGCACGCCGGTACGGATGCTCGGTACGGTTCAGGACATTACGGAACGCAAGCTGGCCGAGCAGGCAACGCAGGTCCTGCTGGAGCAGAACACCCGCCTGGTACGGCAACTGATCGACATGCAGGAGCGTGAGCGCGTGGCCCTGGCGCGCGAACTGCACGACGAACTCGCCCAGCATCTGACCGCAATCCGTGCTTTCGCCGGAGCCATCGAGCGTGACCAGGTGACTGCACACGAGCGAATTCGGGCTGCCGCGCGTGCCATCGACGACTCCGCGCGCGACATCTACGAGGTGTCGCACCGCTTGATGGAAGGCCTGCATCCGAACATTCTCGACGCGGGCTGCATCTCCGATGCTGTGGGCAGCTTGCTGGCAGGCTGGGGACAACAGCATCCGGAGATCGAATGGCGTGCCTCGTTGGCAGCCGGGCTGGTGTGCGACGGACCGCATCGGCTGGCCATCTATCGCATCGTTCAGGAGTGTCTGAACAATGTCGTCCGGCACGCGCAGGCCGAGCGTCTGCGCATCGTCCTCGGCACTTGCCGGAGCCCGGATGGCGACAGCCTGCGCCTGGTGATCCGGGATGACGGCGTGGGCATGGACGTCGACGCTCCGCACACCGGCTTTGGCCTGCTCAGCATGCGGGAACGGGTCCTCGGTCTCGGCGGGTCTCTGCAGATTACCCGTGGCCGTGGAGGGGGCACGCGCGTGCGCATGCTCCTTCCCCGTGGCTGAGGCGAAGTCCGACGCGCCGTCGCCGGCGGCGAGGCCAGCTTCAGGGTTCGATCAAGCCCTGCCGGATGGCGATACGGGCCATCTCGGCAGCGCTGGCGACCCCCAGCTTGGCTCTGATCTGAGTGAAATGATTGCTGACGGTCTTGCTGCTCAGGTTGAGGATGTTCGCGCACTCGGGTAGCGTATGGCCCTCGCTGAGCAGTTTGAAGACTTGGAATTCGCGCTGGGTCAGCCGGTTGAACGATACGCCGCTCGTGGGGCGATGGCGGTCCAGCAGTACCGGCAGCATGTCGGGGCTGACGAAGGGTTCCCTGTTCGCCGTCTTCCTGATGGCCTGCAGCAGAGTATCGATGCTGCTGCCCTTGGTGACGAAGCTCAGCGCGCCCGCCTCGAGTGCTCGTTCGAGCAGTACCTGGGAATTGTGCACGGTGTAGACCAGGATGGCGGCTTTCGGGTCGAGACTGCGGATCCGTCGGATGGCCTCGATGCCGCCGAATCCCTCCATACTCAGGTCCATGACCACGGTGTCCGGACGCAGCGCCCGGTACTGGGCGTACGCTGCCTCGCCGCTGGAGGCTTCCACGACCACCCGCAGGCCGGGATCGGAATCGATCAGGCTGCGCAGGCCGGCGCGCAGTGCCGCATGGTCGTCGACCACCATGACCGTGACTCGTTTGCCTGCCGCCTTCAAGACGCTGCCTCCCGCATCCGTATTCTGCGTCGATGTCACTGCCGGCAGCGGATGCGCGGATTCATCCAGCGGCGAGCAGGGGCCAGGCGAGTCCGGCGTCCACTCGGCCGCCGTGAGCTTGCCCTGCTGCGTCATTCTAGCGCCGATGGATGGTCGTGGTCGCTCCCGGCTGGTGGATCGATGCGCGAGCCCGACTTTGCTCGCCTGTCCCCGGCGACGGACGCGCATGCCGTCGATCGGTGGGCGACCGCTGCGAACTGTTCAGCCACTACCGGTGGACCGAGCAGGCAGCCCTGCGCCTCATCGCAGCCTCGCGCACGCAGGAAAGCCATCTGGGTCGCACTCTCGACGCCCTCGGCGACCGTCTGCAGGCCAAGATCGTGCGCCAGGCTGATGGTCGCCGCGACGATCGCATCCGCATCCGCATCCGCCGGCAGGTCAGCGACCAGTGAGCGATCGATCTTGAGCCTGTCCACGCGCAGACGCCTGAGATGGCTCATCGACGAACGCCCCGTCCCGAAGTCATCGAGCGATATACCGATACCGTGCGCGCGCAACTTGTCGATCGTTGCGATGGCGGCCAGCGGATTGTCCATGACCACGTTCTCGGTCATCTCGAGTTCGAGAAACCGCGGCGGCAGCGCTTCCTCGTCGAGAATCCGGGCAACCCGCTCGCTCAGGTTGGTCTGGCGGAACTGCCCGGCCGACAGATTGACCGCCACCTTCATTGGCGGCAGGCCGTGGTTCTGCCACCCACGCATCTGGCGAACTGCCGTCCGGAGGACCCATTCGGCGAGCGGTAGACTCAGTCCCGACATCTCGGCGATGGGAACGAACTCGAGCGGCGAGACCATTCCGAGTTGGCCATGCCGCCAGCGCAGCAGCGCCTCGACGCCGACCAGACGACGAGTGGCGATGGCAAAGCGTGGCTGGTACTGCAGGTGCAACTCGCCGTTGGCGATGGCGCGGCGAAGGTCGTTTCCGATCTGCCGGGTACGTACCAAACGCTCCTGCATCTCGGCCGTGAAGAAGCAATAGGCGTTGCCACCGCGCGCCTTGGCGCGATACATCGCAACGTCCGCACAGGTCGACAAGGCCACGGGATTGTCACCGTCGGTCGGGTACACGGCTATCCCTGCCGATACCGTGCACGTCACTAGCTGTTGCTCGAGGCGATAAGGTGGCGCAGTGATTTTCAGCAGTTTGGCTGCCACTTGTGCGGCGCCGTCCGCATCCGTATTCGGCAGGACGAGGACGAACTCGTCGCCACCGAGTCGGCAGAGGGTGTCCTCGTCACGAACGACGCTGGCGAGGCGTGCGGCGACCTGGATCAGCAGTTCGTCACCCACCCGGTGACCGAGCAAATCGTTGACGTTCTTGAAGCGATCGAGGTCCAGGAAGATCAGCGCCAGCGGTTCGCGAGCCCGGTGAGCCCGGCTGAGATCCTGCCGCAGGCGCGCGTCGAGCAGGCTGCGGTTGGCCAGACCGGTCAGCGGGTCGGCGTGCGCCAGACGCCGGATGTCGGCTTCGGCCTCCTTGTGCCGGGTGATGTCGACGAGGGTGTGCACGTAGCCGCTGAGGATACCTTGCGCGTCATGCATCGGGGTTGTCGTCAGACGAACGGAAACACGTTGCCCGTCCTTGCGCTGGCAGTTCGTTTCCCGCTCATCGGGTGTGCCGGCGGTTCCCCGCCTGACGTCCAGCGCATCAAGGTCGGCGCGCGCGATCAAGTCTGACCGCTCGCGCAGCCTTTCGGTCGGCGCGGCGGTCTCGTCATCGTCGCAAAAGAGCGTCGACGTAAGCTTGCCGATGAGTTCGTCCGCGCGGTAGCCAAGGATGGCTTCCGCGTACGCGTTGCAGGTAGTGATCACCCCGTGCGGGTCGGTGGCGACGATGCCACAGGCGAGGCTGGCCAGGATCGAGGTTTTCAGCGCCTCGCTTTGCCGCAGCGCCTGGTCTCGCTGCCGACGCTCGGCGGTCGCGCGGGCGCGGCTAACGAGGCGCGGCGCCTGGCCGACCCTGGTGGCTGGCAGAACCATGACCGACGGCGGCATGGCAGCGATTCAGTGATTGAAATCCATCGGTCGATTCTCGCGTGGCGATGACGCCGTGGATAGAGGGGAAACTCCCGCGCGCACCGGGAAAGTTTCCCGGTGCGGCGATGGTCAGTCGTCGCCGGTTCAGCCGATGCCCTGGCTGGCGAGGTACTCTTCGTAGTTGCCGAGGTAGTTGACCATCTTGCCGTCAAGGCGGATTTCGAGAACGCGCGTCGCCAGCGACGAGACGAACTCGCGGGCGCGGCTGACGACGCGCGGCGCCTGGCCGAGGTTGGCGCTGGCAGGAGCGAGGCTAACGCTCGCGCAGGCTCTCGTCCCCATACTGGAGGAGCGGGCTGAGAACATACTCGATCACCCGGCGCTTGCCGGTCTTCACCTCGACGGTCACCGCCATTCCCGGCGACAGGTGCACGACCTTGTCCTCGACCGGCATGGTCGTCCGGCCGAGGTGCACGCGCGTCGAATAGATCAGGCCCCGCTTCTCGTCGTTGATCGCATCGTGAGAAACATGCGTGACCCGCGCCGGGATCGTGCCGTGGCGAGTGAAGGGGAAGGTCTCGATCTTGACGACTGCCTCCTGTCCGGCATTGACGAAACCGATATCCTTGTTTTCGATGAAGGCTTCGACTTCCAGCGGGTTGTCGGCGGGAACGATGACCATCAGCGCCTGCGCCGGCGTCACGACGGCGCCGGTGGCGTGGTGTCCGAGTTCATGCGAGAGGACGCGACTCGGTGCGCGTGTTGACGACCTGGCCGTTGCCGCGAACGACGCCGAGGTTCTGGACGCTGACGAAGGTGCTGCCGTTGCAGGTTTCGAGAAGGTCAATCATATGTTCGAGGCGCGCGACCCGGGCGATGCGGGCCTGCAGGGCGGCGGCTTCGCCGGCGGAGAGGAGTTCGCCCGATCCGAAGTGGTCTTCCATGCCGGGAAGCCGGTAGTGCAGGGTGTAGCCTTTCTCCTGTGCGGCGGCACGGGACGGGGTGAAGTCGCTGCCTCGCGGCCCATTGGTCGATCAGGGCGTCGAGGCTGCCGAGGAGTTGGGCGCGCGTCTGGACGCCGGCGCCGACGAGACCCTGGAGGGTGGCGGCGAGTGCCGGCGAGAGGCTGGCGGCTTCGCTCAGGTCGCGCACGGCGCCGCTGCCCTGCATGTCGGGCAGGGTGGCGACGGCGCTGGTGTCGAGGGTGTCGGTGAATTGGCGGTGGAAGGTGTCGCCGGCGAGGTTGATGTCGGCGAGGTTGCCGGTGACGGCGCAGCTGGTGCCGACGCTGCCGTCGCTGCGCGTGTAGGTGCCGAGGTCGGCGATCTGGTTGCCGTTGGCCAGCGTCTGGTTGTTCGCGGTCTTGGCGACGTTGATCGCGGCGATGCCGAGCGCGTTGAGCGTGAACAGTTCGCCGCTCTGGCTGATGCCGTCCTGGTTGAGGTCGCGCCAGACGCGCAGGTTGGCGAACTGGGCGTCGAGGCTGCTGAGCTTGCCGTCGGCGTTGCTGTCGAGGTCGGCGAGGGCGGCGAGGGCGGCGAGGGCGGCGAGGGCGGCGAGGGCGGCGAAGCCGTCGGCGGCGCGTGTGCCGTCGCTCTTGATCGTCGCGTCGCCGAAGAGTTCGCGGCCGGAGTCGATCAGGCCGTTGCCGTTGCGGTCGAGGACGAGGAAGCCGTCGTCGGGTTTGATCCAGCCGGTGCCGTTCCTGACGCCGTCGCCGTCGTGGTCGAAGAGGATGGGGTTGGTGGTGGAGAGGCCGGTGGTTTCGAGACCGTCGCCGTCGAGGTCGAGGGTGAGCGGGTCGTGGCGGGGGGTGGTTAAGTGGGAGGAGGCGGTGAAGAAGTCGGAGATGGATTGGCTGAGTGGGTTACTGGGAGTTTTGGGGACAGTATATCGAACTCTATCTGCTGCTTGTCGCACCTTCTCGACGCAGCCGCTTTGACGCTTTTCCCCATTGGCCTGTTGAGGAATGGGTTTAGTATGCTGTCCCGGAAATTCCCGCTGTCCCCGAAATTCCCGTGTCCCCGAAATTCCCGGCTGTCCTCGAAATTCCCAGGTGGTGCCAGCCGGATTCAAACTGGCGCGATTCAAGGCTTGCTTGCAGTGATCGGACAGCCGGCCATGGGTCACGGCGGCCTTGGAATCTTTCCAAAAGTAGCTTGTGCTGCGATTATGAGCCGCCAGAAAGACTCCGATCAGATAGACACAGGCGCAGACAACGCCCAGAACACCCAGAACCAGGGCAGCAAGGCGGCGCTTTGATCGAGAAATAGGCAGACTCGTCGATCCGTTCTGCTTGGTCACGCTGCTCTCCTTCACTCCGGCACAGGTTTTGGGGACAGTAAATTGAACTCTATCTGCTGCTTGTCGCACCTTCTCGACGCACCCGCTTTGACGCTTTTCCCCCTTGGCCTGTTGAGGGATGGGTTTAGTATGCTGTCCCCGAAATTTGTGTCCCCGAAATTTGCAACCGATAGAACGTTCTGCCCCGAACTGCTCGAGCCGCCGTTTGCGGGGTAGAATCCCTTCACCATCACTTGGCCATCCGGGCCATAGAGGGCGATAAAGGCGTGGCCGACGCCTGTGCTGTCAACGAAAACCTGATACGCATAGCTGCTCATCGTTCTTGTCCTTATTCAAAATTCCGGATCACGAGTAGCGGTCTATTGTGGTCTACATCGAAGATCACTACGATGCTGCGCACTGGGGCGGCCATACTGTAGACGTTCAGCAGTGAGCCGAGGCATTCCGGCGAGTGAAGCAGTTGTGGTGAATACATCCCGGTTTTTGCGCTTTCCCAATACCACAGGTTGCCGAACTCTCTGAAGTGTGGGGGACGGCTTGGGCCCGGTCCATTCAAACTGGTGCGCTCCAAGACTTGCCTGCAGTGATCTGAGAGTTGACCACGCGCGACAGCCGCCCTCGAACCTTCTGGGAAGAAGAATGCTGTGCTGCGAGTATAAGCAGCTAGCAACACTCCTATCAGATAGGCGCAGGTACAGACAGCCACTAGAATCAAGGCCGCAACGCGACGCTTTGAACGGAAAACAGAATGACTCGACGAAACTCGCTCCTCCGTCACGCCGCGCACCTCCGAACCCGTATCGTTAAGAAGAACTGCAACTTCATCCATTCCGAGCCATCGTTGATCAGGACGGCCAGATCGCCGTCCCATTGGCTCAGCCTTGCCCCACCCCGTCGAGGCTCCGTCGCGGGAGGCTAAACCATCCCGGGCCAACCGGTATTGACCTGGGTCAAGTCCCTCGTCCTCATCGACGCGCCGCCCCTGCTGCAGTCGATGCGGGCTGGCGTAATGCCCCGGGTCCTGAATCAGGACCTGCTCGGGCTCGGCGCGGGCGACGATGGAGAAGCGGCCATAGACGGCGCGCAAGCCGCCATCGCCTGGAGCGGCGCTTCGACCTGGGTGTTACGCAGGACCTTGTTGGCGGCGGTCCGGAACAGTTCGACGTGCGACGACGCGCCCGTGTACCCGTTCTGGATCGTCAGCGTGGTGGGCGTCCGATGAGGCTGACCCTCAGGTCGTTGCCGAGGCCGCCGCTCGGGGTGGCGTTGCCGTTGCCGCCGTTCACCGTATGGTTGCCCGCGGGCGCGGAGGCCGCCGTGGATAGAGGAGAAACTCCGCCGCGTGTGCCGGGAAAGTTTCCCGGTGCGGCGATGGTCAGTCGCCGTCGGTTCAGGCGATACCCTGGCTGGCGAGGTACTCTTCGTAGTTGCCGAGGTAGTTGACCATCTTGCCGTCAATGCGGATTTCGAGAACGCGCGTCGCCAGCGACGAGACGAACTCGCGGTCGTGCGACACGAAGATCAGCGTGCCCCGGAATTTCTCGAGTGCCGTGTTCAGCGATTCGATCGATTCCATGTCGAGGTGGTTGGTGGGTTCGTCCATTACCAGCACGTTCGCTCGCATCAGCATCAGCTTGCCGAAGATCATGCGCCCCTGCTCGCCGCCCGAGATGACCTTCACCGGCTTGCGCACTTCGTTGCCCGAGAACAGCAGACGTCCAAGCGTGCCGCGGATCAGCGTTTCGAGGTCGTCGCCGTCGGCCGCGTTGGCACGGGCGTAGCCGGCGATCCAGTCGGTCAGGTTGGTGTCGCTGCTGAAATCCTGCGCATGGTCCTGGGCGTAGTAACCGTGGCGTGCCTTCTCGGTCCACTTGATGGTGCCACGCTGTGGCGTCAACTCGGCCATCAGCAGCTTCAGCAAGGTGCTCTTGCCGACGCCGTTTTCACCGATGATCGCCAGCCGGTCGCCGCCGTTGATCGTCAGGTTCAGCTTGTCGAAAATCTTGCGCGCGCTGCCCGGATAGGCGAAAGTCAGGTTCTCGACCTCCACTGCCTGCCGGTGCAGCTTCTCCTTGTCGTCGAACTCGAAGCGGATCCACGGATACTGGCGCGACGAAGGCTTGACGTCCTCGGGCTTCAGCTTGTCGATCAGCTTCATGCGCGAAGTGGCCTGTTTGGCCTTCGAAGCGTTCGCCGAGAAGCGGCGAACGAAGTTCTGGAGTTCGGCGATCCGCTCCTTGGCCTTCGCGTTGGCGCTCTGCTGACGTTCCCTGGCCATGGTCGACGCTTCCATGAAGTCGTCGTAGTTGCCCGGATAGACGGTGATCCTGCCGTAGTCCAGATCGGCCATGTGCGTGCACACCTGGTTGAGGAAGTGCCGGTCGTGGGAAATGATGACCATCGTGCTGGTGCGCTCGTTGATCACGTTCTCCAGCCAGCGGATGGTCGCGATGTCGAGGTTGTTGGTCGGTTCGTCGAGCAGCAGGATGTCGGGATTGGCGAAGAGCGCCTGGATGAGGAGGACGCGCAGCTTCCAGCCCGGAGCCACGTCGCTCATCGGGCCAAAGTGCTGTTCCGCAGGGATGCCGACGCCGAGCAGGAGCTCACCGGCGCGCGACTCGGCCGTGTAGCCGCCGTACTCCGCAAAGCGCGCCTCCAGGTCGGCAGCGTGCAGATAGTCGTCTTCGGTGGCGTCCGGATTGGCGTAGATGGCATCCTTCTCGAGCATGCACGCCCACATGTCCGCATGCCCCATCATCACCACGTCGATCACGCGCTGATCCTCGAACGCGAACTGGTCCTGGCGCAGGTAGGCCATGCGTTCGTGCTGGTCCTTCGAGACATTGCCGGCGGTCGGTTCGAGTTCGCCGTCGAGGATTTTCATGAAGGTCGACTTGCCGGAGCCGTTGGCACCGATCAGTCCGTAGCGATAGCCCTCGCCGAACTTGACCGAGACGTTTTCAAAAAGGGGCTTGGCCCCGAACTGCATGGTGACATTGTTGGCGACGAGCACGAAGAAACCTCGGTAAAATCATCAGGTTGCGAAAGGGCGATATTGTACCCCAGGGACTCCCCGTTTGCCCGTTTCGCACCGCCTGAAGAACCCGCGCGGTGTGGCCGCCGGGTCGGCCTTCGCCGGACCTTACCTGGGGATCGCTGCCTGCGCGGTCGGTTTGCCCGCTGTCAGGAAGGAAAACGCGGCGGGGTCGGCAAGCCATTCGAGATTGATGCCGTCGATCAGGATCGTGATCGGCACCTCGTAGGTCCTGCCGGCGTGCAAGACGCTGGCAACGGCCTCGAAGCGCTTGTCGCCGCCTCCGGTCACCTGCACGCGGACGACCTCGGCACCGCTATCCTTGAACTGCGGATCACTGCGAAAGCGTTGCTGCATCGAAGTCCGCGTCAGTTCGCCAAGCTTCTCCGGCCCGGGGTAGCAGCCGGCGAGCACGCAGGCAAGGGTCAGCAGCGCTGCCGCGAGCCATGGGGATGTCGGCCGCAACTACGTCTCTCCTGTCGCTGCGGAGGCGCACGTTGCCGCCGCCGCTTCCAGCAGGGTATCGAGTTCCACCCACAAGGGTTCGCACAGGCCCTCGCGATAGGCCGCGCGTCTGAACTCCGGATGTTCCCGGCTATAGACCTCGCGCAGCCCGCGCCGGTCGTCGATCAGGCAGGTGCGGACGTTGGCCAGGCGGTCGGCGACCTTGACCACCAGAGCCAGTTCGGCCGGGCCATCGACCGTCGCCAGCCGGGCGTAGGTTCGCGCCTTGCGTTCGGCGCGATTGGCGCCGGGGGCATCGGTCAGCAGGCCGACGCATTCGGCAATCAGGCGCCCGAAGTGCTGCCGGATTTCACCTTCGCTCACCTCGGTGTCCTCGACCACGTCATGCAGATAGCCGATGACCTGCGCCTCGATGCCATAGGGTGACAGCAGCCTGACGACCGCGTCGAGATGGAAGGAATACGGACGGGCGCCGTACATCTGGTCGCCATGCGCCGCCAGGGCGAAGGCGCGAGCTTGATCGAGCATGTTGTTGTCCCTTGTCTGTCATCGCCTAGCGGCGGTGCGGATCCGGGCGAAAAGTCGCCAGCAGCGCCTGGATTCCCTCCCACTGCTGTCGCCAGAAGCCGCTCTGTGCAGCGGATTCCGGCAACGGGCCGTGACTCAGTCCGGTCGAAGGCATTTCCTGTGCAAGGTACTGGGTACCGAAAATCTGGTCCCAGACCGGGAAGAGGACGGCGAAATTGCAGCCAAAGCGATACTGCCGGCCCGTCGGCAGCTCGAGCGCGTGGTGCCAGCGATGGTAGCGCGGGCTGACCAACAGCCGTTCGCCGAGGCGCCCGAAGGACAGTCTGGCGTTCACGTGCGACAGGTTCTCGATGGTACGGGCGGCGATCAGGATGCCAACGAAGTGACCCGGGGGTACGCCGATCAGCAGCGCCATGAGCGCGAACCAGAAGCCGCTGCTCAGGTCGTCGAGGAGGTGGTTGCGGCTGTCGGTCCACAGCGTCATCTGGCGCTGGCTGTGGTGGATGGCGTGCAGTGCCCACCACCAGCGCAGCGTGTGCGAGAGGCGGTGGCGCCAGTATTCGGCGAAGTCGATAAGGATCAGGTAGGCGAGGAAACTCGCCAATGGCCGACTTTCCAGCGCCGGAACCAGGTCTTCGAGCTGCGGCGGGATGATGCCCTCGAAGCGCAGCCAGCCATCCACCAGGACGAACAGCGGCGCCAGCAGCGCGAACATCAGCAGCGGTATCACGCCGAGCCGGTCGAGGAACGAATAGAGAACGTCCACCCGCACGGCCCGCCGGTCGGTCCACACCTCGATCGGTCGCAGGGCCTCGAGTGGTCGCAGCAGGAGGTAGGCGGCGGCAAGCTGCAGGACGCCGCAGAGGAAGAACTCGACGCCGTCGAAAGCCATTTCCAGATGGCTGCCCATGCCCATCGCCAGCAACGGCGGCTGCACCACGCGGTCGAGCAGCCAGCCCTGCAATTCGACGAACCCGTCGACGAAGGCGCTGATCATCGCTGCGCTCCTCGCGTGGCAAAGCAGAAACCGCGCTCCTGCAAGCCGCTGATCAGTGGTTCGAGCATCGGCGCAAAGGGGTCCTTGCGCGACCAGATGCCGAGATGGGCCATCACGATGTCGCCGTCCTTGAGCGTGTCGAGCGCGCGGCGGAGCAGGGTGGAATTGGGATAGGTTTCCGAAGGCAGTTCGTCGCCGAGAAAGCCGGCGGGCGCCCAGCCGACGTGCTGGTAGCCGCAGGCCTGGGCGGCAGCCAGCGTGTTGGCCGTCGTGCGGCCACCGGGAGCGCGCCAGAGGGGATCGAGCCGGCGTCCGGTGAGTTCCTGGAAGCGCGTGTCGGGGCGCTTCAACTCATCGCAGACGGCGCGCGCGTCGAGCGTTTCGCTGCGGCCATCCATCAGCCGGTAGCGCACCAGTCCGCCGCTGTCCTCGCGAAAGCTTCCGTGCCGCCAGGTATGGCTGCCGAAAGCGTGGCCTTCGGCGACGCGCGCCTGCCAGTAGGGCGCCCAAGTCGCATCGAGCGCCTGGTCGCCGCGGAAGGTCTTTTCCTGGGCCACGAAGAACGTTGCCTTGACTCCGTGCCTGGCCAGCGTCTCGGCAATCAACTCGGCATGGCGCATGTTGCCGGTGTCGAAGGTCAGGTAGAGCGTGCCCTTGCAGGCCGTCGCCGGTGCCGCCAGTGCCGCCGCGCCAGTCAGCATCAGCGCCAGGCCCTGGCCCAGGAGGCGGGTCATGAAGGCGTTCATCGGAGACCGGCGTGGTTGAGGAAGAAGACGCCGTGCGGCGAACTGCCGACCGGGATCGAGACCTTCAGCTTCTTCGTGGTCAGGTCGATCACCTGCACCTTGCGGGCAAACCGTGCCGTCGCCCACAGCTCCTTGCCGTCGGCGCGGACCATCATGTCGTCGGGTCCGCCGGGCACGTCGAACTTGTCTACGACCGTCATGGTCTTCGTGTCGAGGACGGAGATGCTGCCGTTGACGGTGCGGTTGGAGACGAAGAAGTGGCGACCGTCGCCGCGCGGCTGGAGATTGTGGGCAGCGGTATCGGTGGCCACCTTCCTGACGCTGGTCTGGAAGCGCCATTCGATGACTTCGACGACGCCTTCGCCCATGCTGGCGACCAACAGATGCCGGTTGTCCGGCGCCATGACGATGCCCGCGGGCGTTGCGGCAACCGGCATCACCCAGGCGATCTTCTGTGTTCCCAGGTGAATGGCCATGACTTGATTGGAGTCCTGGAGGGTCACGAAAACGAACTCGCTGGCGTTGTCGAAGGCCATGTGCGAGGGCGCGCGCGGCGCCGGCAGGCGGGCCTTGAGCCGGAAGTCCACGGGGTCGTAGAGATCGACCCGGTCGAGACGTAGCGACGTGGCGACGAACCACTTGCGATCGGGCGAGTAACCCAGTTGATACGGGTCGGAGATGTCGCGGATGCGCTTCTGCTCGCGACCGCTGACCGGATCGAAGAAGACCAGTTGATTGGCCGCGGCACAGGCGACGATCACCGACTTGTCGTCGGGAGTCGGCATCAGGTGGTGCGGTTCCTTGCACACGGTTGCCTTGCCGGTGACCTCGTAGGTTTCGGTATCGATCAGGCTGATCGTTCCCTCGGCCGAGTTCAGGGCGATCGCCAGGCCGGCCTCGGCGGCGATGTTCCAGGCGAGCAGCAGAACGACCAGCAGTTTTCCTGTCAGGCGGCGGATGGAGCTAACGGGGCAGGGGATCATCACGGCGGAAAAGGTGAAAAATATGCCAAGTATAAGGCCCTTCGCCCGCCTCCATACAGCGTTTGCGCAGGCCTGATCATGCACGTCGAAGAACGCGGCACCGCCCACGAGCGAGTCGACCGGGCGGGATTCTGCCGCCGGCCTCTTACGCCACGCTGACAAGCGGCGAATCGGCGCCGCGCCCCGGGCAAGTGACGACGCCAGGGCAGGAAAAAGCAAAGGCATGCGATGTTTCCCTGTCCTTCTTGGTTACAGGGGCAGGCTGCTGCGGGCTTGCGGGTGGCCCCCGAAAAGTTCAACCCGCGCCGGTGCCGGGATGCGCGTCCAACCAGCGTTGCCCGAGGGCGGTCAGGCGGTAGCGCTGATTGCTACTACGTGGTTTGTCGGGCAGGGTCATCTCGATCACCCCACGGGCCAAAGCCGGCTTGAGGTAGGCATTGCGGAAATGATCCTCGTGCTTTAGCGCCAGCGCCTCCTGAATCTGCTGCCGGGGCATCTCACCATCCAGGACGCGTAGTAGGCGCTCAACTTCCCCGGTGACTTCCCCGGTAACTTCCCCGGCAACTTCTTCGGTGGCCGTGATGCCCCCCCTTGCCAGAGGATAGCTCGGCAAGCGGATGACAAATGAAATGCGGTCGTCATCCGTTTCAAAGAGTGGTGCGGGCGAGCCGTTGGCGGCCATCACCTTGAGGATTTTGGGGATGCCCGTCGAGCGGCCTTCCGTCAGGTCCAGCTCCTTCAGGAATTCGCCGATCCGCCGGTTGCGCTAGCGGCGGCTGACCGCTCGGCCTGCCTGAAGGTCCTCCAGCCGGATGGATCGATCTGGGCCGGGGAAGCTGACGACGATCAACTCGTCATAGCTGATGCGCACTTCGATGGGCTCGCGCTCTTCGTAGGAACGGTGATAGACCGCGTTGACCAAGGCTTCCTCCACGGCGGCATAGGGAAAGTTCCAGACCCGCGTGGCCTCGGCCCGGTTTCAAGCGAAAGCAGTCCTGCCCAAAATGCGTGACGAGCGAGAAGCTGCGCGCCTGCGTCTTGAGCGCGAACGTTGGACGTCGCTCATTTCAGCTTCTCCTCAATCCACTCCCACCGCTTGTCCTTGACCATCACGAACCGGCATCGTCCCTCGGACAGGTTCGCCCACAGCCCGCCGATCAGCCGGTCGTCCGCCGCCCCAGCCCAGCGATCCGCGCCCTTGTATTCGACGGCCAGGATCGCGCCGGCTTGGTCTGCGTTGCCGGGCAATTGACACAGGAAGTCCGGGTAGAAACGACCATCGGCCTTCTGCAGGAAGAACGAACTGCCTTCGCGGCGAACGAGGTTGCGCACCCAGAACTGAATGCGCCCCTGCTGCGCCTGAATGTCCAGCCAGCAGGGCGCATTCAAACTCCTCCTTGCTGTCGAAATCGCCGACGCGCCCGTAGAAGTGCTTGCGGAAGTCGAAGTGCCCGAAACGTCCGTCGTAGTCACGGCTTGGCGCGTAGGCCTGAGTGTGGAACGTAAAGGCGTGCTGATCGGTTACGGCGACGCGCGACGCGGCGGCGTCGCCCAAACAGCGTCTGCTGGAACGTCCTGCCGATCGCCTGCCTGCGCAGATCGCGGATGCGCGCCTCCAGCAGATTGCGGAGCAGGAATTTCTGCAGATTGGCCCGCGCCAGCGTGAAGCTCTCCCGGCGCAAGAGTTCGCTCAACCACTTGGCGACAAAGGCTTGCTTGCTGGCGTGGGTCAGTGAAGGCTCGGGCAGGTTCCGGCATAGCCATGTCGCCAGGCGTACTTCGTCCCAGTGTTCGGGTTGATAGACCAGCCCCAGGTCACGCTGCAGATCGGGCAGGAAGCGCGAGATGACCTTGCCGCTCTCGCCATCGACGTCGATCTCGCCGCCTTCGGATACCTTCAGGCCGGCGCCCAGCGAAGTCAGGTCGTCGCCGGTCGGTGCGGCATCGTAGGTAGACAAGTCCCACGGATAGTCGAGCACCTCCGGGTCGTCGAACAGTTGCAGCTCGCCCTGTACGCGCAAGGCAAGCTGCGGCACGCGAAAGCGCTCGCCCAGTTCGGCTGGCGTCTGGAAGAACTCGATGGCCGTGGTGCGGCTGATCCCGGCGGCCTCAACGATGGCCGCCGCCGCTGAGTCGCTGTTGACCGATCTCTTGAGAACTTCCGCCTCGTCCTCAGTCAGCGGCGTAGTAATGGTCAGCGTGTTGAGCTTTCCATCCCAGCACACCTTGTCTCGCACCGGCTTCGGCACGCTCTTCAGGTCTGGCTTCTCGCTCAGCGTAATCGCCACCGGCCGCAGCACGACGCGCCCGGTGTGTCCATCCAGATCCAGTCGCGCCTGCTCGGCCTTGGCGGCGGTGACGAACTCGGTCATCTCGCGCCGTTCGAAGCCGGCGCCCGCCACGAGGCGGTCTCGCAGCGCGCCTGCCGTCTCGGCGAAGTTGCGCGACACCACGAAGGCATAGGACTGATTCAGCGCCTTGGCCTGACGATGGCTGGCGCCGGGCTGCCGCAACACGCGCCCGAGCAACTGCTCCACCGCCGTGGCCGACGACAGCGACGCCATGCTCACCAGGATGTAGGCGAATGGGCAGTCCCAGCCCTCGGCCAGCGCCTTCTGGGTGATGACGAACTTCGCCGGGCAGGTCGGGTCGGCAATGCCCAGCTTGTAGTCGGCGTCGATCTGCTCCAGCCCCTTTTCTTCCCCGGTGGCAACGACGATCTCGCTGGCAGGTATGCCGTGGTTGGTGATCAGTTCATGGCGCACGCGCTCGAAGTCCAGCGTCTCCATCCCAGCGCGGCGCGGCTCCGCTTGAATCAGCACCAGTGGCCGCAGGTAGGGGCTGCCCGCGCGGCGTTCCTCATCGGCGAGCTTGTGCAGGGCGTCGCGCCGGCCGATGGCGTCGGCCAGACACTGCTGCCAGTTCGGCTCGGTTTCCAGTACCACCGGCAGCTTGATCATTTCCTCCGCCTTCAACTCGGCGGCGGAGACGCTGTGCAGCACATTACTGGGCGTGCGTTCCAGGTCGGGCGTGGCGGTCAGTTCCATCACGCCGCTGGGGCGGAAGCGCGCCAGCATGTCGAACGCCAGTTCGGTGCGACTGTTGTGCGCCTCGTCCACCACCACGAACGGCCGGCGCAGGCGCAGCACGTTGGCCAGTGAGCAGGGCGTCGTGCGCTCCGTGCCTTCGCCTTCGCTTAACAAACCGTCACGTTGGGTCGGCGACAGGTTCTCGAAGTGGTGCATCAGCGCGCCGCTGCTCTGGTACACCTTGCGGGATTCCTCGTCCTCCACCTGAAACGCCTGCCGGGTGGCGACGATGATCGTGGTCGAGGTGTCCAGCGTCGCGCGGGTCACGCTCTTGGCTTCGTCGAGATCCATCACCGTGATGGGTCCGGCCTCCCGCAGCGCCGTGTGGTACGGATGCAGGCGGTCGCGCAGGGCGCGCAAGGTCTGCTCGCGGATCGGTTTGCTCGGCACCAGCCAGAGGATCACGCTGTACTCGCAGCGCAGCAGGTGCGTGTTGACCAGCGCGACGCTCTTGGTGGCGAGCCAGGTCTTGCCTCCGCCCGTCGGCACGCGCAGGCAGAAGTACGGCATGTCGGGCGGAAAGCCCGACAGCGGGTTGTACGCGTTGCCACGGCCCCACAGGCGCTCCGTGGTGGCGGTGAACGCAATCGAGGGCGACGGCAACTCGTGGCAGGCCTTGAAATAGGCCTCGACGCTGTCGAGCACCTGCTGCTGGTAGGTCTTGGGTGCGAACGCGGTCATGGCTTGTCTCGGTAGGGCGCCGAAGGCTCGTGCGCCTGATGGCTGACTGCGCCCGGGGTCGGTTTGATGCGCTCGATGGCACCGGCGCGACTCACGATGAGCTCGGTACCGGTTTGCGCGGCCAGTTCACGGGCGCGCTGCGCTGCCCGGTGCAAGGCATGCCAGGAGCCCCGCAGATCGGCGCTTTTCGCCGTATCGATCGTTTTGGCGTTCATCGCTCGCTCCAGTCCAGGAGTACCGGCGCTTCGCCGGAGTTGTCGTACAAGGCCCAGGCATCGACTGCGTTCGCATAATGATTGCGGAAGTTGCTCAGCCCCGCCGCGAAGCGGCGGCGAATGACATCGACAGGAATGCCGTGGCCCCCTTGAAGGACCCGCTGGTGCACACGCGCCACGGCCTCATCGGCATGGTTGAGTTGCAGAAATATCATCGCGACCCGATACCCCGCCTGCTGCCACTGCCGGATGTGGCGCAGATAGGCACGGCCCGACAGCGTGGTTTCGAAGGCAAAATTGCTTGCGGTCAGAAAGTGCCGTTCCAATTCGGCCAACATCAAGCGTCCAGCTTGCACGGCGGCTTTCTCCGGCTCGAACGGGGCCAGTCCGGCAGCAATCAGGTCGGCATTGACAAACACTGGGCAAGCCGCTTCGTTCGGCAGAAATTCGCGCGCAAAGGTGGTCTTCCCGGCTCCGTTTGGCCCCGCAATGATGATGACCTTGCGATCCGGGTTCATCGTCACACCTGCAGCGCGTAAGGGGTCTGCTTGAAGGTGATGCCCTCGCGTGCAGCGCGGCCGCCCAGGCGGTTGGCGGCGGCGTAGATCACTTTCGGGCCAGCGAACTTGGGCAGCACGTCGAACACCGGGCCCGTGAGCACGTTGCCGCCCGCGACCGAGCGGTCCTTGAGGATGCCGTTGTAGAGGAGGTAGACCGCGCGGCTCTCGTGCACGCCGAGCAGCGGCGAATCGGCCTGGCCGGTGTAGCCGGTACCCGTCTCGGCGAACCAGACGAACTCGGCCAGTTGGGCGAACGTCACGTCGGGGCGGATCTGCCCTTCGGCGTCGAACAGCCGTTCGGCCGAGAGGCGGCAGAACTGGAAGCCGCCGCTGAGACCTTCGACAACAGCGCCTTTGTCGTTGGTGTAGCCAGCGATGACGCGTTTGATACGCTCGGCAGTGACGGTTCTGGCAATCTGGGCGTCCATCTCTACCTGGATGAAGCGACGGGTTCCGCCATCTTCGGTGTTCTGTTTCAGCACCGCGTGCCCCGTGGTGCCGGAGCCCGCGAAGCTGTCGAGGACGATCGAGTCTCTGTCCGTAGCGATCTGCAAGATGCGCTGGATCAGTCGAGTGGGCTTTGGGGTAACCTGATTAGCAATGAACTTCAGCCACCCAAATTGAACGCCACCGGAGCGGCGCACAGGCGACTCCTGAGACACCATACACCCTCTTCCGTGGTGCGATGGGGACAGAATA
>AATN01000134.1_pt1 | contig 18949 bp, 20 predicted proteins | sample 270648 | NCBI WGS metagenome assembly AATN01 (sample SAMN02954269, study PRJNA17659) | bioreactor sludge metagenome | biome: terrestrial; feature: bioreactor; material: sludge; isolation source: Enhanced Biological Phosphorus Removal (EBPR) bioreactor sludge | place: Australia: Brisbane, Queensland
AGTAGCTAGTTTGGTGATATTATTTGCTATGCTGGCGGTTTTAGCGAATAGTGCAACAGGAATGGCGTAAGCTTCAGCAAGTCTAATTCATAAAAAGACACTACTCAGAGCAGTGTCTTTTTATTTGATATTAACTAAGACAGTCAAGGCACAATCGTCATAAACAAATAGGTTGCAAAAATCACCAGATGCACGGCTCCCTGCATCACCGTTACGCGCCCCGTGCTCATTGACAGCGAAGTCACGAACAAGGACAACACCAACAACACAATCGATTTGCTATCCAACCCCAAAACCAAAGTCATATCCATGGCAATCGCGACTACTGCTACTACGGGAATAGTTAAACCAATCGTAGCGAGGGCAGAACCAAAGGCGAGATTGAGACTAGTTTGTAATTGATTATTCGCGGCGGCACGCAAAGCAGCAAATCCTTCGGGTAGGAGCACAATCGTGGCGATAATTACCCCGACTAATACTTCCGGTGCACCAATCGCGTGCACTAAGGTTTTGACATCGGGCGAGAGGAGTTTCGCGGCTAGCACTACGCCAGCTAAGCTGAGTAATAAGAAAATCCCACTCATAATCAGAATGTTAATAGACAGTTTAGCCTGTTGTTCAGTCTCTTCGCGCCCGGAGTTACTGAGAAAATAATCGCGATGGCGTACCGCTTGTACAAAAACGAACAGCATATATAGAACTAAGGCAACCACTGCAACGAAAGCGAGTTGGCTATCCGTGTAGCGCGGCCCTGACATGCTGATGGTGTAATTAGGTAGGATTAGAGTCAGCACCACAATCGCGGCTAAGGTAGTCAGGGCGGTGTAGCTGCCGGTTAAAATAAAACGTTGTTCACCAAAGCGAATGCCGCCAATTAAAAAACTCAAGCCTATGATTAAATTTAAAATAATCATGACTGTGGCAAATACTGTATCTCGCGCTAATACTGTCGCCCCCGATTCCGCACTCATCATGATTGACACGATTAAAGAGACTTCAATCACCGTGACTGCTAATGCCAACACTAAAGTTCCGAAGGGTTCTCCAATTCCATAGGCAATCACTTCGGCATGGTGGACTGCGGCTAATACGCTGGCGATTAAGCCCATGGCGAGCGCTACACTATACCAACCGGTCAATTCAAAGCTGGTGAATTGCAATGCGAGTAAACATAAAGTAAAGGCAGGAACTAGTAATGTCCACAGGGGGGAGCGTAGATTAATTTGCGTCATAGGCAATTTTGCGCTTGAAAAAGAATTAATTGTGTGAATGTAGCTTAAAAGCGTGCTTCTGCACAGTTTGCCTTAAAAAGTTTGCACTAAAAGTGCCAAGGTATGCCCGTGTTTTTGGATAGCTTGAGTTCCGAAATTTTGGCACTGATATTGCATTTAGATTTCTATGTGGCCATTTCAAAGTTCAAGCCTGCTTGGCGCGCATCATCTTAATGCTCGACAAGCTAGTTCATGTAGCCCTGATCTAAGCTGGTATTCTCCTCCGCTGGCTTAGATTGGGGTTTTTATTGTTGTAGATTGACTAAATGAAATTTTCATGTGCTTTAAATCAAAGAAAAAATCTACCTATTAGTACAAGTTAAATAGTAAAAGGTTTTTGTGCTTCAAATTTTGGATTGGCAACGCCGGTTTTATACAAGACAGGTGTTTGTTTATAAAAAATATGCTCTGGTGGGGGGATTTGCTGAGCTATTCTCTGGATAAAATCATAGTGATTACTAAACTTTCCGCTGCGCCATACATTTAAAAGTGTGCTGGTAAAAACACCATTTCCATTGGCAGGTCCATCCCCTGACAATTGCCCCTCTTGGCAGCCTGCTAACAGTATGACGCTAGCGGATACATTAGCTCTAGCAGCTCTTAAGGCACGCCGACTAGTCCGAACGTTTTGATAAATTTCTGGGTTAGCTGCTATAGTCTTGATGACGTTTTGAGGAGGATTGTAACGAAATTGCGGCAAGCGTTTAGCTAGCTCAAGATCTTTAACCACCGAGCCGCTATGGCATGAGTCCGATACCACCAATACTCTCACCCCAGATTTCATCTGGGCTAAGCAATCGTAAATTTGATCATCTAAAAGCTGTCGATCATATAAACACCATGTTTCATCTTTTGGACCTACACCTATCCACTCGTCTTTGCCCGTTAACTCATTTCGCCCCAGAAAACTATTACCTTGCTCAGAGAAAGATAAAAAGAATAAGTCGCCTGACTTTAAAGTTTGAGCAGCCTTGTTGATAGCTTGAATCAGGTTTTGCGAGCTGGCAGCTTGGGTTAAAAGTAAAGTGCTCGAAAAGCCCTGCGTATCAGCTAACTGCTGCATAGCACGTGCATCGTTTTCACAAGCATCCAGTCGTCCATCCCAAGGTTTATCGTCCGCATCTTTGTAATGCTTGGAGTCGACAGTATTAAGGCCTAGGTGAAGCGAAATACCTTTAGACATAACTAGCTTCCTTAAAAATTCTCAGATGCTTTAAGCACAGAGATTAGATTGCAATAAAATCTTCTAGTTGGAGTCTAATATAAAATTATAGTTCAGGTGTAAGGGATACCAATTATATGAAGCTATAAATTATGCTCAATTAGCTCTGGGCGTAGGCTAAAACGTACAATCATTTCGACTACTTGTTTTTTGAGGGCAGCTTGTCCGGTTTTAGTGAATAAGCTTTTGCCAAAACTCAAGGAAAAAGTGGGTTGGTTGGAGACATTAAAAAAACTCAAAGCACTAATCTGCCAATGCAATTCTAAAGCGGTAATGCCTTCGCGGAATAATTTTTGTTCCAAACCGCGCAAATAAATACGCTCAAGACGCTCAATCACCGGTTGGTTGAGCGATTTAATTAGCGGGGCGTGTTTCATGTAGTTGCCATGATGAATGTTTTCAATCATCACTAAACGGATAAAGTCGGGATTGCGGCGATGATGTTCGAAGGTAAATTCCACGAGCTTTTTCAGAGCAGCTAAGGGTTCCAAATGCTCTAAAGCTAGCTCATCTTCGCCCTTACGTACTTCTCGATAGGCTTCGATTAAAACTTGCTGATACAAACCATCTTTATCACCGAAATAGTAATAAATCATCCGCTTTGAGGTTTTAGTTTTGGCAGCAATTTCATTCACGCGCGCGCCAGAAAGTCCATTCAAGGCAAATTCTTCAGTCGCAACTTTAATAATATCCATGCGCACTGCTTCAGGGTTTTGTTTCCAACCAGTTTTGGTGGCTAACGATTTTTCCTCATCAGGCGATGACATGAAGGTTTCCTTTGCAGTTGCTGTTTTTAGGTCAACTGTTTTAGCTACTTCAGACGTGAAACGCAAGCAGATTGCCGTGTACATCAATAATTCCAGATCGGTAGAAAAATAAATTAACTATTTGGTACAAAATTTCTTGACCGAATGAACCAAATGGTACAAATTATAAAAACACTACAGATTGAGGAGGAGAGTCGTGTCGAAGCTCGATCAAACAACTACGCCTACCCCGCTGCCACAGCGGCGTAAAGTATTGGCTGGCTTGATTGGACAGGGCATTCAAGGCTCACGTACTCCCGCCATGCATCAAGCTGAGGGTGAACGATTGGGTATGCATTATTTCTATCAACTCCTCGATATCGACCAAATGGGGTCAAACAAACCTAGTCTCGAGCAATTGTTGGATGCTACGCAATATTGCGGTTTTTCCGGCTTGAACATTACCTTCCCGTATAAACAGCAAGTTATTCCGTTATTAGATGAATTGAGTGAGACCGCTGAAGCGGTGGGTGCAGTAAATACGGTAGTGTTTAAAAAAGGTAAACGCATTGGTCACAATACCGATTTATCTGGCTTTGCCTTGAGCTTCCAAGAGGAAATGGGAGCGGCTAAGCATGATAGCGTCTTGCTAATCGGTGCTGGTGGGGCAGGCTTAGCGGTGGCACATGCTTTATTCCAATCAGGCGTCACTAAGCTCTTTATTAACGACGTGAGTACTGAGCGTGCGCAAGTATTAGCGCAGAGTCTGAGTGCACAATATTCGCCTAAATCGGCAGTTGCCACCTGTATTACTGCCGAGTTAATCCCACAGATTGATGGCCTTGTAAATGCTACTCCGGTAGGTATGGCAAAACTGCCCGGAACTCCATTTCCTTTAGAACTACTCGAGGCGCGCTTATGGGTGGTCGACATTATTTATTTCCCGTTAGAAACCGAATTACTTAAAGCAGCCCGCTTAACAGGTTGTCGTGTCGCTTCAGGTGCGGGTATGGCGGTCTTTCAAGCCGTTGCTGCCTTTGAATTGATTACGGGATTGAAGCCTGAAGCTGAGGCTTTGCGATCTACCTTCAATAGCTTGATAGCTAGTTAAGTTTTCATGGGAGGAGGTGTGCATGAAGCGATGGATAGATAGTTACTGCCGGGTGCTCTCCGCACTCATGGTGCTAATACTCGCCTTGATGGTGGTTTTAGTGTTCGGCAATGTGGTGCTACGTTATGGATTTAATTCGGGCATTGCATTTTCTGAAGAAGTGTCACGTTGGTTGTTTGTGTGGTTGACCTTTATGGGGGCGGTAGTGGCTTTACACGAAAAAGCGCACATGAGTCTGGGTGAGCTGGTTTCAGCCTTATCTCCAAAAGCACAACGTATTTGCCATTTAATGGCGCTGGCTTTAATGCTCTGGGTGACTTACCTAATTCTCACTGGTAGTTGGGCGCAGACAGTGATTAATGCCAGTAATGCTGCTCCGGTCACTGGCTGGTCACAAGCTTGGTTTTATGGCGTCGGGGTGTTCTTTGCCATTTCGAGTGGGCTGATTTTACTAATGGATGCTTGGGATTCACTACGTAATTTCAATAATCCGCTTATTACTTCCTCATCCCGTTCATCTGCGGAGTAAACCATGACGATTGTAATTTTCATTGTGGTACTTCTCGCTGCGATGATGCTGGGGATTCCGATTGCTTATTCCTTATTGCTGTCCGGCCTAGCATTAATGCTTTATTTAGGCCAATTTGATGCCCAAATTCTGGCGCAAAACTTGATTGAGGGTGCCAATAGTTTTCCGTTGTTAGCCGTGCCATTTTTTATGCTGGCGGGCGAGATTATGAATGTGGGTGGCTTATCTAAACGTATTGTGAGTCTGGCCTTGTCGCTATTAGGGCATGTGCGTGGGGGCTTGGGGTATGTGGCGATTCTTGCTGCTTGTTTAATGGCTGCATTATCAGGTTCTGCGGTGGCAGATACGGCAGCTTTGGGAGCTTTACTGTTACCAATGATGGTGGCGGCTGGACATGATCGGGCGACTTCAGGGGGCTTGATTGCCTCGGCCGGGATTATCGCACCCATCATTCCCCCCTCAATTGCGTTTGTGGTGTTTGGGGTGGCGACTGATGTGTCAATTGGCAAGTTATTTATGGCGGGTATTTTCCCCGGTCTTTATATGGCGGTCGCGATTGCCATTACTTGGTATTTGCTGGTGGCACGTGAAGCGACAAAGCAGCCGGAACGCTCCTTACCGAAAAAGGCTACGGGTACTGAGCGCTTACAAGCTTTAAAAGCATCCACTTGGGCTTTGTTGTTACCAGTTATTGTTTTAGTTGGTTTAAAAATGGGTATCTTTACACCAACTGAAGCTGCAGTAGTGGCAGCGGTGTATGCGCTATTTGTGTCGATGGTGATTTACCGTGAAATGACTTGGCATCAATTGTATGAGGTCTTTGTAAATTCTGCGAAAACTACTGCAACTGTGATGTTCCTAGTGGCAGCCGCGATGGCCTCGGCTTACTTGATTACTGTAGCTGATGTACCGGGGCAAGTGGTGGAGTTCTTGGGGCCTTTACTGGATAACCCAACCCTGTTGCTGCTTGCGATTATGTTGATCTGCATTTTAGTCGGTACGGCGATGGATTTAACCCCGACGATTTTGATTCTTGCACCCGTGTTAGTCCCGGTGGTGAAACAGGCCGGGATTGATCCGGTCTACTTTGGTGTGCTGTTTGTCATGAATGGAGTGATTGGTTTGATCACCCCTCCAGTGGGTACGGTCTTGAATGTGATGGCAGGTGTTGGGGGCATGAGTGTGGGGGCAGTATCTAAAGGAGTACTTCCCTTCATGGTTGCCCAGTTTCTTGTCTTGTTCTTATTAGTGTTTTTCCCAAGCTTGGTGCTTGTACCGCTGTCTTGGTTTTATTGATTTTGGAGGATTAGAGATGAAACGTTTAGTAGTGAAAAGCTTAGTTGCATTAGTGGCTGTTGCGAGCATGAGTATGGCATTTGCGGCAGATAAAGAGTTGAAATTAGCCTTGCAAAATCCTAAGGGTCACCCACTCGAAATGGGGGCAGCTAAATTTGCAGAGTTAGTGGATAGCAAAACCAAAGGTGCTGTGAAAGTTAAGGTCTTCGCTGGCGGTGCTTTAGGGGGGGATGCGCAGAATGTCTCAGCTCTGCAAGGCGGTACGCTGGATATGGTGGTATTGAATTCCGGTATCTTAGCTTCGCAAGTGAAAGAATTTGCCGTGTATGACTTTCCTTTCATGTTCAATAACTCTGAAGAAGCCGACAAAATCGTCGACGGCGAATTTGGCAAAGCTTTGCACGCGAAATTAGAAGAGAAGGGTATTGTCGGCTTAGCCTATTGGGAGTTGGGTTTTCGCGATATGACTAATAGCAAGCACCCTATCACCAAGGTCGATGATATTAAAGGTTTGAAACTGCGTGTTATTCCCAATGCCATTAATGTGGATTGGGTAACTGCTTTGGGGGCCAATCCGACTCCTATGCCTTTCCCTGAAGTATATGCAGCCCTCGAGCAAAAAGCGATTGATGGACAGGAGAATCCGGTGACAGTAATTGCTTCCAATAAATTCTATGAAGTGCAAAAACATTTAGCACTAACCCATCATCAATATAATCCACAATCGGCGATTATTAGTAAAAAGGTTTGGGACACACTCACCCCTGAGCAGCAAACTGCGGTACGTGAAGCGGCTGTTGAAGCAGGTGCGTATCAACGTGGCGTTGCGCGAGAGAAATCCACCACGGCTTTGGATGAGGTGAAAAAAGCGGGTATGGAAATTACTGAGTTGTCAGCGGAAGAACTCGCCAAAATGCGTGAAACCTTAAAACCAGTGATTGCCAAGCACGCTGAGTTGGTGGGTAAGGAAACCGTTGATAAACTTATCAATGAATTAGATGCTTTACGTAAGAACTAAGGCTTTTCAGACTCCAGCACTCATAATGCTGGGGTCTTTTATCACTGATAAGGAACTCACATGGCAACGATCCTGGTATTAAACGGCCCTAACTTAAATCTGCTGGGTCAACGCGAACCGGCGCAATATGGCTCTACCACCTTAAAAGATGTGGAAGCGATGTGTGTTGCAGCCGGTCAGCGTTTGGGCTTTGAAGTGAAGTGTTTGCAATCGAATCATGAGGGGGTCTTGATTGATGCGCTGCATGAAGCAGGGCGTGGGGTAAAAGACGGTTCGGTACTGGGTGTGGTGATGAATCCGGGGGCGTATACGCATACTTCGATTGCTTTGTTTGATGCTATCAAGGGGGCTGAAGTGCCTTTGATTGAAGTTCATATTTCTAATGTGCATGCGCGCGAGTCATTTCGCCATCATTCTTATGTTTCTGCCGCAGCAGCGGGGATTGTGGTGGGCTTTGGGGTAGATGGTTATGTGTTAGCCATTGAGGGCTTAGTACGGAAGTTTTCTAAACCGCTGGCTTAAGTCATTAGCCAATCTTGTCAGCGTCGCTGTGAATACGTCCGTGTAAGCTCGGACGCCGCATTCATGTGGCACACGCTCTGCCAAGTTTAGCTAACGCCTTGTCCAGCTCGCATAGTTAGTAGGTTAGTAGGTTTGTAAGTCATGCGTTATTCCATAGCCACGGTATGTTTGTCCGGGACTTTGCGTCAGAAGATTGAAGCGATTGCGAAGGCAGGTTTTCAAGGGATTGAGATTTTTGAGAATGATCTGATGACCTGTGACGCCTCAGTTAAGGATATTCGGCGCATGCTTGAGGATCAAGGGCTGGAGGTGGTGACATATCAGCCTTTTCGTGATTTTGAAGGTTTGCCGGAGCCATATCGGTCTAAAGCCTTGGATCGTGCCGAGCGTAAGTTTGATTTAATGGCAGAGTTGGGCACAGATTTACTCATGGTCTGTAGTAGTATGCATCCGCAGGCTTTAGGTGGAATACAACGCGCCGCTGATGATTTTTATGAATTGGGGGAGCGTGCTAGGGCGCGGAATATGCGAGTGGCGTTTGAGGCTTTGGCTTGGGGGCGTTTTGTCTACGACTACCGTGATTCGTGGGAGATTGTGCGCCGTGTGAGTCATGAGCATGTGGGGTTGTGCTTGGATACCTTTCACATTTTCTCGCGAGGTGTTGAGCTACAAACTATTTTGAATATTCCGGGTGATAAGATTTTTCTGGTACAAGTAGCGGATGCACCGCGTTTGTCGATGGATCATCTGTCGTGGAGTCGGCATTATCGTTGTTTTCCTGGACAAGGTGAATTGCCGCTGGATCAGTTTGTCAGTAATCTGCATGCAACAGGCTATAACGGTGCATTTTCGCTAGAGATTTTCAATGATCAATTCCGCTCAGGTTCACCCGAAAATACGGCGCGTGATGCTTATCGCTCTTTAGTTTATGTGAACCGCTCTTCTGAGTCGGTCACTCGTCAACAAGGTGCATTGCTTCCGAATATTAAACCGCCTGCTGAAATCCAATTTATTGAGTTTGCGGTTGACCCTGCAGAAAAACAATCTCTGACTCAATTACTTGCCACATTAGGGTTTAGTCATGCGGGTACGCATCGGAAGAAAGCAGTGGAGGTATGGCGACAGGGCGCAATTAATATGGTGATGAATTTGGAGCCGGATAGTTTTGCTCAGCGTTATCATGAACAGCATGGTGTGTCGGTGTGTGCCTTTGGCCTGAGTTGCTCGGATGTGCCAGCTTTGGAACAGCGTGCTAAACAATTGGGTTATCAACTCAATTATGGTAATCCGAGTACGGATACCCATGGTATTCCAGCGGTGGAGGGGCCAATTGGCAGTTACTTGTATTTAGTGGATGACAGCATTCAACCTAGCCATTGGGAGCGTGAGTTTATTACGCAAGTGCATGAGTCGCATGCTTTTCTACAAATGGTTGATCATGTGGCTTTAAGTATGAGCTATGAGGAAATGCTGCATTCGATTTTGCTGTACCGCTCCTTGTTTGCCATGTCGCCAACACCGAGTGTGAGTGTGTCGGATCCGGGGGGTTTGGTGAAAAGCCAAGTCATGCAAACGCCGGATAAGGCGGTGGCGTTTACTTTAAATAGCTCACAAGCCGCACAAACTGTATCTAATTACATTGCCAGCCGTTATGCTGGGGGTGGTGTCAATCATATTGCCCTGCGTTGTAAGGATATTTTCGCGGTGGCAGAGCGTTTAGCAGTGCTTAACATGCCGACGATGGAAGTGACCGACAATTATTATGATGACCTCGCGGCGCGTCTTAATCTCTCAGATGAGCTATTCGCGAAATTAAAACAGTATCACATTTTGTATGATGAAGACGAACATGGGGTGTTTTTCCAATGTTATACCCAGCTATTTGCCGGGCGTTTCTGCTTTGAAATTGTGCAGCGTAATGGTTACCAAGGGTTTGGGACGCCCAATGCACAAATGCGTGTAACGATGCAAGCTAAGGAACTAGCGGCTTTAAATGCTTAATATACTGCTCACCATCTCGCCAGTTTTCATTCTAATTGGCTTAGGTTATTTTGCGTTTAAGCAAGGGCTGATTAAAACCGAAGCTATGTCCAGCTTGGGCAATATTGTGCTTTATTTCGCGATTCCAGCGGTGATGGTTGGTGGCTTAAGCAAAATTCACATTAGTGAAATTGTCGAGCCGTATTTCTTATTGGCTTATGGTTTGGGTTCTTTACTTAACCTATTCTTAGCAGTGGTGCTGACCCTTAAAGTCAAACGCAATTCACTGACTCAAAGTGGCATTCAAAGCATGGGGGTGTCGATTCCAAATAGTATGTTCGTGGGCTTTCCGGTGCTGTCTTTGAGTTTGGAACTCCCTGATATTGCCTCTTTAAGTTTAATGATGGCAGTTTTAGTCGAGAATATCCTAATTTTGCCTATTATATTGATTTTGCTTGAATATAGCGTCGGGCATAAAGGCGATTCGTCGGCTATGACTATTCTGCGCACCGTTGCACTACGCATTGTGAAAAACCCGCTGATTATCTCAATTGTGATTGGGGTAGCAGTGTCCTTATTGGGTATTGCTTTGCCAAAACCGATCACGCAGAGTTTGGATTTACTCACCAGAATTTCTGCGGGCTTAGCTTTGTTATTCATCGGGGCTGCTTTAGCAAATATAAAACCGCAAGAGCAGAAGCCGTGGGCGGATATTTCATTGGTGATGCTAGGCAAATTGATACTACATCCGGCTTTGGTAGCACTGTGGGTATTCCTGCTACCTCCCTTTAACTCCAGCTTCCAACAAGCAGCGATTATTATGGCGGCAGCACCGATGATGAGTATTTATCCCATCTTGGGTGAACGTTACGGCCTGCGTGATTTCTGTGCGAGCGCTCTATTTATGACGACTTTAGTCTCGTTCATATCGATTGCAGTCGTGTTGCTATTGCTTGAGTCTTAGTTCGGAGTTCGTCCATCTGTTTATAGGAGATTATACCTAGCGCGACTGCAGGGATTGTAGTAAATAGAGGCCTTATCGAGCTTAGATCAAAGATGGATGTTTTAATGCCAGCTACTCACAACCATAACCATGATGATCATCATGACCCTGCTCATAGCCATACTCACTCTGAGCATGATCATCATCGACCTATTGATTATGGGCGTTCATTTTTAATTGCGATTGTTTTAAATATTACTTTTGTAATTACTGAATTTATATATGGTCTGATTGCTAACTCCACAGCTTTAATGGCAGATGCTGGGCATAATCTTTCTGATGTTTTGGGCTTAGTCATGGCTTGGGGGGCGACCCTATTAGCCCAACGCGTACCGAATGAGCGCTTTACCTATGGTTTACGTAGTAGTTCTATTTTAGCGGCTTTAGCGAATGCCGTTTTATTGTTAGTTGCTTGTGGTGGAATTGCTTGGGAGGCTATACATCGTTTTATGGATCCACCTGCAGTGGTGGGGGCAACGGTCATGTGGGTCGCAGCAGTGGGAATTGTGGTTAATGGTATTTCTGCTTGGTTATTCATGCATGGGAGTAAAAATGACTTAAATATTCATGGTGCTTATTTGCATATGTTAGCGGACGCTGCTGTCTCTTTTGGGGTTGTACTCTCAGGCTTAGTCATTTTGCTCACGGGTTGGTATTGGCTCGATCCGCTGATGAGTTTAATGATTGTTGCAGTGATTATAGTGGGGACTTGGAGTTTATTAACAGAGTCCACGCAACTAGCTTTGCTCGCTGTACCTAAAGGTGTAGATTTATTAAGAGTTTCACAATTTTTACAGCAACAGCCGGGTGTTAGTACGATTCACGATTTACATGTTTGGGCGATGAGTACAACTGAAACAGCTCTCACCGTACATTTAGTAATGCCCGCTGGTTATCCCGGGGATGCTTTTATGGATGAGTTGACCCAAGCTTTAAAAAACAAGTTTTCCATTGCGCACAGTACATTACAAATCGAGCAAGGTACCACTGAACATAATTGCTGTTTGCATGAGCAAATTAAGTTTGAGCCTTTACATACGCATTAAGCAGGCGAGGGTGGTAAGGCCATGAAAGATGTTCCACATTATTCACTCTATGGCAAAAGTTCAGCAGCGGATGCGCCGCATTATCTTTATATTGCCCGCCTAGAGGAGTCTCTGCCTAAGCATAATTGGGAAATTCATGCGCATCGGCATGATCAAATGCATCAGCTTTTGATTGTGGAGGAGGGTAAAGTTTTCCTGCAAGTGGCTGATTGGAGCACAGAAGAGCAGGGGGCTTGTATTCTTTCAGTGCCTGCGCGTGAAGTGCATGGTTTTCGGCATAATCCTGATGTACGCGGTTACATTATTACTATTTCTGAGCCTTTTTTAATGGGTGCTTTTGCCGAAACTGAGCGGCAAGCGTTTCCATTTTTGTTCATGCAACCTTTATTAATGCGCTCAAATGAGCATAGTGCTGCACATCAAAATTTATTTTCTTTGGTGCGCCAATTAGTCGCAGAATATGAACAGCCGCAAAGTGGGCAAGCTTGTTTATTAGGCGCTTATTTAAAGATTATTTTTGTATTGTTAGGGCGTGCAGCCGGCCATGTGCAAACCCCAGAGCAACAGTTTGATGCAAAAATCACCGTATATGAGCAATTTCTAAAGCTGCTTGAGGATAGTTACACTCAACATTGGTCGATTAATCGCTATGCAGAGCGTTTAGGCATGACTGAAAGCCGCTTGAATCGTTTATGTCAGCGCTACACGGGGCAAAATGCGCTGCAAATTATGCATGGGCGCTTGCTAACTGAAGCTAAGCGTAAGCTGATGTACGCGAATTTATCGGTGAATGAAGTGGCTTACGAGTTAGGTTTTAAAGATCCGGCTTATTTTTCACGCTTCTTTAATAAGAACTGTGGTGAGCCTCCCAGTCAGTTCAAAAGCCGCGTGCGGACTCAAGATGCTAGCTAAGTAATTGTGTCGATTAAGTATTTTCTAAAAAATAGTCTAACTCTATAGGGTTTTCAGTCTATAATTGAGATGAGTGTGTCAAATCAATAATGGATGAACCCCATGCCTATAGGACTAGAGGCTCAGCAAGTTCGGGCTATCTTTTTCCCGAAACGTAAGCATTTCACTTTTCACCGCATTAATATGGAGTATTTAGTACCGCTTAAAGCCTTACAGCGCGAAAGTGTTTACAGCTTATTAGATGCAGGCTTACGTAATAATTTGCGTAATATTGGTGCTAAAGACGAAATTATTTTTAGCTTGCGCCCACAGTTGGAGGGGGTAGCAGGGCGCATGTCTTTGCAGGGTCAACGCTTAGCGCGTGAACGGGAATTTTACGCGAGCAATTAGCTAAGCAAGTACAACATGTTTTCGAGTTTACCGTGCGGAAGTGGAGGTTGATTTAGCAAATTTAAAGCTTTCAGAAGCTTTGGCTGTGGAACAGGAAGCTGGGTATGAAAGTATGGTGACTGCTGAATATTTACTAAGAGATGCGGTCAATACTAATATCAAAAACTATCGAGCACATTTTGAACTAGCTTGGATTTACCTCACTGTTTTAGAGTCACTTGCAGAAGCTGAATACCATTTTAAGATTGCGACTCGTTATGCTTTAGAGCAGGGCGATGTATTGTTTGCACACTTTGCGAAACGCCATTTAGCTGATGCCTGCTATAGTCAAGCTAAGTTTAGTGAGGCTGTAGAGCATTCTTTAGCCGTATTGCATTACGATGCAGAAACGGATCTAGAAAGTCGTTATGAACATATTCGCTATCTAGCCGCAGCAGGAGAGATAGAATCTGCAACTCAGAAATTATCAGCTTTAGTGTCTGCCTCGCCAGTCTATTATGTACAAGCTCAAGCTGAGCCTGATTTTAGGCAGCATACGATGGTACGTAGTATGTTGTTCGATTTACGCCAAGCACGTGTTGATCGCATTACTCACCATGTACATACCTCTTGGCAAAATAATCCACTAGCACGCCTAACTCTGCCTGATCAGATTGATCCTGAGCAGTTGTTCAGACAAACATTTAAGCAACATATTAAAGTGATGGCACATCTGCCTTACATGACACTGACTACCCGTGAGCATCAAATTGCGGCTTTAATTGTCGATGATTCACAGCGACGAGTGATTAAAGAGCTGAATACACGCTCTAAATCCTACGAAGTGGCTAGCGAGAAAAAGCGCAAAAAATGGTCATGGGTGAATAAAGCCGGGGCAGCTTTTTTACACACAGCAGTAGTATTGTTGCTAGCGTGTGTTTTCTTTTTTGCTGCACGTTATCTAGCCAATTTAGCAGGTATCGGTACGGTTTTAGCAGGATCGGAGGCAGTAACGAATATAGCTTTGTTTATTCTACCTTTATTATTAGCAGGTTTATTGCTGATTGGGTTTATTCCCAAAGGCGCTAGACGCTTATTCTATAAGCAATTAGAGCTTGATAATACAGTGAAGTTTATCAATAATTTAAAATAGTTAGGTAAGGGCAGGGGGTAGGTAATTTACCCCCTGCAGTAGGCTGGGTTTAAGCAGACTTTGTGCCTGAAACAGCTTTTTTTATGGCTTCTTGTAGTTCTCCACTTTGGAACATCTCTAAAGTAATGTCACAACCACCGATCAATTCACCGTCAACATAAACCTGTGGAAAAGTCGGCCAGTCGGCATAGCGTGGTAAATTCTGGAAGATTTCCGGATCACTTAATACGTTTACATAAGCAAATTCTTCACCACATTGCATCAGAGCTTGCGCAGCTCGGCTAGAAAAACCGCATTGAGGCATCTGTGGGGTGCCTTTCATAAAGATAATGACCGGATTATTTTTTACTGCGTCGTCAATACGTTCTAGTACGTCCATTTTTATAACCTCTTGTGACATTTATAGACTTATTGTACCTAGGTCTGATCAGTAAGTGTAATTCAAGTTTCACCAGTTATATATTTTTATAGTTATAATTTATATTTTTGTTAAATATGCTTTCTTGAGCTTGGGCGGATGCTCCAGCAAGTAGGGCGGCGATAATGCCCGCGCTTGCTGCGTATTGCTTGGCTTTTTTTCTCCAGAACTCTGCTTTTTCTGGTTCTTCTGTTGCATCTAGTCTTACTGTCGCTATAACGGCGGCGGGTTCTTCTTCAATGATGTCGGCGATTAGAAAACAGGCTTCTTCGTCGGGTTTGCATCTTCCTGATCTGTAATTGCTTAATCTTGTTTTAGTTACGCCTAGCTTTGTTCGCAAGACCTTATGCTTTTCCAAATCCATCGAGATTCATGATAAGGTCATTGGGGAATTCATTAATAGACTATTTTTCAACTCTTCTAAAGCATGACCGTTTTTATTATTGAGATTTTTTAAAGATAGATACAAGAGGAAAAGCAAAATAAGGGGAATTACGAGAACTCTTTGCTAAACATGAAGCCGAACGGCAGGCTAAACGTGCTCAACAAGCTCAAACATTGCCTAGCACCTAATTAATCTTATAAATTATCTTATGTAAATAAAATAAACAAAACTATGCACCGGCTAAACCCAAAAACCCTCCACAACTACCAAGAAGTAGGGGTTAAACCTATTTAAAAGCAGATTGGGGCCTCACCATTCCCGAATTACAATTTCCGGCAAAGGCATAGATAAACGCATCTCAAGCTCCAACTTTAAGCTATAGACTTTTAGCTCTGTGCCAGTTAATTCACGTTTTAGCTGTTGCGTCCAAACGGATGACCGGCACCATATCCGCGCTGTACCGATTGCCGTCTAGGTCAACTAAATAACCATTCCACGGTGTTCTGATCTTTGCATCATGCACCTAAAAGGCCGCTTCTTTAGGACTATTTTTGTAAACGTAGGTTTACGCGATAACTAAGAAGAGTGGAATTGACTCATCTTTCAGGCTTTTTAAAGCTTTCCAAAATCGCTTTATCTTAATATGCGCATAATGACTATTCTTAAGTCTTACTCCGTCAATGCCTCGACTGTCTGTTTGTCTGTTCCCACGGGTGAGGGGGAACAGACAAACAGATCAGGCGGGGCTTGATCGGCATACAAAAAATACTCTAGAGAGAGAGGGGAAGCCACTTTAGGGGCTTCCCCTCTTGAAAGTCCAATCCTTTCAGTTGACCGTTGGTCTACCTATTAGCAAGTGTACACTCTTTTACCTTGCGTACAGTCATATCGAGCATTAAGCTATGTACACTTCTTATGATGTGTACACCACTTGGAGCTTGAGCCATGCCGACTTTTAAACCCCGTTATATTGTCACTCTGGAAAAGAAAGAAGCGGCTGTATTAGAACGCTATGCGGCCTCTTTGGGAATGCGTCCTTCACGAGTGATTAAGATGCTCATTGAACAGGGTATGGGGCATATAGAAGGCTCTATTGAGATGCTAGAGCGCTTAGCCTCCATACAGGCTGTGGCGACTGAGGATGCCAGCAAACGGGCTAATGATGGCGTTATAGGCGCTTTACAGAGTATTACCCAAGAGGGGGAAGCTTTCCTAACATCGGTTCGTGAGATTGACTTGGATTCGGTCTTTCAGGAAGGCACAGAAGAAGAAAGCACCCTTCCTATTAACAAGGGTAACAAGGGTAACAAGGGTGTCAGGTTGAACGAAAAACTATCAGAATCAAAGAAGCCTTATCTTTTTGCGGCGGTTGACAATACCAAGAAGGATGAATAAGCCTATGATTTGCCAATTTACACAGCCTCGTTTCGATTGGTATCAAGGTAGCTTTAAAGAACCAGCGAATAATAAAAAACCTGTTGATCCTGAATACCTTCTAATGCTCGCTAAAAGTTGGTGGGATTTATCCGATATAGTCCCGACTCGTCCTCGCATTCCTCAGTATCAAGTAGGAGCTAATTTAGTCAGAGGGGAACGGGTAATCTTTCATTTATGCTGGGGTGGCTGCAATATCGACCCGCATTTCATGAGTACGGGTTCTAGTGCTCAAGAGTTCTATGAATGGCTGGTCAGGCGGCGCTTTAGCTATGCCGTGTCGCGTGCCGATGTCTGTTTGGATACGGTTGATCCTGAAGCCTTTGAACGGCTCATTCACTACCAAAAAGGCTTTGTGAATCAACACAAAATGAAACAAGATCAAGCAGGGGATTGGGCGGTAGACGGTTCACCAGCCGGTAGAACCTTCTATGTAGGGTCAAGGAAAAGCGGTTCACAAGCCTTCACTCGAACCTATGAAAAAGGCAAACAGCTTAGTGCTAATCCGAATTGGGTACGGTTTGAATTGGAATGCCGACCTCAATCAGGAGAATCTAAACGGGCTTTAGCCGGTGCACCGCCTTGGCAAGTTCTCCAGTCCGTGAAATGGGTCAAGACCTTATTGACGGGAATGTACTCGTTTTCCGCCTTCCAGATGGGCACGACTAACATTTCCAACACATGGTCTGCCACCGATGAACAGAAAGCCTATCTCGCCTTAATCCGCCAGTATGGCAAACGCTTGAAGGCCGATGCTGAAAGCTTGCCGAATGGTTGGGCTGATGTGGGATTGAAACTACAAGCCTTTATGGAACAAGCGGAACAACATAAGCAAGCAATCGGTGGTATTGGTGAGTCAAACCCCTATGATCAGGTTGCCCAGCATCTTATGAAAGAGACGGATATTCCTAGCTTAGCGGGTGTGGTGAATCCATTGATGGCATTGAAGTCATAGCGACGGTTTGACATGGTGCGCTATGAGCCTGCGAAAGATGCGCGCCATGTCAAACCTAGCGATAGTTCATCGTATGGCTTTGCAAAACAATCTCCATGGATTGATCGCCCCATGTGATGGTCATCGTTTGATACTTTCGCAGATCCTCTAATCGTTCTTGTAGCTCTTGCTTAAGGCTGCGAATCTGCAAGGTACTTCCTCGCAGTTCATGCGATAACTGCATTGTGAAAAGGGAAGAACGCACCATTTCCACTGAATAACGATTACCTTCAGGATCTACAAAATAGTCTTCCCAGAAGTACCAGCCTTGCCATGTTTTAGGTAACTCTAATATGCGCATAATGACTATTCTTAAGTCTTACTCCGTCAATGCCTCGACTGTCTGTTTGTCTGTTCCCACGGGTGAGGGGGAACAGACAAACAGATCAGGCGGGGCTTGATCGGCATACAAAAAATACTCTAGAGAGAGAGGGGAAGCCACTTTAGGGGCTTCCCCTCTTGAAAGTCCAATCCTTTCAGTTGACCGTTGGTCTACCTATTAGCAAGTGTACACTCTTTTACCTTGCGTACAGTCATATCGAGCATTAAGCTATGTACACTTCTTATGATGTGTACACCACTTGGAGCTTGAGCCATGCCGACTTTTAAACCCCGTTATATTGTCACTCTGGAAAAGAAAGAAGCGGCTGTATTAGAACGCTATGCGGCCTCTTTGGGAATGCGTCCTTCACGAGTGATTAAGATGCTCATTGAACAGGGTATGGGGCATATAGAAGGCTCTATTGAGATGCTAGAGCGCTTAGCCTCCATACAGGCTGTGGCGACTGAGGATGCCAGCAAACGGGCTAATGATGGCGTTATAGGCGCTTTACAGAGTATTACCCAAGAGGGGGAAGCTTTCCTAACATCGGTTCGTGAGATTGACTTGGATTCGGTCTTTCAGGAAGGCACAGAAGAAGAAAGCACCCTTCCTATTAACAAGGGTGTCAGGTTGAACGAAAAACTATCAGAATCAAAGAAGCCTTATCTTTTTGCGGCGGTTGACAATACCAAGAAGGATGAATAAGCCTATGATTTGCCAATTTACACAGCCTCGTTTCGATTGGTATCAAGGTAGCTTTAAAGAACCAGCGAATAATAAAAAACCTGTTGATCCTGAATACCTTCTAATGCTCGCTAAAAGTTGGTGGGATTTATCCGATATAGTCCCGACTCGTCCTCGCATTCCTCAGTATCAAGTAGGAGCTAATTTAGTCAGAGGGGAACGGGTAATCTTTCATTTATGCTGGGGTGGCTGCAATATCGACCCGCATTTCATGAGTACGGGTTCTAGTGCTCAAGAGTTCTATGAATGGCTGGTCAGGCGGCGCTTTAGCTATGCCGTGTCGCGTGCCGATGTCTGTTTGGATACGGTTGATCCTGAAGCCTTTGAACGGCTCATTCACTACCAAAAAGGCTTTGTGAATCAACACAAAATGAAACAAGATCAAGCAGGGGATTGGGCGGTAGACGGTTCACCAGCCGGTAGAACCTTCTATGTAGGGTCAAGGAAAAGCGGTTCACAAGCCTTCACTCGAAC
>AATN01000135.1_pt1 | contig 18884 bp, 8 predicted proteins | sample 270648 | NCBI WGS metagenome assembly AATN01 (sample SAMN02954269, study PRJNA17659) | bioreactor sludge metagenome | biome: terrestrial; feature: bioreactor; material: sludge; isolation source: Enhanced Biological Phosphorus Removal (EBPR) bioreactor sludge | place: Australia: Brisbane, Queensland
GTATGACGCAATGAAGCGCGCGCAGGACGAAACCGGCCAGGCGAAGCTCTTCTCGGCGAACATCACCGCCGACGATCATTACGAAATGTGTGCGCGCGCCGACTACATTCTCGAGACCTTCGGACCCGACGCGGACAAGGTCGCCTTCCTCGTCGATGGCTACGTCGGTGGCCCCGGCATGGTCACCACGGCTCGCCGGCAGTATCCGAACCAGTACCTGCATTACCACCGTGCCGGTCACGGCGCCGTCACCTCGCCGAGCTCCAGGCGCGGCTACGACGCCTACGTGCTGGCCAAGATGTCCCGCCTGCAGGGTGCCTCCGGGATTCACGTCGGCACCATGGGTTACGGCAAGATGGAGGGCAGCGCCGACGATCGGGCGATTGCCTACGTCATCGAGCGCGACGAATACCAGGGCCCGGCCTACTACCAGAAGTGGTACGGCATGAAGCCGACGACGCCGATCATCTCGGGCGGCATGAACGCCTTGCGCCTGCCCGGCTTCTTCGCCAACCTCGGTCACGGCAACGTCATCAACACCTCCGGTGGCGGCTCCTACGGGCACATCGACAGCCCGGCCGCCGGTGCCATTTCGCTGCGCCAGGCCTACGAATGCTGGAAGGCAGGCGCCGATCCGATCGCCTGGGCGCGGGAGCACAAGGAGTTCGCACGCGCTTTCGAATCGTTCCCGGGCGACGCCGACACGCTCTATCCTGGCTGGCGCGAAAAGCTTGGCGTTCATCGCTGATCGCCGGTGACGGAGCGGCCGGCGCGGTCATGGCGCTGGCCGCGCCAGCCGCCTCGCTTGCCATTCCGCCGCCCACCTATCAGCCAGGGATCCGCGATGACCGACAAGGCGCAGCAGTTCAAGATTCTCGAAGAACCTTTCTACCAGCCCCAGCGCAACGAAGTCGCGCTCTACGCAGCGGCCTATGCCGCGCGGCTGCCGGTGATGGTCAAGGGGCCAACCGGTTGCGGCAAGTCGCGCTTCATCGAATACATGGCGTGGAAGCTCGACAAACCCCTGATTACCGTCGCCTGCAACGAAGACATGACGGCCTCCGACCTGGTCGGACGCTATCTGCTCGAAGCCACGGGCACGCGCTGGCTCGACGGCCCGCTGACCACCGCGGCGCGTATCGGTGCCGTCTGCTATCTCGACGAGATCGTCGAAGCGCGTCAGGATACGACGGTCGTCATCCACCCCCTGACTGACCATCGGCGGACGCTACCGCTCGACAAGAAGGGCGAACTGCTGCACGCGCACCCGGACTTCCAACTGGTCATCTCGTACAACCCCGGCTACCAGAGCCTGATGAAGGATCTCAAACAGTCGACCAAGCAGCGCTTCACCGCCTTCGAGTTCGACTATCCCGACGCCGCGCTCGAAACGCGAATCCTCGCCAGCGAAAGCGGCATCGATGCCGCCACGGCCGCGCAACTGGTGAGCATCGGTGCCGCCGCGCGGCGTCTCAAGGGGCATGGCCTCGACGAAGGCATCTCGACCCGGCTGCTCGTCTATGCGGCCACCTTGATCAGGAATGGTGTGGCCGCTGGCGACGCCTGCCGGATGGCGCTGGTACGGCCGATCACCGACGACCGCGACATCCGCGACACGCTCGATCACGCGATCGACGCCGTCTTCGCCTGAATCGTCTCCGCTCTGTGATGTCGCCCCGCGAGACCCTCGACGGCGCCTGGCCCGAGCGTCTGGCGGCGTACCGCGCGCAACTCGACTGCCGCTTTCCGCAAGTCGGCGAAGTCTTCGAGGACTGTCTGCGGGACGCTCTGGCCGTCCTTTCGCCCGAGGGCGTCAGCGCCTATCTGGATACCGGCCGTCTGCTCGGGCGCCTGGGTCGCGGCGTCGAACCGGTGTTGGCCTTCCTCGAAGAATGGCCGGCGGTCGTCAGAAGCATCGGCGAAGACGCGCTGCCGGCGATCGCGCGGACCATTCAGGCCTTGTCGAAGTCCCCGAACGGCAGGGCGATCGCCCCTTTCCTGCAGACACTCGCCGCCGTATCGCGACGCTTGGCGACGCGCGATCAGATGCAGCACTACCTCGATCTGACCCTCGACCTGATGGAGCGCACCTCCGGCTCGATCCACGGAATCCACAAGAGCTTCGCCAGCCCCGGCCTGCCCGATTTCTTGGCACAGGCGCCGGCCCTCCTCGACAGCCTGACGATCGCCGGCCTGAAGAACTGGGTCGACTACGGGATTCGCAACTACTCCACGCACCCGGATCGACAGCGCGCCTACTTCAGCCTGCAGTCGGCCGACAGCCGCGCCGTCTTTCAGCGCGAGCGGCACGGCACCCTGCTGGTCGACCACGAGCGTCTGCTCGACCTCTACCTGCGCGGACTGTGGCACGACAGCGCGCAACTGGTGCCGTACTCGACCAGCCTGCTACCTTCGGTGAGCGCGCCGGACGCGGACGACCCGGCGATCACCCTGCCGCTGCTGCCTTACTACGATGCCACGGGGATTCGTCTCCCCGACGCTCTCGACGATGCTCACGGCGTTGTCGGCATCGACCGCTATCGTGCGACTCTGGCGCATATCGCTGGTCACCGGCGCTGGAGCCAGTCGATGTTCGCCGACAACTTCAGCCCGATGCAGCGCCTGGCCATCGAGTTCTTCGAGGACAGCCGCATCGAAACGCTGATCCTCCGCCAGTATCCGGGGCTGCGCCGCGTTTTTCTGGCGCTGCACCCCCGGCCGGTCGAAGGCGCCTGCAACCCGGAAACGCACTCCTGCCTCCGCCATCGTCTGGCCATGCTCTCGCGCGCGCTGCTCGATCCGCAGCACGGCTATCGGGACGCGGCGCTGGGCGAGTTCGTCGACCGCTTCGTGCGCACGATGGCCAGTGGCGAATCGAGCAGCGAACAGATCGCCGAACTGGCGCTCGCCTACGTCGCGCGCACGCGCCGGCAGAGCGACCAACAGGCCAGCGTCTACTTCGCCGACACGGTGATCGACTACCGCGACGACAACCGTCATCTCTGGCGATTCCACGAACTCTCCGACGACGAGGAGATGTTCGACGTGCCACCGCCGGCGGCCGCGCCGAGCGAAGTCGAGCGGCTGCCGCCACGTCACTACCCGGAGTGGGACTACCAGAGCCAGACTTACCGGCCCGATTGGGTCAGCCTCTACGAATCGCTTCACCCTGCCGGCGACGCCGACATCATCGACCGCCTGCTGGAAAAACACGCCGCCCTGGCCCAACGCCTGAAGCGTTTGCTCGATCTCCTCCGACCGCAGGACAAGGTGCGCATCCGCTACCAGGAGGACGGTAGTGAGCTCGATCTCGATATCGCCATCCGCTCGCTGATCGACTTCAAGAGCGGTGCCCGGCCCGACCCGCGGATCAACATGAGCCACAGGACGAATGGGCGCAACCTGGCGGTGTTGGTGCTCCTTGATCTTTCGCAATCCCTCGGCGACAAGGCGGGCGATGGCCAGCAGACGGTTCTCGAGCTGAGTCAGGAGGCGGTGTCGCTGCTGGCGTGGTCGATCGAGCAACTCGGCGACGCGCTGGCGATTGCCGGTTTTCACTCCGACACCCGGCACGACGTGCGCTACCTGCATCTCAAGGGCTACAGCGAGCGCTGGGGTGACAGCGTGAAGAGCCGCCTGGCGGCCATGCAAGCCGGTTACTCGACGCGCATCGGCGGCGCCATCCGCCACGCCGCGCACTACCTGGCCGTGCAGAAGGCAGAGAAGAAGCTGTTGCTGATTCTCACCGACGGCCGGCCTTCCGATGTCGATGTGCAGGACGAGCGTCTGCTGGTCGAGGACGCGCGCAAGGCCGTTGGCGAAGTGGGCCGGCGGGGGATTTTCACCTACTGCATCAGCCTCGATCGCCAAGCCGACGCGTACGTCAGCGATATCTTCGGCCAGCGCTATTCGGTGATCGACAGGGTCGAGCGCTTGCCGGAAAGGTTGCCGGAGCTGTTTCTGGCGTTGACGAGGTGAGGCGGCCGGCGGGTGGCCGGGTCGTTGTTGCGAGGCGCGGCCTCGGCGGCTGTTGAGCGCAAACAGCCGGGGCGCATCGTCTTCCCGGTCGACTATCGGCGACACGCCAGAGCGCGCGCGGCCCGCCGACTCGATGTCGAAATCGGCCTTGACTTTTCCTGAGCAGTTGCCTATTCTCAAACGGTTTTCGGTGGATGGGTTTCAGGCATCGTCGTTCGGTGCGTGGCCTCATCTGATTTAAAGGCAAACGGAGGGAAACCTCCGGACGCAAAGCCGCGGACCCTACCCTGAGTTGTCAGATAAGCTCAGAAGGGTGGCCGGGTTGCCCGAATCGTGCGTATCCCCTGCGCAGATCGAGTTCCCTCCTTCAGCTTTGCGTCTCCAGTTTGACGGAGGCGTCATGGCACTCGCATCGTGGACCCAGCAACAGATCCTTGATCAACTGATTTCAGGATCGCGTTGGAGCGGGCCGACAATCACTTATGCCTTTCCCACAGCGGCGTCCGGAATCTACGGTAGCCAGGAGCTGTCGGGATTCGTGGGCCTCAATGCGCAGCAGCAGGCTCAGGCCGAGCGGGCGCTGCAAACCTGGGATGATCTGATCGCACCGGATATGGTGCGTACCACGGCGACCACCTCCAACATCGAGTTCGGCACGTCGACAACGGGTGTCAGCTACGCCCATGCCTACTTCCCGACGACCGGCAGCGTCTGGTTCAGCCGCAGCTACGCTGACCTGATGTCACCGCAGGTCGGCCAGCACTCCTTCATGGCGTATGTGCATGAGATCGGGCACGCGCTGGGTCTCGACCACATGGGCGACTACAACGGATCGGGGAGTTGGACGCCGTCTTCGTACGAGGACAGTGGCGTCTACTCGGTGATGTCGTACTTCGGTCCAAACATGAACAGCGGCAGCGGTCAGGTTGCCTGGGCCGACTGGGTGGGTGCGGACGGCAAGCTGTACTCCCCGCAGACGCCGATGGTCAACGACGTGATGGCGATCCAGGCGATCTACGGCGCCGAGACGACGACGCGCACCGGCGATACCGTGTATGGCTTCGGCTCCAACGTCACCGGCGCGATGGCGCCGATCTTCGATTTCACGCTCAATGCCAATCCCATCGTCACCATCTACGATTCCGCCGGCATCGACACGCTCAATCTGAGCGGCTGGAACACGGCCTGCACCATCAATCTGGCGCCGGGTTCGTATTCGTCGGGCAACAGCATGACGTACAACATCGCCATTGCCTATACATGCGACATCGAGAACGCGGTGGGAGGCTCTGCCGGCGACCAGATCACCGGCAATCTGCTGGCCAACCGACTCGATGGTGGCGCGGGCAACGACACGCTGTCGGGTGGCGGCGGCGACGATGTCCTTGTCGCCGGTGCCGGCGACGACGTGCTCGACGGCGGCGAAGGGACGGACAGCGTGGTGTTTTCCGGCACCTGGGGGGCCTACAGCTATACCTGCACGAATCTCTACGCGACGACCTTCGCCTTCACCTTCTACGGCGCCGCGACCGGGACGGACACGCTGCGGGGGATCGAGACGTTCGTCTTCGCCGACGTCACCAAGTACGCGAGCGAGTTGTCGGGGGCTGGGCCCTCGCCGTCGCTGGTTTCGATTTCCAGCAGTGCCGCGACGCAGGCCGAAGGCAATGCCGGGCAGACGCTCTTTTCCTACAAGGTCAGTCTGAGTGCGGCGAGTTCCTCGGTGCAAACAGTCAACTGGAGCCTGAGTGGTACGGGATCGTCGGCAGCCGATCCGGCGAGCGATTTTTCCGGGGCTACCTCCGGCAGCATCACCTTTCAAGTTGGTGAGACCGAAAAGACCATCCAGATCTACGCGCGCGGTGACACCAGCGTGGAAGCCGATGAGCACTTCACGGTGACCTTGTCGAATCCGTCTGCCGGCCTGAAGTTCGCCTCGTCAAGCGCGCAGGGCACCATCCTCAATGACGACACGAGCAGCGGCGGCGACGATTTCGGATCCACGACGGCAAGCGCCGGCAACCTGGCGGTGAATGGCGGCGCGGTGTCGGGTGCGATCGAGCGGGCAGGCGACCTCGATCTCTTCCGCGTCAACCTGAATGCCGGTGTGACCTATGTCTTCGATCTGGTCGCTACGGGTTCGGGAGTCGATCCTTACCTGTCGCTCTATGCGACGACGGCCACTTCGCTGTCTGCGGTCGCCAGCAACGATAACGTCAGAGCCGGGACGAGCAGCGCGCAAATCACCTATACGGCAAGCAGCAGCGCCACGTACTACCTGTTGGCCAGGGATACCTGGACGGGTACCGGGAGCTACACGATCAGCGCGATCACCTTCGCGGGCAGGACGATCACCGGCGACGAGGCAGCAAACCGGCTGGTCGGCACGCTGGGGGACGACGTGCTGTACGGTCTGGGTGGTGCGGATGTCCTCTCGGGCGACGGCGGCGACGACCGTCTCGACGGCGGCAGCGGTGCAGACGCGATGAGCGGTGGCAATGGCAACGATATCTACGTGGTGGACAACGTCGCCGACTCCGTCAGCGAAACGAGCGCCGCCGGTGGAATCGATCGCGTTGAGTCGTCGGTAAGCTTCACGCTGGGTACCAATCTGGAAAACCTCGTGCTCACCGGGAACGCCGACAGCAACGGCACCGGCAACAGCCAGAACAATCAGTTGACGGGCAACAGCGGCAACAACATCCTCGACGGCAAGGCGGGCTTGGATACCTTTGCCGGCGGTTCGGGCAACGATACCTATCTGCTCGACATGGAGGGCGAGTTGGCGAACGTGACCGAGAACGCCGGCCAGGGGACCGACACGCTGACCGTTGTTTACGCCAATACCGCGGCGGCAAAATCCATCGCGCTGACCGGGAATCTGGCCAATATCGAAAACGTCCTGCTCAGCGGTGCCGGCCTGTTCAATGTGCTGGGCAACGGCCTCGCCAATGTCCTCACCGGCAACGCGTCGGTGAATCGGCTGGAGGGAGCGGCTGGCAACGACACGCTCGATGGGCAGGGAGGAGCCGACCAGTTGATCGGCGGCCAGGGCGATGACGTCTACAAGGTCGATCAACTCGGCGACGTCCTGACCGAGAACGCCGACGAAGGCACCGACACGGTGCTGGTGGCGCTGACCGCGAGCGGCACCACCTATGTCCTGGGCAATTATCTGGAGAACGCAACGGTCGTCGCCGCCGTGGCGATCAACCTCACCGGCAATGACCTGGCCAACGTGTTGACCGGCAATGCCCTGGCCAACCGCCTCGACGGTGGTGCGGGGATCGACACGCTGATCGGTGGCGCGGGTGGGGATACCTATGTCGTCGACCAGGTCGGCGATGTGCTGGTCGAGACCTCAAGCCTGGCGAGCGAAATCGACACCGTCGAGAGCTGGGTGAGTTGGGGGCTGGGCACCAACCTGGAGAATCTGACGCTGTTGGGTAGCGGCAACCTGGCTGCCACCGGCAATGCGCTGAACAACACGTTGATCGGCAACGCCGGCGCCAATCGCCTGGACGGCGGCCTGGGTGCCGACATCCTGCTGGGCGGTGCCGGTGACGATCGCTACGTCGTCGACAACCTCGGTGACAAGGTCTACGAAACCACGACCAGCACCAGCGCGTACGATGCCGGCGGCATCGATACGGTCGACAGCAGCATCAACTGGACGCTCGGCAACTTCGTCGAGAATCTGACGCTTACCGGCAGCGGCAACCTCAGCGGCATCGGCAATGCTCTGGCCAACACGCTGCGGGGCAATGCCGGGATCAATGTCCTCGACGGCAAGGCCGGGGTCGACGTACTCGACGGTGGCGAAGGTTCGGACATCTACCTGGTCGGGCTGGCCAGCGATCACGCGGCGGCGGAGATTGCCGACAGCGGCAATGGCGGCAGCGACGAGGTCCGCTTTGCGGCAAGCTCCAGCGGGACTTTGACGCTGTTCGCCGGCGACACTGGCATCGAGCGGGTGGTGATCGGCAGCGGGCTGGGTGAGGTCGCGGTAAGCAGCGGTACGCTGGCGCTGGACGTGGACGCTTCGCGGGTGGCCAACGCCCTCTCTGTCCTTGGCAACGCGGGTGCCAACGTGCTGACCGGTACCGCCTACGCCGACCGGCTCGACGGTGGTGCCGGCGCTGACCGACTGATCGGCGGCGGCGGTGCGGATACCCTGATCGGCGGTGCCGGCAACGACGTCTATGTGGTCGATTCCGGTGACGCCATCATCGAAGCGTCGACGCTGGCGAGCGAGATCGACAGGGTCGAGAGCTACGTTGACTGGATCCTTGGCGCCAACCTGGAAAATCTCACGCTGCTGGGCACCGGCAACCTTGCCGGCACCGGCAATGCGCTCAACAACACGCTAACCGGCAACGCCGGTGCCAATCGCCTGGACGGCGGCCAGGGTGCCGACATCCTGCTGGGCGGTGCTGGCGACGATCGCTACGTTGTCGACAACCTCGGCGACAAAGTCTACGAAACCACGACCAGCACCAGCCAGTACGACGCCGGCGGTACTGACACGGTCGACAGCAGCATCAACTGGACGCTCGGCAACTTCGTCGAGAATCTGACGCTCACCGGCAGCGGCAACCTCAGCGGCACCGGCAATGCTCTGGCCAACACGCTGCGGGGTAATGCCGGGATCAATGTCCTCGACGGCAAGGCCGGGGTCGACGTACTCGACGGTGGCGAGGGGTCGGACATCTACCTAGTCGGGTTGGCCAGCGACCACGCGGCGGCGGAGATTGCCGACAGCGGCAATGGCGGCAGCGACGAGGTCCGCTTTGCGGCCAACACCAGCGGAACCTTGACACTGTTCGCCGGCGATACTGGCATCGAGCGCGTGGTGATCGGCAGCGGGCTGGGTGAGGTTGCGGTAAGCAGCGGTACGCTGGCGCTGGACGTGGACGCTTCGCGGGTGGCCAATGCCTTGTCCTTGCTTGGCAATGCCGGTGCCAACGTGCTCACCGGCACTGCCTACGCCGACACGCTCGACGGTGGTGCGGGTGCCGACCGGCTGATCGGTGGCGACGGCAACGACCGCCTGATCGGCGGTGCAGGCAACGATACGCTGACCGGCGGCGCCGGCGCGGACCAGTTCGTCCTGACTCAGGCCTTGAGTTCGACCACCAATCGGGACGTGCTGGCCGATTTCGTATCGGGAACCGATACCATTCAGTTGAGTGTGTCGGTGTTCCGTGCCCTGGGTATGGCGCCGGGCAACCTGACCGCGGAGCAGTTCTGGTCGGGCAACGGCATCAGCGTGGCCCACGACGCCAGCGACCGGATCATCTACGACACAGCGTCAGGAAGCCTGTTCTACGACGCCGACGGCAGCGGCAGCGGCGCGGCCGTGGCGATCGCTGTGGTCGGGCTGGCGACGCATCCGAGCTTGGTGTACAGCGACTTTCAGTTGATTGCCTGAGACCGGGGGGGGCGATCGGCGGCGACTTGCCGCCACCACGGCAGCTTGCCGGAGTCCGGCCTTTGGCGACGGCTAGCGGCCGACTCCGGCTTGTCGTCGCGCGGCGACTGGCCTATCCGCCGGTGAAGGAGCGGTAGGCCTGGTAAGCGGCAACTGCCGCGAGGACCAGGAAGAACGCGCCGCTGATCCGGTGCAGCAGCACCAGCGGAATCTTCTTCAGGATGGTGCGGCCGGCCAGGATGCCCACGGCCGACGTTGTCGCCAGGGCCGCCGTGGCACCCAGCCAGACGGCGGCAGGCACATGCGTGCTGCTCAAGGCAACGACGGCAAGCTGTGTCTTGTCGCCGAACTCGGCGACCGTGAGCAGGATGAAGGTGGTGAGAAATATGCCATGGCCACTTTTCTCCTCGACATCGTCGTCGTCGCCGTCGTCGGTGGCGCGCAAGGCGTGGATGCCGAAAGCGGCGAAGAGAATGGCGACCGTCGCGCCGACCACGTATTCCGGAAGCCAGTTGGCAATGGCTACTCCGAAGACCACGGCCAGGGTATTCAGCACCGCGAAGGCGGCCACCGCGCCCAGCATGACCGGCATGGGCCGGTGCCGGGAGGCGAGGGTCATGCAGACCAATTGACTCTTGTCGCCGATCTCGGCGGCGGCAATCAAGGCGAACGTCGTGGCCGCCGTGGCCGAAAACTCGACCAGGTTACCGGTACTCGCCAACCACCCGAACTGCTGAAGAAAGCTCTGCGCGTTGTCCATCCTGCTCTCCGGAAATGCCGACGGTCGGTGCCTGCGGCGGTTGAGGCGAGGCGGCTGGCCTTCGCCTGGAGGAGGGCGCGAGTATACGCGCTACGCGCCGGCGATGGGGCATACCGGAGTCATCAAGCTGCCTCAACGGGCCGCGCCGGCCAGATTTCGCCGCGGCGAACCCCCGCTTTGGCGAATCATGACAATCAGGGGTGCCCGGCATGGCCGCCCGGAGCCGCCGGTTTGGGCCGGAAGCGCTTGCCGCTGCGGTATAGTGCCGGCTCACTTCAGCCCCAGCGACGCGATCCCCATCCCCCATGCCACGCTTCCTGCTCTTTGCCATCGTCTTCATCGAAGGATTCTGCTCGCTCGGTGCAGAAGTCATCGCGTTGCGCCAGATCATCCCGCACATGGGCAGTTCCATCGTCGTCACGGCGCCGACGATCGGCTTTTTCCTGCTCGCGCTGGCCCTCGGTTATCACGCCGGCGCGAAAGTCGACAGCGGCTATCTCGCTGTCGTGGCAAGGAACTTCCTGATCGCGGCGGCACTGACTGGCGTCGGGTTGTCGGGAGTGGCCGTCGATCGGATCTTCGCCTTGCTCAACCCGTCGGGCCTCGCGTATCTGTTCTTTGTCGCCGGCGTCGTCTGTCCGATTGCCTGGCTGCTCGGGCAGACGGTGCCGATCCTCACCAACCTGCTGCACCACGAACGCGTCGGGGAAGCCAGCGGCCAGGCTCTGTACTGGTCGACGCTGGGCTCCTTCCTGGGTTCGCTGTCGCTGTCGCTGCTGGTCATGCAATGGCTGGGCGTTTCGGCCGCCGTCGCCCTGTGTGCGCTGCTCCTCGTCGCCGGCTACGTGCTGCTCAGCCCGCGGCGTGGCTGGGCAGCGGCGGCGACCGGCCTGACTGTCGGCGCCCTGACCTTCGTCGCCAACGCCTGGCTGCGCCCGGAGATCGAAACCGCCTACGCCAGCTACCTGGTCGTACCGGTCAAGTACGACGGCGCGATCAACGGGCGGGCATTCAAGAACAACAGTTCGGTCGCCTCATTGATCGATGACGCCGAGCCACCGCACTACGCTCGCTACATCCGGCATATCCGCAGCCTGCTGCTCGATGACCTCGCGTTTCGTGACCGGCAGATTCTGGTTCTCGGCGCCGGCGGCTTCACGCTCTCGCACCGCGAGCCGAGCAACCATTACACCTATGTCGATATCGATCCGGCAGTCCGCGGGATCGCCGAAAAGCACTTTCTCCGAGAAGCCGCGCGTGGCGACTTCATCGCCGACGACGCCCGCCGTTTCGTCATCCGCACCGAGCAGCACTTCGCTGCGGCCATCGTCGATGTGTACGGCTCGCATTCCTCGATTCCGGGCCACCTCGTGACGCGCGAATTCTGGCAGGCGACGCGCCGCGTCCTCGAACCCGACGGGCTGCTGATCGCCAACCTGATCCTCGACAGCGCCCTCGCCACACCCTACTCGCGCAACCTGCTGGCGACCATCGAGAGCGTCTACGGTCGCTGCGCCGTCGAGGTGCTGCAGAAGAAGCAGGTGCTCGCCAACGCCGTCGTCACCTGTCGCAATGGACCGACGCCGGAGCCTGCCAGCCTGTTCGTCGACGAACGCAACAGCGCGGACTTCGATCTGGCGCGCTCACGCTGAGGCCGGGCTGCCACAAGCCGCCCAGGCGTCCTGTCCGCTGGTGAGGCCGCCGGGCATAGCGACCCCCCAATCCGCTCATGCCGCCATGGCTGTCCCACGCACCTGTTCAAGCGTGGCCACCAGTTCGTCAATCTGTGCGGAACTGAAGAGGCCGTCGGGTCCGTGTGGCGTCAGATCCGTGAAAGGTGACTCGTAGAGGAGCGCTGGGTCCATCACCCCTTGCTCGGTCAGGTGGTCGAGGATCAGGTTGACGAATTCGATCTGGTTCGCGCCGAGCGTCTTGCCGGCAAGGAAGCCGGTGAATGCCTCCTTGGCGGCTTCACGATCCATGCCGACCAGCGATCGCACAAAGAGCCCCAGCCCCTGGCACTGCGTCTTGGCCAATTCGATCTCATCCGCCGCACCGACTCCGCTTTCGGCAAGCATCCGTTCCAGCTCGGCCAGATCGGCCGCCGTCAATGCCTTGTTCATCCGCAGCTTGTGGATCGCGACGTGGTCCTGGTGCGCGCGCAGGAAGGCCTGCGCCTTGGCACGGAACCTGGCGTAGTCCGTACCCTCGCCGAACCCGGGCAGGGCGACCGCCGTTTCCTCGCCCATCGCGTCCGCGAAGTCGGTGTAGATGGGCTTGCGTTTCTGCTTGTCGATGAGCTTGATCAGATCGCGCAGGCGCCGGCGCATGCCTTCGAGCATCGGCACGGTCACGTCCTGCCACCAGGCATCGCTCTGCACGTCCTGGATGAACGTCATCCGCTCGCGCACCATCGGAATCGCCGACTTCTCCTCGAGCAGGCCGGCAAGATCCTTCACCTGATCGCGCAGGCGAACGAAGCCGGGCTCGCAACGCAACATGGCAAGCTGCAGCTTGAGCACCAGCAGGTCGAAGCGCTTGGCCTCTTCACCCTCGGGGTCGAGCGCCGACGGCAGTCCCGCCACTTCGCGCGACAGCTCGGAGAGCGACTCCGATGACAGGGTCGCCCAGGCTTCGGGCGTGGCGTAGCGCTCGACGATGCGCCGCTTCGGCCGCACGACGAAGTTGTCCAGGTTCATGGCCACCACTTCCCGCTGCAGCAGGACGGCAAGCTGCGCGCGCACTTCGCCGTCGGTTTCCGGATGCCCGTGCGGTATGGCCCGCTGCTCCTGCGCCGCATGGCGGTCGGCAGCCGCCAGCTTCCTGTCCAGTTCGCCGATCAACTCCAGACGGGCATTGAACAGCCGTTTGCCGAGCGCTTCGCCAAGCGCGCCCTCGCTGGCCGCAATGTCCTGGCTGAAGTACTCCAGGTTCTGGCAGTAGTCGAAGACGTAGAAGAAGGTCTTGTGCTGGCCCGGCCCGAACAGGTCCAGGCAGAGGCGCGTGCCGCGACCGAGCATCTGCCAGAACTTGGTCTTCGAGCGTACCAGCTTGAAAAAGATTAGATTCACGACCTCGGGGATGTCGATTCCGGTATCGAGCATGTCCACCGAGATGGCGATGTGCGGCGCCTTGTCCCTCGCCGCGAAGCTGTCGATCAGGCTCTGCGCGTACTCGGTCTTGCAGGTGATGACGCGCGCGAACTCCCCCTTGTAATGCGGGTAGTTGGCGTTGAAACGCTCGGCGATGAACTCGGCGTGGCGCTGGTTTTTGGCGAAGAGGATGGTCTTGCCGAGCCGGTCGCCGCCGGCCACGGTCACGCCGCGCGTCATCAGGTGCTGCAGCACCTTGTCCACCGTGTCCTTGTTGAACAGCCACTTGTTCACCGCTTCGGCCTCGACGCGATCGGGAACGCCGTCCTCGTCGTCCCACTCCAGCGCGTCCCATTGCTCCTTGTCGTCTTCCGACAGCTCGTCGTAGCGGATCCCCTCGCGCTGGAACTTGAGCGGTACCGACACGGCCTGCGGCGGCACGAGGAAGCCGTCGCGCACCGCCTCGGCGAGCGAGTAGGCGTCGGTCGGCACGCCGTTCTCGAGGTCGAACAGGCTGTAGGTGTTGCGGTCCAGCTCGTCCTTGGGCGTTGCCGTGAGCCCCACCAGTAGCGCATCGAAGTAGTCGAAGATGGCGCGGTACTTCTGGAAGACCGAACGGTGCGCCTCGTCGATGATGACGAGATCGAAGTGCCCGACGCCGAAGCGCCGCTGGCCGTTCCTCGTCTCGTCGATCAGCCCCATCATCGTTGGATAGGTCGACACGAAGACGCGCCCCTCGGCGTCCTTCTCGCTCACCAGGTTCACCGGCGAGGAATCCGGCAGGTGGCGCTTGAAGGCATTCACCGCCTGGTTCACCAGTGCCACGCGGTCGGCGAGGAAGAGCACGCGCTTGACGCGATTGCAGCGCATCAGCAGATCACACAGCGCGATCACCGTGCGTGTCTTGCCGGCGCCGGTGGCCTGCACCAGCAAGGCCTTGCGGTCATGGTCGCGCTCGAAGGATTCGGCGATGCGGCGGATGCCGCGCCACTGGTAATAGCGCTCGACGATCTCCTTGTTCAGCTCGGCCGTGGCGAGTGACTTGCGACTTGCGCGCCGCTGGATGGCGAGTTCCAGCTCCGCCTTCTTGTAGAAGCCCTGCACGGCGCGCGGCGGGTAGTTCGTGTCATCCCAGAGCCAGTGCTCGCAACCGTTGGAATAGAAGATCAACGGGCGCTGGCCGAATTGGCGCTGCAGGCAGTCGGCGTAGAGCCTGGCCTGCTGCTGTCCCGCGCGCGCGTCGCGGCGTGTGCGCTTGGCCTCGACCAGCCCGAGCGGCTTGCCGTCGTCTCCCCAGAGCACGTAGTCGACGAAGCCCTGGCCGTCGTTGTTCGGCATGCCGGCGACCGCGAATTCCCGGTCGCGCGCCTGGTCCAGCGGCCAGCCGGCTTCCTTGAGCAGCAGGTCGATGAAGTAGTCGCGGGTTTCCGCCTCGGAGTAATCGTGCGTATCCGGTTGCGCCGTGGCCGCCTGCTTCGCCGCTGCCACCTCGGCGCGCAGGCGCGTCAATTCCTCGTCGAGCGCCGTCTTGTCCGCCAGCAAGGCGGAGAGTTTCTCGTCGCGCTCGCGCAGGCCGGCTTCGAACTGCTGCAATTGCTCGGTGGTCAGCCGCGGCGCGGGCGTGGCCCTGGGCAGTGCGGAGGCGTCGAACGCCACTCCCGGCGCCGGGCGCCCGCCGCGGCCATAGGTGCGGGCGAGCCAGTACGCCACATGGAACAGCTCGCGTACGGCGACCAGCGCGTCGGCGAGCGGGATCGCGCGCTGGCCGTGCACGGCGCGGTTGCCGAGCGTGTTGATGACGCGTGCCTTGCTGAACACCGCCTCGCCCGCCGCCTGCTTTAAACTCGGCTCGTGGATCAGTGCCGCGAGATTGTCCTGATACGGCAGCTTGAGCGCCGCGTCGTGCTTGTACGCCCAGGCGACCGCCAGCTCCAGCGCCCGGCGTGCGTAGAAGCAGGCGCTGCGCGGGTCGGCGTGCGCCGCCGCCTCGGCCCGGCTTGCCGCTTCCAGCACGGCGGGCCACTCAGGTTCGAGGAAAGAGAATTGGCTCATCATCTCCCGTCCGGCAGGGCCATGCCCTCGTTGAGGATTTCGGCATAGCGCAGGTAGCTGAACACCCGGCCGCGTTGCTTGCGTGTCAGCTCGGTGACCACGTCGAGGCGTTCCAGATGAGCCAGCGCCTTGTTGACGGTGGCTGGCGTCAGTCCGGTCGTCGCGGCGAGCGACGCGGCGGTGGCGATCGGCTGGCGCTGCAAGGCCTGGTGAATCGCCAGTGCCGACGTTGCGGCGCGCCCCAGCGCAGCGATCCGCTGCCCATCGGCGGCGGCCAGTTCCAGCAGACGCCTGGCCGATGTTGCGGCCTGGGTGGCGCTTGCCAGTACGGCCTCGGCGAAGAACTCGAGCCAGGTCTCCCAATCACCCGTCAGGCGCACCGCGTTGAGCAACTCGTAATACGTCTGCCGGTGCTCCTTGAAATGCAGGCTCAAGTACAGCATCGGCTCGCGCATCAGTCCGTCTGCCGAGAGCTGCAGCGCGATCAGCAGCCGACCCAGCCGCCCGTTGCCGTCAAGGAAGGGGTGGATCGTCTCGAACTGCACGTGCGCCAGCGCCGCCTTGACCAGCGGTGGTGTCGGCTCGGGCAGGTCGTGCAGGAAGCGCTCGAAGAGGTGCAGGCAGTCTTCGATTTCGTTGACTGGAGGTGGCACGAACACCGCGTTGCCCGGTCGCGTGCCGCCGATCCAGACCTGGCTGTTGCGAAACTCGCCCGGCGTGAGCCTGGCCCCGCGTCCATGGTCGCCGATCAGCACGGCGTGCACTTCGCGGAGCAGCCGCAGCGACAGCGGAAAACCACCACGCAGGCGCTGCAGGCCGTGTTCAAGCGCCGCCACGTAGCGGCTCACCTCGCGCGCGTCTTCCAGCGGCACGCCCGGTTGCTCGTCGAGCTCGAACAACATCAGGTCGGCGAGCGAGGATTGCGTGCCCTCGATCATCGACGACAGCACCGCCTCCTTGCGCACGAAGCTGTAGAGCAGCAGCGCCGCGTTCGGCAGCAGGTCGCTTACCGCGTCGAGCCGGCCGAGCGCCACCAGCGCGGCGTCGAAGCGGCCGCGCAGCGCCGGCGTCCAGTCGATCGCCGGTCGCGGCGGCAAGGGCGCCGGGACGAAGGCCTGGAACGACTCGCCAGCGGTGGCAACCTTGAGGTAACGGCCTTGCAGCGAGCGCTTCATCGGCGGCGGGAACCTAGAATAGCGGCGAGCGCTATTTTAGGATGATGATGGTTCGTAAAACAAGACCCACGACCGATCGGACGCCTACGAACTTGCCGCGAATTGCTACAGATCTCCTCGGAAGGCGCGGTGCTGGAGGGAGGCGAAGAGTGCATCGATCTCAGAAAGCGACCCGCGCTCGTGGTTTCTCAAGCGCCCGATGGAAGCGGCGCGGTCCGCGAACTCGATCTGGAGCCGAAGAGGCGGAAGGTAGACCGGGAATTCGCGGATTTGTCCTTGGAAGAGGTTCGCTTGACTTGACGCATTCGCCCGAAGAAGCATGCGAGCTTTCATCGCTGGCGTTCGGAGGTAATGTTCGAGGAATTTGTGGGCAATTCGGTCGCGATTGGGCCGAACTAGCGCGGCACTACGAACCAAGGAAAATTTCTCTGTGGTTTCAACGGAAGCGACGCGGCCAATGGTGCCTGAACAAGAAATGAGCACGTCGCCGGCTACTGGATCACACCTTCGGCTAATGCGCTCGTACTCATCCGCGTCAATGTAGTCAACATTGACGAAGTCGAGGTAGCCATCGCGAATGTTCCTGGCAGAGAGGAGCTTTATCCCTTCTCTTGTTCGTCGTGGGGTGAGATGTTCCCCGTCAGTAACCTGCTCCGCTATCTCAGCGATGGCCTCGCGTGCCCATCTCTTTGGATTCGTCACGGGGTCGCCGAACATGTCGAGGAAGATGGATTGGGTGAGGGTGTCGAGTTGTGCGAGGGCCATGCGGCGCTTGGCCCGCAGCGCGTCCGCTTTGTCCAGGATCTCCGCAATCCGCTGCTGCTCGGAGAGGGGTGGGAGCGGTACGCTCAGACCAGCGAGGAAGTGTTCCGGAACGCGGCGCTGCCCGGCGCTGCCCGTCATTCGGCTCTCACCTTCTCGGCGGACGCGGTCCAGGCGAAGAAAGTGCGCCAGGTACCGTGCGTCAGCTAGATCCGTGTGCGGTCGAACGACATGAAACTCGGTTGACCCGAAGCCGTAACGACGCGTGAGATGTGCGTGGACGATCTTGCCGTTCTCGAAGCAAGGCGTGATCTTCGCCACCAGCACGTCGCCATCGAGGAATGGCGTGTACCCCTTGCTGACCTCGGAGTAGAGGCGTGTCTCGCGATCAACGGCGCTCACTGACGCTGCATCTACCGCCGACATCGGTATGAAAGACACCTTTTCGCCCTCGTTCACAGGGCCGACCAACGGGGGGTTCAGCTCCGCGACCTCTGTGAGCTTTGCCGTGTGCATGAAGGCGCTCACTGCAACATCCCATCCAACTCCTTCATCCCTCGCCGGATCTCCTCCTCCAGCTTCGCCAGATCGGCGAGGATCTCTTTCGGCGCGCGATGCTCGACCGCCTCGTGTACCACCTCCTTGTAGCGGTTGAGCGAGAGGTCGTAGCTCTGTGCGGCGATGTCGGTCTTCGGGACGCAGAAGCTCTGCGCAGTGCGCGGGCGTTCGCGCTCGGCGCCATTGCGCTCGGCCCAGCGCGCCAGCACGTCGGGCAGGTTGTTCTTGCCGTGCTCCTCCCCGTCGAGCGCGGTGCGCGGCACCGGGCCGAGCTTGTCTTCCGGCAGCAACGGTGTGCGCTTGTCGTCGAGGCTCCAGCCATCGGCGGCGACCTCGTAGAACCAGACCTGATTGGTGCCGCCGGAGTTGGTCTTGGTGAACAGCAGGATCGCGGTGGACACGCCGGCGTAGGGCTTGAAGACACCGCCGGGCAGCTTGACGACGGCGTCGAGCTTCTGGTCTTCGACCAGCATCCGGCGCAGTTGCTTGTGCGCGGTGCTCGAACCGAACAGCACGCCGTCGGGAGCGATCACCGCGGCGCGGCCGCCGGGCTTGAGCAGGCGCAGGAAGAGCGCGAGGAAGAGCAACTCGGTCTTCTTCGTCTTGACGATCTGCAGCAGGTCCCTGGCGGTGTTCTCGTAGTCCAGGCTGCCGGCGAAGGGCGGATTGGCGAGCAGCAGCGTGTACTTTTCCTCCTCGCCGGCGTGGTCCTGCGCCAGCGAGTCGCGGTAGCGGATGTCGGGGTTCTCGACGCCATGCAGCAGCATGTTCATGCTGCCGATGCGCAGCATGGTGTTGTCGAAGTCGAAGCCGTGGAACATGCGGTGGTGGAAGTGCTCGCGCCGCCTGGCGTCGTGCAGGAGGTTCGGGTGGCGCTGGCGCAGGACCTCGCCCGCCGTGACCAGGAAGCCGGCCGTGCCGCAGGCAGGGTCGCAGATGACGTCGGTCGGCTGCGGCGCGGTCAGCTCGACCATCAGCCGGATGATGTGGCGCGGCGTGCGGAACTGGCCGTTCTGCCCGGCGCTGGCGATCTTGCCGAGCATGTATTCGTAGATGTCGCCCTTGGTGTCGCGGTC
>AATN01000136.1_pt1 | contig 18881 bp, 11 predicted proteins | sample 270648 | NCBI WGS metagenome assembly AATN01 (sample SAMN02954269, study PRJNA17659) | bioreactor sludge metagenome | biome: terrestrial; feature: bioreactor; material: sludge; isolation source: Enhanced Biological Phosphorus Removal (EBPR) bioreactor sludge | place: Australia: Brisbane, Queensland
TTTAGAACAGCTTGATACGAATAATGATGAGCATCGTGAAGTCGCTGATTTCGCACTTACTCACCTGGTTCAATTAGAGTTAAAAGAGCTATCACCGGAGTTTATTCAAACCGCGTTGTTTCATCCGTTCTTGACGTGGAAATTCCATGAGTGGCTACAAAACGACCTCATCAAAACTCGCCAATTGCCCCTCGATTTTTACCAAGCACTGGCTTATGAACCGGATTGGTATACACATCCCTTTATTCAGAATTTGCGCCAGTCAAATTTACCTTGGACAAAATACCTGAGTTTTGATGCGAGTGTCGCTGAGCAGGTGCGCAATTGGTTATCGGATGTACGCCGTTTCTCACCCAATGACATGGGTTTTGAATGGCTGATGAAATTGGTAAATCGTGAAGAAGCGAGTTATCACGATTTCGCAGTGAAATTGATGATCAAGGCGTTTACGCCCGCCGATTTCGCCCCCAAACAAGCAGCTAGCCCTGATATGAGCATCGCCATTGATAGCGATAAAGCTATTGATTTAGAAAAGAAAACCTTCTTGTTCACTGGCAAGCTCAGCACGATGACGCGTGGTGAAGCAGAAGCGAAGGTCACAGCGGCGAATGGCAAAAATGCGGGCAGTGTGAATGCTAAATTAGCTTATTTAGTTATTGGCGATGAAGGCTCGCCGCTCTATGGCAATGGCCGCAAAGGTAGCAAGCAAGTTAGTGCGGAAAAGCTAATTGCGGATGGGGCGAGCATCAAAATTATTTCTGAGACAGCTTTCTTGCAAATGCTTGCAGGTGAGCAACGCGAATTTTCCGAAGATACTACCTTGGAAGGCTGCAAAACGCTCTGGTCGATGGCAGTGGATAAACCGGATACACCGATTAGCAAATTTGCGATTCAATATCTGCGTTATCACCACCCTGAATTATGTTTGAAGTTGACTGACCGGCCAGTTGATCCGGGTAGTGAAATTCCGCATAGTTTCGCAACTTTCAAGCAGTTTAAACCTTTGTTTAATCATGCTAATCCGCCGTTACGCAATCTGGCTTTGGATTATGCTCATTATGAGTTTGCACGCTGGAATCCGAGTGTTGCTGATTTACTAGTTCTAACTGAATCGAAATACAGCGATGTGCGTGAGTTTGTCAGTAAAGCCCTCACTGAGGAAGCGAGCCAAGAAAATCGCCGCTATCGTTTAGATGCAAGTTTACTGCCTGCGAGTGAGATTTATAGCTTCTGTGAAGCGCGCTCAGCGCATACACGTCAATTAGGTATGCAATTGATTCAGCAGTATGAAAAGTTTCAATTACCCGAAGCGCTGTTCCAACTCACTGAAAGCCCTGATCGCGAACTACGCGGCTTTGTGGTGCGAATTTTGTGGTCACTGTATCGCCGCTATTCCACTACTGCCCATTGGAAACCGAGCTTACCGGTCATGGCCAATTTAAGTAGCGTCGACCAAGCTAAGCGTGAAGCCACTTTGAAAAGGTTGGGCAGCGGTTTACCGAAACATCCGGATAATTTGCCAGCCGATCATGCCTCTTTACAACAATTATTATGCCGCTGGTTATATGAAATTCCCCCCGGACGCATGAGCACTGAGCGCTTAACTACCCGCCTTAAACCGTTATCGGCCAGTCAAGCTAAGAAGGCTTTAATAGAAACCTTCCGTGATCTTGCTTTGGAGGATGTAGAGTTTGCACACTTAGTGTTGCCACTATTTAGGAATTTCACGCGCTCGAAGGGGCGCATGGAGCAAACAGCCTGTTTAGTCGCTGTGACTCGTTTACAAACTGTCTACCCTGCTTTGGCGGTATAAGGAAGCGCTATGATTCAGTTACTGCATACCTATCGCGGTCAAATTCAGGGTGTGGTGAGCCACGACTGCCACAGTGTTTTTGTGACCAAACATCCTGAAAACCAAGCCACAGAACTATATCGTTTAAATACTAGTAGCGAATACACTCAGCTACAACGTGAAGCTTTACCTTGTAGCGCCACCGCTTTAGTCGGCAATGAGGAACAAATTTGGCTCTCTGGTACAGATGGCAAGCTCTACAGCAGCTTCTTAAAAGAAGGGAAAGTCAAAGCCTTAGGCAATTTAGATTTCAGTCAAAGTGAAATCTTAGCCCTCGCTTTATTAGCACAGAACCGTTTAGCCGTCTTGCAAGCCAAACAAGTGCATATTGTTGATTTAAAAACCAATAGTATTGCGCAAAGCTTGGAGCAGATTGATGCTGCCACTACCTTAGCGAGTAGCCCAGATGGTTTATGGTTTGCCATCGGTTTCCGCCAAGGCAAGATCGCGGTTTATAACACTGAAACATCCGCTAGTGAATTTGCCTTATCCAGCGAAGAAACAGTACATCAAGGGCAAGTGACGGCCTTGTTATTTGCCCTCAATGAGTTGCAATTCTATTCGGCTGGTGCGGATAAGAAACTGTTTCTGACACATGCACGCGGCAGTTTACAGCCTTTAGATAAAGGCAAGAGTAGTAATCATGAACTGCCCATTAGTGCACTGTTACTCGGCAAAGAACGCTTATTCACCGGTGCGCATGATAAAAGCGTAAAAGCTTGGGCTTATAGTGGCGGGCAACCGACGACGTTAAAACAAGGTTTACCGAATATAGCCCATTTAAGCTTGATTCAATATTTGGATAAACCCGCACTCTTAGTCGTTGGCACGGATGCGTCTTTAACTGTTATTGGTTTAACAGAAGAAGAAAAATTTGGCGAGATCAAGCTGAGCATTAATGATGGCTATGCTTGGGCGAAAGAGTTTGCTAGTCGCACTGATCCCTTAGAGCGTGAAAAAGCCTTAGTATTATTGGCGGAGTATGATGATAAACGCGCTTTCGATTTATTAGATAACCAGCTTAAAACTGAGCAAGACCGTAGTTTACGTGAGCAAATGATTAAGCTGGTGGCTAAAGCTAAGCATCCACGCGCCCTCAGTTTATTAGAAGCAGCCACCAAAGATACACGCCATGATACGGTGCGCCAACAAGCTTTTAAGGCTTGGGAAAGCAAAGTGGCAGCGGATGATTTACGCCCTTATGAAGTGGCACTTGCGACTAATCAACTTGATATTGGCAAAGAAGCCTTAAAAGTATTGGCAGCGCTGGCTCATGAACAGCCACGTGCGGAACAAATGTTGGTACAAGCACTCAGTCATAAGCAGGGCATCTTACGCTTAACAGCCTTGAGTCTGCTCGAAACAGTGTATGGCGAGTCGCCCAAAGCTTCCCTACAAGCTTTAAGTATTCCACAACCTGACTTACAACGTGCCGCCTTGATTCGCTTGTATCAGCGAAATTTATTGCAAGAGATGGAGGTACAACGTGCTTTATTGCTGGCTCAGTCAGCGAATGATGTGAACCTCCGTCATACGGCTTTTTTGGTCGCCATTTTAAGCCAAACAAATTTAACTCAAGCGCTAAAAGCACTAGAACCGGATTTAGCACGTCAGTTGCAAGAGCTAGAGGATTTTGAGTTACTTAGTGCTGGCACTGCTAAACCCGCCAAAGCAAGTAAAGTTTCTAGCAAAGACACAGCAAAATTGATTAAAGCCTTAGCCTTCGCCGATTACAATGTACTACTACAAGGTATGAGTAATCGCCATGCGGATATTAGTTTCTTAGCAGCGTTTGCTTTAGCTGTACTGCAAGATCAACGGGCTTTCGGTATGTTGTTGGTCTTAAGCCAAGAACCGAATGCTGCCATTCGTGCGGGTGTTGGGCGTGCCTTTGCTTGGCTGAATCAAGCCGATAGCCTTCCCAGTTTAGAAATCCTCTTGAATGACCACGCACCCGAAGTGCGTGATGCCGCCTTCAATGCTTTGCAAAAACTTCAAGCCAATCCGCTCTTAACTGCAGAACGGGGCTTTGCCTCACAACACCAAGATATTCATGCGCGTAGCTTAAAAAGCTTACTCGATGTGTTGGCCGAACCGGAAGCGGACGAAAAACCAAAAAAATCCTTATTAGGTTCGCTGAAATCAGCTTTACTGGGTAGTAAAAATACTGAACCAGCGGCTCACAATCATGACGCTGAACGCGCGCTACATTTATTGCAACTCGCTCTGAATGATCCGTTTGAACCCATTCGCCAAGAAACCTTTAAGACTTGTTTGAATCGGCAACTAGGTGGTTCAGAACTAGAGACCTTACGCTTATTGCTCAGCAGCCGTTATGAGAATCTGCACCGTGAAGTGTTGCTGGAGGTTTTAGCGAAAGCACGAGTCTTGCCGCCGTTAGCTTGGGTTGAGCCACTATTATTGGAGTTATTCCAGAATCGTTTTGCGAGTGTGCGTCTGCAAGCCTTACAGTTTGCTTTAGCCGAAAAGAAGCGAATTGATACCCAAGCTGCTTTAGCTACTGCGGTCAACAGCCCCTTTGCGGATGTGCAAGGCGAGGCTTTGGTCTATATCCAAAAAAATCCGAGCAAAGCAAATCAAGCGCATTTACCAGCCTTATTAAATGATGAGCACGACTCTTTACGCAATTTAGCGATTAAATTACTAGTCGATGCGGATCAGCAAAGTGTCTTATTGCAAGCTTTAACTAGCCCCTATGCAGATGTGCAAGTCACTGCTGCAAATGCTTTAGTGAAATGGGGCAATCCAGAAGCTTTTAAGACCTTAGAAACCTTACTCGCTCGGCCTGAACCCAGCATCAAAGCCGAACAAGAGCAATGGCTACGCATTAGCTCACAAGCTTTGGCGGGCTTAGCCTCCACCGCGCAAGTGCAAGCTTTTCCGACGATTCAAAGTTATTTGCAGTCAAAACATGCTTCCCTAGTTGAAGTAGCTGCTAGGGCTTTGCCTTATGTCGTGAGCACTGAGCAACTGCCCATTTTATTAGATTTACAGGCCGATGAACGTCCTGTGGTGCGAGCGCAAGCAGGTTTTGCTTTAGCTTTACTAGCTGCGCCACAAGCCAAAGCGGTGTTAGCAGAAACGAAACTAGTGGAGCAACAATTAAGCGTACAACAGCGGCTGGCTGCACAGTTAGCGTTAGAGTCGGCTACCCCACTAAATCTGCAACGTTTTTTGCAAAATAATCAAACTTTTATTCCTGCTGTGTTGGCGCTCGCAAGTCACGAGTTTCTCTTACATGGTGATGAGCCTGAATTAAGCACTTGGGCTTTGAGCTTAAACCAGCCTGCATTGCAGCAATTCTGTGCGGATTTACTAGTGCGTTATAGCGATGAAGACGCACGCTGGGCTTATGTAGAACGGTGGCTGCAACAGCAACAAGGTTCAGATGGCAAAGATCAAGACAAGTGCTGGAATCTCAGTAGCGCGAGTTTACAGCAGATCGCTGCGATTTTGGTTTACGGCAGTGGGCATTTAAAAGCTTATTTGCTAGATATTTTAGTGCGTTTGACTGGTATGACGGGCAAAGAGTGGCAATTACACTTTGAGGCTTTCAATAAGCGTTTTGACAAGGAGGTCAAGGCTGCTGAAGCGAAAGTCGTCAAACCTGCTGTTGCGAAGCCTGAGCAAGCAGCATGGAATCAACATGCTTTTGGGGCTTATTTAGGTTTGGTGCGGCAAGATAATTTGCAAGCAGCACGCTTAAAGGCTTTGCGTAGCCTACAAGATTTGGCGCAGCGCGATCAAACTTTGCATGCCAGTGTGGTGAGTAGCTTCCTGACCTTGCTAAACCACGAGCAAGTCGAAATACGTTTATTTGCCTTTGATACCCTACAAACGATGGGGGTGGATTTAGCGCTCTTAGGCAATACCGCAACGACTTCACCGCGCAACGATATTGCGCGTAAAGGCTTGGAACTACTGATTAAGCACTATCCCATCAAACAATCACATCACTTGCTGGAAAACATGATTGCTAGCAATCATGAAATTCTTGCACCTGAGGCGTGGAAGCTCTATAGCAGCGATGTTGGTTTGGTGAAAGCAGCTCCGTTTGCTCTAGAATCGAATTACCAAGCTTTGCGCCTACAAGTAGTGAATGAATTAGCTGCTCATTATACGGATATAGGCGTGCAAGCTTTATTGGTTGAGGCGAGTAGCAATAATGCATTGAATGTAGCGATGAAAGCCGCCGAAACCTTAGCCCAACAAAAGCATCCCCAAGCTTTCAATGCTTTAGTTAGTTTATTCAAACGAAGTAGTGACGCCCAAAAACGCACGGTATTGAATGCACTGCGCTTATTGCCCAGTGCTGAACCAGCCCAGTGGTTACTGAATTATTTCAATACCGAATTTATTAGCGCCGATTTGCTGAACCAAGCTTATGAAGTGATTGCCAGCCAACGTCCGACTGAGGTGTTTAAGCCCTTATTGAAGCGCCTAGAGCAACAGCCGAAAGAAGCTAAAGCGATTATCAAAACACTTGTCACTCTTACCGGCTTTGATCAGCCGATTGCAGATTATGAGGATGAGTCGGCGGATAAGGGTTGGTTGGACTTACAGTTTCCACGCCATGAAGCGTTGTTAATTCAACTGTTCAATCGTTTGATTCGCTTGAATTATTTGGATGAGGCAGTGCGTTTAGCCTATCCACTCGGTTGGATACAAAGCCAAGACGCAGATAAAGCTTTAGCCGACGTCTTACCGATTTTGGATACCACACAACTCCGTCCCGTTTTACAAGCCCTGTCACACCGCGCTCTAAAGCGTGAAGGTCGAGTAAATGGCTTGTTGACGATGCTCACACATAAAGATTTAGATCTACAGTTCTTAGCTGCAGAAGGTTTAGCCAATAGTGGTCATCAACAAGGTTTTAGTATTCTGCTAGCCGCAATGGATTATCAGAAAAATGATGAGTTCCGCCAACGGGCTGCCCTCGCTTTAGGTAAGTCCGGTGATGAGCGTGCTTTAGATAAATTACTGAAATTAGCCGAAGACCCAGAACAGTTTTTGCATGAAGTGGCAATTGAAGCCATTGGGCATTTAGGTCATGGTGAACAAGGTGAACGTATCTTTAAACAAATTAAATCACGCTTATGGAATGCCGAATATTTTTCTGAGTTAGCTAAACATGCCTTGAATGGCTTGCGCTGGTTAAATACACAAGCTGCTTGGGCGCTGGTGCAAGATTATGCTGCTGATAGTACACGCTACAGTGATTACCGCGTACATGCGGTGAGTTTGTTGCCATATCGCGATACCGCAGGCACCCGTAATTTCTTGCTGAAACTTTTGCGCGAAGAACCGACCGATAATTGTGTGATTGAGGCGGCCTTCAATACCGCGCGTTTACTATGGAACGCAGAGCCTAATACTGCTACTGACGTAGATTATGCCCTCCTGCAAGGTTATTGCCCACAAACCGATCCGAAACTTCTGGAGCGGATTGTCAATACAGCACCAACCGCAATCTTATTGGACTTGATCGCTAAGGATTATATGCTGGATGACCCTGCTTATGTACAACATATTGTCGACACTTTAGGTCAAGGCTTGTTGAGCCGCAGTGATTACCAAGTGGATGAATTGCAGGATTTATTAACCGTGCAGAAACCGGAGGTCGTGGAATTGGTTGCACGCTTAATAGGGCGTATGGACAAGGTCACTAAAACTTTGGCAACTAGTTTGGAGCATGCACTTGAAAACCATTTTAAGCGTTGGCAAAGCGCCTTCCAGCATTTAGAACAAAAACCGGATGATTATAGGCGGCAAATAACAGTCCACGCCTTAGGCAAAACCTTGAATCAATTACTCTGGACACTGGTGCAGCAAAACCTACAACCTACTCTTTTACTCCAATTGCTGACGACTGAACAGAAGTCCGAGCGCGGTTTCCAAGTGCAGATTCTGACCGCGCTATTAGCCGCTGATAGGCTTAGCGCTAAGGCATTATTAGAGGTCTTAAATGGCCTAAAAACTTCGCCAGTTTTGCAAATCCGTAGCTTAACGAATCAATTATTGGCTATGCATCAACCGAAAGCACAAGTTGATTGGCAGCAGTTACTCTCCCAACCGAAGACCTTAATGCAGGATACGTTCGCGGACACTTTATCTGTAGCAGCGGCCAGCTCAGCGCATCAGGCTCAGGTCTTACCTATGCTGATCGCTAAACATGAAGTAAAAACTTTGGTGCAAATTGCTAATGACCCTCAACAACAAGAAGTCTTGCGTTTGGGGGCGATTGAAGGTTTAGCGCGGATTATTACACCGGAAGCCGCAAGCGTTTTACAAATGCTTAAAGATACGACTAAGGATGCCGATATTGGCAGAGCTGCCTATCGTGCCTTGCGCCGCTGGCAGCGTAGCCAAGCAAAAGCCTCGACAGGAGCATCTGCATGAATACTGAAACAACGCCAGTTCAAACCACTGAACGCTTTACCTTGCGTTATCAACAGCCTAGTGATTTTCACGCTGATGCGCTGCAACTATTCACACACCTCGAACGCGATACGGTGCAATTTAGTGCACGCATCAAAGAGCCACTAGCTTTTCGGGAAAGTCTAGCCACTTTATCTGCCATTGTTAGTAGCGACTATCGCTATATACCGAAAGATCGTGCCGCTTATGCGGCCTTTATGCAAATGCGCCGCAGTTCGCAAAATCAAGGTTTAGCCAAGGCATATCGAGCTTATTTTGATTGGTTGTTACGCAATGATCCGCAAGCTTGGTTGATGCTTGACCCGATTATTAGTGTGCATCCAGACGGCCTATTGCTCGAAGTCTTTAGCAAAGATGAAGGCTGTTATGCCTCACTTGCCTTAGATAATGAGTTTTTTGATGAGCAAGGTGAAACTCAATTTGGCACTACCAATATCGATTTCAGTCAAGAACTCGCACAAGGTATTGAACAAATTCGTAGCTTCCGTGCTACTCATTTTGCGGTTGGTAAAGAGGCAGTAAGTTTTAAAACCGAAACGGCAGCAGCCTTGCCCAATACCGAAGTGATCGAGAAGCGTATTCAAGTACCACCCACTTGGCTGCGTGGCTTATTGCAAGTGCAATCGGCTTCGCAATTGCCGAGTGATACCTTTTTCTTAAAGCCGATTGATCTGTACAACGTGCTGCGTTATTTGCGCTTGAATGCCGATATTAAAGGCAAAAAACGCGGTTTGCGTATTGAGCTTGTGCCGCATCAGCAACCACGCTTAGTGTTAGAGCCGAATGATTGGGTGATCGAGGGCAGTGCTGAAGCTTATCAAGGCAAGCAAGCCAAAGTGATTCGTTTATGGGGGCGAGGACGTTTGAGCTTGTTAAAACGCTGTTTACCTTTTGCTGAAACGATTGAAGTACAAGTCTTAGGCAATGGCATGCCAAGTTTCTGGATCTTAGGTGGTAAGGGCATGAGTTTGACGCTGGCGATAACCGGCTTTACGGCTAGTAATTGGGCGCAAGCCTTGAATTTTGATTTACTGCTACCACGCCGTACTGACACCGTGGCTGAGTTAAAAACTGTGGTGGATAAACTTAAACAGGTCTATGTTTCGACTTTAGATGATCTAATGCAGGCGACTAAACTCAACGAGCAGACTTGCCGCACTGCGTTACAACAAGCTAGCCAACAAGGGTTGGTGATTTTTGATCTCGCCCATGATGTCTATCGCTATCGTCCGCTCACGGAGAGGCCACTAGAGATGGCACACTTCCAGTTCCGCCATCCGGCTGAAAAGCTCGCTTATGATTTAGTCGCGCGCCAAAAAGCTATCGGCTCATTGCAGATTAATGTGATTCCATTGGAAGGCACGGAGATTTCCGCAGAAATTACCGTGAAGGAAGATAAACGCGAATACCTCGCTAAACTGAAAATTACCGAAGAGGGTCAAATCAGTAAAGCGGCTTGTTCTTGCCATCAAATTATGACTCATGGCTTGAGTCAAGGTGCATGCAGCCATTTGCTTGCGCTACGGATTGTTTATGCAGCGCAACTAGGCAATCGTGATCTGAATCTGATTACCCAAGAAACGCGCTTACTCACTCGTCGGCATAAGCAGCAACCTGAGCAAATTCAAGTGACTTTAAATCAAAAGCGCTTATTGATTAGCCGCGAAGTCAATCAGCAACCCAAACAACAGCAATTCGCCTTCAATTCCGTGCAGGAAGCGCGTCATGCGTATCTAGGCAAAATCGCGCAACTGGAAGCCAGCGGCTTTATTGAGGGCTAAAATATGAGTGAAACCTTGACTCGTTACGAGCAGATTTGGCAAGCGATTGAAAAAGCCGGTAGCGTCAACGCTTACGTGCGTGAGCAGATGCAGAAAAATGGCTTCATGGTGGCACGGCGTCCAACCGACAATCTGTCGAAAACTGAATTAGAAAAATACCGCCAAGAACTGAAAAAAGAAGCTGCTGAACAACGCCGCCTGAATAAAGAGGCGTGGCAAGCTTACAAGTCTAAGCATATTGTACATTTAGGTGAAGGCATTTATTGGACAGATGATACTAGCGAAGATCCATGGGATCTGCCAAATGCGAATAAGCATCTGTTGGAAAATCAATTGCCCAGCATTACTAAAGTTGCGCAACTATGCGCAGCCCTAAAGCTTTCCGTGAATGAATTGCGTTGGCTGTGTTATCAGCGCGAAGTGACAAGTAAGAGCCATTACACCCGTTTTGAAATTCCGAAGCGCTCAGGCGGAGTGCGCGCTATTTGGGCACCTTTGCCGAAATTAAAACAAGCTCAACATTGGATATTGCACGAAATTCTTGAGCGCTTAGTAGTACATGGTTCGGCGCATGGCTTTATCGCTGGACGCTCAATTGTCAGCAATGCAGCGGAGCACATCAATAGCCAACTGTTGGTAAAAGTCGATGTTGAAAACTTCTTTCCAAGTATTAGCTGGAGGCGCGTCAAAGGCGTATTTCGTAAAGCGGGTTATCCAGAACAAATTGCCACGCTGTTAGCTTTACTTTGCACCGAATCCCCACGGGAAATTGTTGAACATGAAGGCAAGCAAGTTTATGTAGCACTCGCTGAGCGTTGCTTGCCGCAAGGTGCACCGACTAGCCCAGCTTTAACGAATGCGCTGTGTTTACGTTTAGACAGACGCTTAACAGGTTTTGCCCACAAAGCAGGCTGGCGTTATACGCGCTATGCGGATGATTTAACTTTTAGTTTGCCTATGAATAGCAAAAACCCAGCAGAAATTAGTCGTTTATTAGGTACGCTCAAACGGGTGTTAGGCGAAGAAGGTTTTGAGTTGAACGAAAAGAAAACACGGGTGATTCGCCAAGGCGATGTGCAGGCCGTGACCGGCTTAGTCGTGAATGGCGAGCAAGCGCCACGGGTCAGCCGCGCTTTGAAGCGACAAATGCGTGCCGCTGTGCATAATCTAAGGCAAGGCAAAGCTTTGCCAGAAGGTGAAAGTATCCAGCGTTTGCACGGCTATGCGGCTTATATTGCCATGACGGATCGGGACTTAGGTACGAGTTTGTTAGGACAGTTACAGCAAGTTCAAGGGATATAAATTAGGTGTTTTTAGGGCAAAAAAACAAACTCATATCTAAGTGTAAACTAAACGGCCTAGCTACTATTCAACTAGTTGTCGGAACGTCAAACTCACTCGCTCACCAGCATTTAACTGTTTTGGAATCGCATGTAACCACTCTTCTTGCACGTCTTTACCCATATATAATAAGGCACCAGATTGGAGTGGATAAGTGATTTCGTGCTGTCTATCGGTTTTTAAACGGTAAATAATGTTGCGCTCACAGCCTAAAGACACAATTGCGACGCCGGTTCCTTCCGCTAATTCTACAGACGAATCCGAATGAAAACCCATCGAAGCATTACCGTCAACGTAATAGTTCAATAAGCAGTTATTTGGGTAGAAGCCAAGGGTTTGATCGATTTTTTGGCAAATCGCTTCTAAAAATGTGGGTAAAGAAGTTTTTGGATAGCTTATTCCTGAATAATCATAAGAGACTCCAAAGCTCGCTGTTTTACGTGCCCGCATCCGCTCATCCCACTGAACTTTTTGCATGACTAAGTGAAAGAAATCATTAGCGTTTGGTAAAAAATCAGGAATAATTTTCAGATTAGGCGTCTTCGTTTTCATAAATTACATGAGCATTCATTTTAGGCGGCTACTTCAAAGTTAGCCGCGTATAGGCTAAATAATAGGTTTAGTTCGATTATGAACGAAGTAGCTGAAAACTGGTTAATTTTAGTGGTTTGTCAGCAAGTGGCTTGAAAACGACTACTTGATAGCGTTTGCCATTGCTTAACTCCATTAAGAGGCGGTAATTTCTGCCAGCGACTATTTGCTCTTCCGCTTTCAAAATACGCTTGAGTGAAGCTTTGCGATGACTAAGAGTTTGTACTGCAAATCTTGCTGCACTTTGGACATTTTTATCCTTAACAGAAATAGGCTGATAGCTACCCGGCTTAATGATAGGCAAAGGGCATTCATGACGAAATAATGCCCATTCCTCACAGCGTGTGCCATTAGGTAATACACAGTAACCGACTTGACCAGCGGGTGTGTCGACGATGCTGTACTTACCACTTTGCTTGATACAATTGGCCGCAGCAGGGTTGGGCAAAGCCTGTGCTGGATGCATTTGCGCTAATAAACCTAGTGTTAGAGTTAGCAAATAAATGGACTGTTTGATACGCATAGAGCCGATTCCATTGGTTGAAAATTATAGTCTAGCATTGAGGATTGACTGTGCAGCATCCCATAAATAGAGGATAGAACTCTTAAGCTACCTCCTTGAGATAGTTGAATTTAATGATTTTACTTTTAATTTAATGATACTTATTAGATTTACCATTCCTTTACAAATCTTTTGTTCGTTTTTAGTGCATTCGTAAAAAAAATACTTAAAATCCCTTGCTGTGCAAATAGTGTACATGCAGTGCCAGTAAGTTTCCGAGTGTCGAATAATGAGCTGGCTTATCTATTCTTGGAGGAGTCCCAACGATGAAATCATTGAGTACTGTGATCGGTGCCGCTTTATTGGCCTTAAGTTTATCCGTAGTAGCGGAAGATGCTAAGATGGGCACTGAAGCTGAAGCTCAAGCTATGAGCGAAAAAGCAGCTAAATTAGTGGATGAAAAAGGCGAAGCAGCCTTCGAGACTTTCAAAGCTAAAGACGGCGGTTTCCAAGACAAAGATTTATATGTGTTCTGCATGGACGAGAAGGGCAAAATGCTATCGCATGCGCTCAAGCAAGAGCTAGTGGGCACAGATATGCTGAGCTTTGACAAGTATGGTGATAAACCTTTCGAGAAAATGGTAGCGACGGCAATGAGTGCAGAAGGTAAAGGCTGGGTTGATTACAAGTGGCCTTTACCTGGTGGTACTGAGCCACAAGACAAGAAAAGTTATGTCATTAAAAACTCTAAAGGGTTCTTCTGCGGCGTTGGTGTTTACCCACAGAAATAGACTTCGGTGAGTTGTCTTCGGGTTGTAAGGTTCTCCTACAACCCATGCCACTGGTCAACTGCTATCTTTTAGTATGTTTGTTAGTATGAATTGACTTGATAAGTTTTCAGAACTTCCTCACTTCTGTCTAAACAAGCGCTCATAATCCCAATCCCGTAAGCCGATCAACAATGTGGAGCCTTTACGCTCGCCAATCGGTAAGCTTGAGTCCTCTTTACTCATCGCATCAAATTCTTTGGCAAGCTGTGCCATTTTGCGCTGGAAGAGTTGATTGGAGGTGTCGCTAAGCATCCCGTTCATCACCAGCAATTTTTCGCTATGTTTGCTGAAATTGGTACGGAAATATTCGCTTTCGATCTTAGCGCGGAATAAATTCATGATTGGGCCGTTTTCCCGCCATTTAAAATTGGGTGCGGTCAGAAGCTTAATGCGGTTACCGGGCTGTAATTCAATAATATGTAAGCGGTCTAAGTGGGCAAGATAGCGAATACATTGTGGCTCTGTGAAGCGGTAATGCTTAAGAATATCTTTTAAGTTCCAACGGTTGAGCACACAAACTGTAATCATCATCAAGTTCAAATCATCCGCAATTTCTTTTTCTTGTGCATGGCTGAGTTCGCTAATCGTGTGGATTTGTTCAGAACTCATTTCACGCACCAGATCAGAAATTTCTAAATCCATCAGTGCACAAATGCTATCTAAGCGTTGTAAGGATAAGTTTTGTTCAGAAAACAAGCGTTTGACACTGGCCTCTGATAAGTCTAAGCAAGTAGCGACTTCGGCATAAGTCTTGTTATGCCGTTTAAGCAGCTTCTTGAGCATTTCAATTAATTCACTGGTTTGCGCCATCGTATGCTACCTTGAGCCAGATTTTAATTTTTAGTTATTTTAGAGATATAAATATCGAAATATATCACTTTTTTAGATTTTTAATCTCATTGATACTGCCGCCATTCGACTAGATAGAAGTGAAATCATGACACAACATGACGAACAATTACACGTACTGGAAAGTGCTTATACCCAATTTGTTTTGGATGAAGCTTTGCGTAGTTTGCGTGCTCATTTCAGTGGGCGGATTGCCTTTTCGACCAGTCTTGGTTTGGAAGATCAGGTGATTACCGATGCGATTTTCCGTAATCATCTGGATGTAGATGTATTCACCTTAGATACAGGGCGTAATTTTAAGGAAACTTACGATACCCTCGCTGAAACGGTGAAACATTATGGCAAAACGATTCGTGTAATGTATCCACAAAACGAAGCGATTCAGCAATATGTGAGTTTGAAAGGCATTAATGCGTTTTACGAATCAGTCGAGCAGCGTAAAGAATGCTGCAATATCCGCAAGATTGAGCCTTTGAATCGAGCGTTAGCTGGGGCTGAGGTTTGGATTACGGGCGTGCGTGCGGCACAGTCGGATTTTCGCGCGAATATGAAGTTTTTTGAGTGGGATGCCCAACGAGGTTTAGTAAAATTTAATCCGCTGTTGAATTGGAAAACCAAAGATCTCTGGGCTTATGTGCAAGAGCATCAAGTACCCTACAACAAACTGCATGAGCAGCATTTCCCGAGTATTGGTTGTGCGCCTTGTACGCGTGCAGTTGCAGTGGGGGAGGATGAACGCGCCGGTCGTTGGTGGTGGGAAAGCTACAACCAAGAGTGCGGCTTACATGATGGAACTATTAGCAAAATAAGGAGTGCTGCCTAATGACTGCACCCATCCCCAAAGAGTGGAATGTTGTCGTGCCGAATGGTTCGGCGGTCGAGCATATTAAAGATCGTAGCGATTATCTGCGTGGCAATTTAGTCGAAGATTTTCTCAATCCTATTACCGCTGCGGTCAGTGAAGATAATGTGCAGTTGGTGAAATTCCACGGTTTTTATCAGCAAGATGATCGTGATGTGCGTTTGCAGCGCCAAGAGAAAAAGCTTGAGCCAGCTCATTCCTTCATGATTCGTTTGCGTGTGCCGGGTGGTGAGTTAAGCGCAGAACAATGGCAAAAAATGGATGCAATTAGTGAGACTTACGGGAATCACACCATGCGCATTACCACCCGCCAAGCGCTACAATTCCACGGCATTATCAAGTTTAAGATGAAGAAAACCATCCAAGCCATGCATACAGCCGCGTTGGATAGTATTTCCGGTTGCGGGGATGTGAACCGCAATGTGATGTGTACGCCTGACCCGAGTCTTTCACCATTGAGCGCGGAGATTTTTCCGTATGCCCAAAAGATCAGTGAGCATTTACTCCCACGTTCACGTGCTTATCATGAAATTTGGTTGGATGAACCCACTGGTAAGCGTTTAGTGGCTGGTGGTGAAGCTGAAGAAGTCGAACCTTTATATGGCAAGCATTATCTGCCACGTAAATTCAAAATTGCGCTTACGATTCCACCCTATAACGATATGGATGTGTACGCGAATGACATTGGCCTGATTGCCATCGCTGAGAATGGCAGGCTGCAAGGTTTCAATGTGGCGGTGGGCGGTGGTTTGGGGATGACTTTCGGGCGCGAAGATAACTATGCGCGCTTAGCCTCAGTCATTGGTTTTTGCACACCAGAACAAGTCTTGGATGTCTGCTATCACATCGTGGGTATTCAGCGGGATTTTGGCAATCGTCAAGATCGTAAGCTATCACGTTTTAAATATACGCTTGATAAATATGGCTTAGATTGGTTCAAACAAGAACTCAATGCCCGTTTGGGGTTTGAACTTGCACCCATCCGTCCCTTTGAATTCACCACGACAGGCGACCGTTTTGGTTGGGGCGAAACCACGGATGGCTTATGGCATTTAGGTCTGCGCTTGGAATACGGACGTATTCTGGATACAGAAACCCAGCAGTTGAAAACCGCTTTATTAGAAATAGCGCGAGCTAATCTGTGTAGTTTTCGGATGACGGGCAATCAGAATCTGGTACTAGTGAATGTCAAGCCAGAAGACAAAGCCGTTATTGAAGGCTTATTAAAGCAATGTGGTTATGAGGCTGATGCGAGTCATCTGTCGGGTTTACGTCGCAATTCAATCGCTTGTGTGGCTTTAAATACCTGCCCGCAGGCGATGGCTGAAGCAGAACGTTATTTACCTGATTTGATTACTAAGTTGGAAGCCTCGCTGGATAAATACGGTTTACGCCAAGAAGACATCAAGATTCGCATGACCGGCTGCCCGAATGGTTGTGGGCGTTCAGTCTTAGGCGAAATTGGCTTAATTGGTAAATCACCGGGGCGGTATAATTTGTATTTGGGCGCGAGCTTCAATGGTGATCGTTTGAACACTTTATATCGTGAAAATCAGGATGAAAAAGCGATTCTAACTACGCTCGATGGCTTATTTGCGTCCTTTGCTAGTACGCGCCGCACTAAAGAAAGCTTCGGTGATTTTGTCCAGCGTACCGTTATCGCCGCTGCTTAATTCCTCACAGAAAGCTAGCTTGTATTGACAAGCTAGCTGTTGCCCACTACATACAAGCTTTTACTGTGTGGAGATTGACAAGTGAAAGCTTTACTTCAGTCTAGTTTATTCGGTTTATTGTTAAGTTTAAGTGCTGCGAGTATGGCAGCGGATTTGACCGTCAGTATGAATGCGGTTGATGAGAAAGGCATTGCGGGCGAGCTAGGCCAAGTCGTTATTAGTGAAACCCCTTATGGTCTGGTGTTTACCCCGAATTTAGCAGGTCTACCGGCTGGTTTACATGGCTTTCATGTGCATGAAAATCCAAGCTGTGAACCTAAAGAAAAAGATGGCAAGATGACCGCCGCTTTGGGTGCGGGTGGGCATTATGATCCGGCGAAAACTGGCAAGCATGGTTTGCCTTGGGGCGATGGTCATTTGGGGGATTTGCCAGCCTTGTATGTGGATACTGAAGGTAAAGCGAGCAATCCAGTTTTAGCACCGCGTTTAAAACTGGCGGATTTAAGTGGGCGCGCTTTAATGATTCATGCTGGTGGAGATAATCATGCAGATCATCCAGCCCCGTTGGGCGGTGGTGGTGCGCGCATGGTGTGTGGCGTGATTAAATAGTTTTTATAAGTATTCGGAGCCTTCCCTCAGACCGAGGGAAGGTCGATTAGCTTTTATTTGCCCAAAGCTTTGATTTGTCTCAAATACTGTTTGGTTTGCTCTAAGCTTGGGCTAGCAGCTACGGGGGCGAGAAGTTTATCCCATAGCGCAAAATCAATTTCCTTGATATTTTCTTTTTGCTGAGCAGCTTCCTTAAGCATATAGGTTAAATCTGTATTGATTTCTTTCAAGGCGGAAGTCACATATTGCCCTTTAGGATAGCGCTTTAGATATTCACCTTGAGTAATTTGCAGGCGATACGACATACATTCTATAAAGCCTTCACACTCGCCACCTAAGGCCGCATGAGCGGCTTGCCAAGCAATCACATCGCCGATTTGTGCTTGCTGATAGCGATCTGCTAGTTTCCAGAAGCTGCGTGAGTCCACATAATAGCCGCCCGCTAATTCGTGATAAAATACTAAGCTACCCAACGATTTAATCCAAGGCGCATACGGCGGTTTCTTTTCCTGATTGATGGGAATAGCAGACAAGCCTTGCTGTACCGCTTGTAGATAAGCGAGTTGTAAATCCCCTGCTAAATCAAGCGTTTTTGCTTTATTAGCCGCTTGCTGGGCCAATTGACTAACTTCCAGTGCATCATTGAAATTGAGAATACCACTGTCTGCAATTCGCTCAGCTTTCCCTAATTTGCCACGAATGAGCTGTAAGACAATTTTATCTGGATTTTTTGCATCATAATCCTGTAGTAAACCACCAAACACCCATCCTTTAACCGGTGTATTGACTTTGTACCAATAATCTTTTTTAGCGCCAATCGTGGACTGCGTAGACGAGCGTTGTTGAGTCATCAGCACCGTGCCAAACGGCAACTTACCTACTTCAGCCGCTGACACGGTAGGATTGGCTCGTACCCGCACTCCCGTTCCAGCAATAATTTTGGGCGCTTGATAGGCCGTGTTGGTTTCCGCATAACTGGGTGTGAATTGAGCCGCTAAGCATAAACCCAATACACTTAAAGCTTTGAAAATGAAGCGCATCTGATTACCCTCGCTAATGGTTTGGAGTCTTATTATTAACATAGAATGTGCAGGCGTGCTTGGGTTGCATTTTAGGTGATGCTTACTTCTACAGTCTGCCCTCAGCCACGAAATTCCGCTATACTTCCCAGCTTTCAAAACCTTAGCCCGACCCAAGATCATGACCGACCGCCTACAAGAAACCGCTCGCCGCCGTACCTTTGCGATTATTTCGCATCCTGATGCGGGTAAAACCACGATGACTGAAAAGGTCTTATTATTCGGGGGCGCGATTCAGTTAGCGGGTACGATCAAAGGGCGCAAAGCCGGTCGACATGCCACCTCTGACTGGATGACGATGGAAAAAGAACGGGGCATTTCGGTCACTTCTTCCGTCATGCAGTTTCCGTATAAGGGGCATATTGTCAATTTGCTCGATACCCCCGGCCACGAAGATTTCTCAGAAGACACTTACCGTGTTCTGACCGCCGTGGATTCCGCGTTAATGGTCAT
>AATN01000137.1_pt1 | contig 18828 bp, 20 predicted proteins | sample 270648 | NCBI WGS metagenome assembly AATN01 (sample SAMN02954269, study PRJNA17659) | bioreactor sludge metagenome | biome: terrestrial; feature: bioreactor; material: sludge; isolation source: Enhanced Biological Phosphorus Removal (EBPR) bioreactor sludge | place: Australia: Brisbane, Queensland
TAAAGAAGTTAAAGGCATTGGTGATGCTTTATTTGAGAAAATCAAAGCAGATCTTTCTTTGGATCAAGGGTTGAGCGTTGAAGGTGCTGCTGGTGCAGAAGGTAAAGTAAGCACTGAGAAGAAAGTAGAAGGTAAATTGCCTAAGCTTGAAGACAAAGCTGTTAAAGAGGAAAAATCTACAGCTAGCAAAACAACTGAAAAAGCAGAATAAGCAAGGTGTAAACGTTTAGACTTGTAGTCTTGGCTAGCAGAGGTAAAGTACGCTTCTGCTAACCAAGAGTTAAGATGATGACAAATAAGCAAACCCTTAAACCAACCATATTAGTCACTGGTGGCGCTGGTTATATTGGTTCACATACCTGTATCGAATTAATCCAAGCAGGTTATCAAGTGGTTGTGGTCGATAATTTATCGAATAGTTCACTAGAGGCGCTTAAACGGGTTGCCACTATTGTGGACTGTGAGCCTTTAATTTTTTATCCCATTGATATTCGTGATCAAGAGGGTCTAGAGCAGGTTTTTAGGACACATGCTGTGAATAGTGTGATCCATTTTGCGGGTTTAAAAGCCGTTGGTGAGTCGGTTCAACAGCCAGTCGCTTACTACGATAATAATGTCAGTGGCACGGTAACTTTGTTAAAAGTCATGCAAAAGCATGCAGTTAAACAATTAGTGTTTAGCTCCTCGGCGACGGTCTATGGCGATCCGCACACTGTACCTATCCAAGAGCATTTCCCGCGTTCAGCGACGAATCCTTATGGACGTAGTAAGTTGATGATTGAAGAAATGCTGATGGATTTGCAGCAGTCAGCACCAGAGTGGCGGATAGCGTTACTACGCTATTTTAATCCAGTGGGTGCGCATAGCAGTGGCCTAATTGGGGAGGATCCACGCGGCGTCCCTAATAATTTAATGCCGTATATTGCACGCGTGGCGGTTGGTACTTATCCACAGCTCTCTGTGTTTGGGAATGATTACCCAACAGTTGATGGTACTGGGGTACGTGACTACATTCATGTAGTTGATTTGGCCAAAGGCCATCTGGCCGCGTTGCAAGCTTTTCAAAATCCGCAAGTTCCCCATTTATTGGCAGTCAATCTAGGGACTGGTCAAGGCTATTCAGTTCTCGAAATGATCCAAGCCTTTGAGCAAGCCAGTCAGCGCAAGATTCCATACCAGATGGTAGAGCGCCGTGCCGGTGATGTAGCCGCTTGTTTTGCCGACCCGCAGTTAGCGAAAAAGCTATTGGCTTGGCAGGCAGAAAAGTCTTTAGTCGAGATGTGTGCCGATGTTTGGCGCTGGCAACAGCAAAATCCGCACGGTTATCTCTGAACGTTTGATCGAATAGACTTTTAATGCTATCGATTGAAAGGTGTGTAAGATGTACTTCTTTAGAGAATAGTGTTGGTTACTCTGGTGATTGGATACTTATATTATATAAATTCCATTTATCGGTTAAATAATTCCATTACCTCAGACAGCATTCGCTTTCAGAGTGCTGCTCTTTTAGTCTGCAATGCATAACAAAATCCTTAATGGAGTTAATGATGCATCGCCCCGCCCAGAATTTAGTTTTCATCAGTATCTGCCTTACTTTAAGTGCCTGTGTGGCTAAAACACCTAACTACCCGGCCCCACCTTTATTCGCTTCAACCGTTACTGCTTATAACCCTAGTGTCGTGCCTTTAGCACCTAGCGCTAAACCTGTGCCAGTTGCACCTATGGTCATCCCTCAAGGTGTCCAAGAGGTGGGCAGTGATTTAATCGGTGAACAAGATTTATTGGATATTGCAGTCTTTAAAGTGCCTGATTTAACCAGAAGTGTACGAGTAGATGGACAGGGCTATATTACCTATCCTTTAGTCGGGAAGCTGCGTGCCAAAGGTTTACGTCCTGCGCAATTAGAAGATCAATTAGCGAAGTTACTTGAACAATCTTATATGCATAATCCACAAGTAACGGTGCTGGTTAAAGAGTCGACACAAAACCGCATTACCGTTGAAGGTGCAGTCCGTTTACCCGGTGTATTTCCAGTGGTGGGTAGTATGACCGTGTTACAAGCACTAGCGAAAGCGGGGGGATTGACCGAGCAGGCTGATAGCCGTCGTGCTGTTTTATTGCGCAAAAGTGCTAATGGGCAAGTGAGCCAACAACCCATTGATATTGCAGCAATTCGCCAAGGTCGTTTACAGGATTTTACACTCTTACAAGATGATCGTATTGTAGTGCAAGATGCTATTTATAATCGCTTTACCGTTAGTGGTGCAGTCGGGCAACCTGGCGTTTACCCGCTCAAAGAAGGAATGACAGTGATGCAGGCGGTGGCAACGGCAGGCGGCATGACTCGTTTAGCCAATAAGTATAAAGCCATGATTTTCCGACGTGGTTTAGATGGGCGCGAACAGCGTTATGCAGTAAATTTGGATGCAATTTATCGTGGTACGAGTTTAGACCCGATGATTCAGCAGGATGATCGGATTGTGATTTTAGAAGCGCGGGAAAAAGTAATTTATGACGAAGCTACCCGTTTTGTCAGTCCGTTAAGCTTGTTCTAGCTAGTTTTTCTGGGAAGCTGGTATTTGGAGCTGGTCAATTGAGCCAGCTCCCTTTTTTTAGTTTAAGTCCTGCTATAATTGCCTCTTTCGATTTCAGTGTCTTAAATTTCAGCATGCAAACAAATGCACCTTTTTTTATCGGAATTTGTGGGGGCAGTGGTAGTGGTAAGAGCGAATTAGCCCGAGCTTTAGTGGCTGCTTTGCCTGAGGATCAATCAGTCCTGGTTGAACTAGATTCTTACTATCATGCGGCGATTAATTTTCCTACCAAAATCAAAGGTAACTATGACCATCCTTTATCCTTAGATGAAGCCCGTTTAGTCGAAGATCTGCTGAAGCTCAAAGCTGGAGAGATGATTCATAAGCCTTGCTATGATTTTACCATACATAATCGTGCGCGTTTTTCCGAGCGAGTTTTTCCAAGCCATTTCATTATCATTGATGGCATTTTGTTATTCGCTTTACAACAAGTTGCCAAGTTAGTGGACTTATCCGTGTTTGTGGATACCCCAGCAGATATTCGTTTAGCCCGGCGCTTATTAAGGGATGTGCGTGAACGTGGGCGCACTTTAGATGATGTCTTGGCTCAATACCTAAATACCGTGCGTCCGATGCATGAGCAATATGTGGAAATCTATAAAGCAAAAACGGATATTTTAGTCTCAGGCACTGATAGTATTCAGGCAGAAGTAGCTGCAGTTTTAGCAGCTCTTCCTAGCTAGAGACGTGTAATAAAACTTGTCTCAAGCTTTAGAGCTAGGAGGCGGTGAACCCTCTGCAAAGGTAGGCACATTAGGATCCATAAAATCCCAAGCTGGTTTATTTCGGTTGTAAACAATGCGGTCGGGTTTGAACCAATCATGCTTATCAAAAGCACCTATAGCTACGCCAAGAACACCGGGACGCAGCGTGGTTTTACCAAATAAGCGGCTTCCACAAGTAGAGCAGAAATAGCGCGTATTTGTGCCACCCGTATCGGTTGGGGAAACATAGCTGTGCGGGTTGCCTTTGATTTCTATAGCCGCTTCGGGAAAAAAAGCTAACGACATATGCCCAGTCCCAGAAGCTCGTTGACAGTGATCACAATGACATTGACCCATTAAGATAGGGGCACTACTCACAGTGAATTGCACCGCACCACATAAACAATGGCCGTTAGCAAATATAGATTCTGACATGAGCTACTCCTCTCAGTTAGTAAGGGTATTTAACTTACGCTCCGGCCATTGACTGAGCAAGATGCCAGCAAGCATTAAACTACAGCCGAAGAGTTGTTTAATGTTCACAGTTTCCTCCAAAAACAACCAGCCTACCAATAAGGCAAATACTGATTCGCAGGAAAGAATTAAAGCCGCTACACTCGCATCCACAGTACGCTGCGCCATAATTTGCAAGGTAAAGCATAAACTACTAGCGATTAGGCCGGAATAGACTAAAGGCCAGAGTGCCGCTTGGTAGTTCTCCCAAGTGGGTTGTTCAATGCTGACTGCCAGCAAGCTTGACCAAAAAGCGGCTACTGCAAATTGTATGACTGAAACACCTACTAAATCGCTCACCCGCCGCGAGAGCCAACCTAAAGTAATCACATGCCCTGCCCAGAAGAAAGCACCTATAAACTCTAAGTAATCACCCCGATTAATATGAAAATCAGGCCCCACCGACAAGGCATATAAACCTAAAACGGCTAGGACAATCCCTACCCAAGTGAGTGGTCGCGTGGTTTGCCTAACTAATAAGCCCAATAGCGGTACGATCACAATATACATGCTGGTAATAAAGCCAGCATTCCCTGCTGTCGTATAAAACAGCCCGGTTTGTTGAAAGGCAAAACCAATGGACATAACGGTTCCAGCTAAGAAACTACCGAGCCAAAATAATTTAGTTTCACTCGCGGGCGGCTTAGCTTGACCTTGGCGCATAAACCACCAAACGGGTAATAAAGAAAGGGTTGCTAACACAAAGCGCCCCGCATTAAAGCTAAAAGGTTCTAAATTGGCTAAGCCTAAGCGCTGGGCGACAAAGCCACTGCCCCAAATAGCTGAAATAAGGACTAAAATAAAGTGAGCCGATGTGAATTGAGTCATAACTAACCTGTATTGCTCAAAATGCTTTGAGCAAAAGGCTTGATTATTCAGGAATTAGCAAACTTGGCAAGGGGAATGTAAGAAGGAAGGGCGACTTAAAAAGTGGGACGGCTCCAAGAAGTCGTGTGAAACTTCAGCCTTGAACCAAAGGTTCAAGTGGGTGCTTGTTATGGTCTATAAGGCTTACCGCCACAGCAGTCATGCACACAAAACCACAAGGTCGCTCCCGGGATAAAGAAATAGGCTCAAGGATTTATCCACTTCATCACGAGTATCCCAGATGACCGTCCTTAAACACATACTATTACAATTATTCAGCGCTGGGAAGCCCTAGCAAGCTTAACTAATCGAGGATTAGCCCGATGCATACTTCTGATATTGCGCTAAAGCGGCGCTGACTTGGGTTTGAATCTGTTCGACCTTAGCCATAGTTTCAGCATATAAGGCTTGGTCATTATTTAAACCTTGATGATTGATAAGTTCATGCGCTAAGTTTAGAGCCACCATGACTGCAATCCGATCGGTTCCTAAAACTTTCCCCGACTCACGCACCTGACGCATTTCCTGATCAACACGCTTGGCTGATAAAATCAAGGCTTGTTCTTGACCTTCCGGACAGGCTACGGTGTATTCTTTATCAAAAATTTTGACCACTACCGGGACAATGGGACACTCTTCCATTGCATTAGTCCTCGATGGATTTAGCGGGGGCAGGACGCTTCAAGGCAGCTAGAATTTCCTCGACTTGCTGGCTGGCAATTCGATTTTTTTGATGTAGACGCTCACAATCGGCCATGAGAACTAACTCACGTTCTTCTAAACGCTGTTTATCAGCTACCAGTTGTGCGACCACCACTAACAATTCTTGTAAGTCTTGCTCTAGGGTTTTAAGTTGATTTTGCAAAGCCATAAGGGATCATGCATGCTCGTTGTTTTCGGGGCGATGGATGCTAAATGCTCCTCTTCGGCTCATAATACACGCATAAGTATAGGAGACGCATGTATTGGATACACAGTTGCCTGAATTTTATACATTAGAAGATAGTTTATTGCGAGTTGAAGCTGATTTTACTGCTTCAGAAGTACATGGAATTGCTTGTGCGGTGTTGGCGTTTAATAATCAATACGCTGAGAAAGCTTGGCAAATTCAAGTTTTAAAAGGCGATGCACAGGATTTTTATATTCAAGAAACGCGGCGGTTATTGACGCAATTGTTTAATACTACGCTTACCCAATTAAATTCAGGTGATTTGGATTTTGAATTACTACTGCCACCCGAACAAGATAGCTTAGAAGCACAAGTTGCTGCTTTACAAAAGTGGTGTCAAGGCTTTGCGTTCGGTTTGGCGCTATCTGGTTTGAAAACCATGCAAGATTTGCCTGAAGATACCCGCGATTGGGTACAGGATGTAGTCAAAATCGGTGCTGCGGGGGAAATGGATGTCCATGATGAGGACGAGTCCGAAACAGCTTTTATCGAGCTAGCGGAGTTTGTACGGGTTGGTGTGTTATTGATGAATGAAGAATTACAACCTATCCGTGGTAGGACACAATTAACTGAAACTTCACAGGAGCTTATAGAATAATGAAAAATGCCCCTACGATTCCGGCGAGTGAGTTTGCTGAGCGCCGCCAGCGCTTATTGCGGGCTTTAGGCAACAGGGCTATTGCGATTGTTCAATCCTCTCATATAGTGATTCGTAATCGCGATGCTGATTTTCCTTTTCGTCAAGACAGCGATTTTTGGTATTTGACCGGTTTTAATGAGCCAAATGCGGTTGCGGTGTTTATACCCGGCAGAGCAGAAGGTGAGTATGTTTTATTCTGTCAAGCTAAAGATCCTGCGATGGAGCGTTGGACAGGAAAGCGTGCTGGTGTCGAGGGAGTCATTAAAGACTATGGTGTTGATCAAGCCTTCAAGATTGAAGAGCTAGATCAGCAAATGGTGAAGCTCTTAAGCGGGCGTAGTGAAGTTCATTATCGTATTGGTTTTGAAACTGAGTTTGATCTGAAAGTTTTGAGCTGGCTGAATGTTTTACGTCGGCAGGCACGAAGTGGTGTAGCTGCTCCAGATACGTTTAAAGTAGTCGATACTCTGGTGCATGAAATGCGGTTGTTTAAATCACCTGCAGAAGTGGAGATGATGCGCTATGCAGCCCAAACTGCTGCCCGTGCACATACTAAGGCGATGCAAACATGTCGTCCGGGGCTATTTGAGTTTGAGGTACAGGCTGAGATTGAACGTGAGTTTCGGCAAGATGGGATGGAGCCTTCTTATACCTCAATTGTAGGCGGTGGAGAAAATGCCTGTATTTTGCATTATGTCGAGAATCGTTCTGCGCTAAAGGCTGGTGATTTGCTCTTGATTGATGCGGGTAGTGAGCATCAGGGTTATGCGAGTGATATTACCCGTAGTTTTCCGGTGAGCGGTCGCTTTAGCCATGAGCAAGCGCAGCTCTATCAAGTAGTGTTAGAGGCACAAAAAGCAGCGATTGCAGCCGTGAAGCCCGGTAATAACTGGGATGCACCGCATCAAGCTGCTGTACGAAGTTTAACCACTGGTTTAGTAAAGCTAGGCTTATTACAAGGCGAAGTGGATGAACTCATTAAAGATCCACCTAAACCGGAAGATGGCAGTGCAGCGCAAGAAGCGCCTTATCGTCAATTCTATATGCACAAAACTGGACATTGGTTAGGGTTAGATGTACACGATGTCGGTGATTATAAGGTGAATGGCGCATGGCGGATTTTAGAACTGGGGATGGTACTGACCGTTGAGCCGGGTTTATATATTTCGCCTGCGGACAATGTCGACTCGAAGTGGTGGAATATTGGAATTCGCATTGAGGATGATGTGCTAGTCACTGCTGACGGTTGTGAGGTGCTCACTGCTGGAGTCGTGAAGGAAATTGCGGACATTGAAGCTTTAATGGCGCAGTAGTTTGCTTAAGAGCGATAGGATGGAAGTATGTGGGATGTTGTGATTGTGGGTGGCGGTATGGTTGGGGCGAGTTTAGCGCTTGCGCTACAGCCTTTGCAGTTAAAAGTAGCCTTGATTGAAGCCGTTGCTTTTGGCAGTCGCTCACAGCCCGCCTATGATGATCGTTCAGTGGCGCTTTCTTATGGTTCTAGCCGTATTTATCAAGGCATGGGTATTTGGTCTGAGCTACAAACTCAAGTAGCTCCAATCAAACAGATTCATGTGTCAGATCGCGGCTATTTCGGCGCGACGCGCATTCGTGCGGAGCAAGAAGCCGTACCCGCTTTAGGCTATGTGGTTGAGAGCCGTGTGTTGGGGCAAGTTTTGTTTAATGCCCTGACGGGAAGCCCACTAGAAATTATTAGTCCAGCCACGGTCTATGAGTTTGAACAACAAGCTGATTATGTCGAAGTTAAACTTGAGCGACAGGGTTTAGTTGAGGATTTGCAGGCAAAATTATTAGTCATTGCTGATGGTGCGAAATCCCCTTTACGGGAGCAATTGGGGATTGAAGTGAAAGAGCGCAATTACCAACAAACGGCTCTTATTGCTAATGTTAGTACGGATCAACCCGTGCAGGGTGTAGCCTATGAGCGCTTTACGAGTTCAGGGCCTTTAGCCTTATTGCCTATGACTCAAGGACGCTATTCTCTGGTTTGGACGCATAAAGCTAATGAAGTGGAAGCGAGCTTAAGTTTAAGTGATGCTGAGTTTTTACAAAAGCTGCAACAAGCTTTTGGTTATCGACAAGGGCGTTTTATTAAAGTGGGTAAGCGTTCGAGCTATCCTTTGAGTTTGGTGAAGTCGCTGGCAGAAGTACAAGGCCGTGCAGTGTTGATTGGCAATGCTTCACATACTTTACATCCAGTGGCTGGACAAGGTTTAAATCTAGCCCTGCGGGATGTAGCCACTTTAAGTGATCTCTTAGCCACTCAAGCGCAGCAACATAGTGACTGTGGTTCAGCAGAAGTGTTGGCGACTTATCAAGCAGCACGCCAAGCCGACTATAAAAGCGTGGTCACTTATACTGATTCTTTAGTGCGTTTATTTTCTACTGATTTCGCACCTTTAGCTCATGTGCGAGCGGGTGGCTTATTAGCTGTGGATCGGATTGCACCACTGCGTAAGCTCCTAACTCAACAAAGTATGGGCTTACGCTTCCGGCAATCGCGCTTAGCACGCGGTTTAGCTTTAAAAGCTTAGGCGAGTAAAAACTGACTGGCAAAGAAGATCACCACCCCAACTACTATGGTTAATAGCGGCTTTTTGAAGATTAAACCAATGATAAAAGCGGCTAAACTACCCAACAGCCACGGGTTCTGCCAAGTCAAATCTAAGTGCTTATTCGGCATTAAGATCATGGGCATAATGATCGCGGTTAAAACCGCTACCGGTACATAAGCCAAGGCTTCCTCAAGCCAAACCGGTAGTTGAATGCGATGAGCACGAGCATATAACACAAAGCGAATGCCAAACGTGACCACAAACATGCCGACAATAGTTAGAATAAGGCTTGAAGTGTCAGGCATGTTGATCACCTTCAGTTTTGTTTAAGCGTGCTTGTAAATACTGCACAGCGACACCGGCTAAGACACCTAATAAAGCGGCAAGCAGCATACCTAGATTGTTTGGCAGCTTATACAAGAATAAAGCTGCTGTGCCCGCTACCGCAAAACTGACCCAATAAGCACTATTGCGTAAATAGATAGTAATGATGCCTAAGAAAGTGGCTACCATCGCAAATTCTAAACCCCACTCACTCATGCCCGGAATCAATTCGCCTGCCACCACGCCAACAATCGTGGTCAGATTCCACATGGTGTAAAAGGCCACCACTGAACCTAAATACGCCCAATGCCCTGTAGTTGCATCTAATTTGCCATTTTCAAAATAAGGTTTGGTCGCAGCATAAGTTTCATCCGTCAGGCCAAAAGCTAACACTGCACGCCACGACATGGGTAGATGTTTTACATATTTCATAAAATCGGCGGAGTATAAAAGGTGGCGTAAATTAACAATAAAAGTCGTGAAAATAATAATTAAAATGGGGGTACCTACTGCAAATAAGCCTAAAGCGACAAATTGTGCCGAGCCTGCAAATACCAATAAAGACATAGCAATAGGTACCCAAGGTTCTAAGCCTTGGCTGACGGCTAAAGAGCCAAAGATCATCCCAAACGGTAGATTGCCTAGCATCATGGGGACTGAAACCAGTGCACCGAAGCGCATTGCTTCCCATTTAGTCATAGTGGAGCTGCCTTGAAATAAGGGTAAAAAATAAAGGTATACTTATTTGCCTATGGCGATTGGTGAGCCGGTTTATACCAAGCTCTATGGAAAGATTCCAGACGGTTTGCAAGCCATGCTATTCTAAAGGCATAGAGAATCTTGCTTTTTTAACAACCGACGAAGGTATGAATGGAACTGGAACAACTGCAAACTTTAGTGCTCGCTAGTCTTGAAGATATGAAAGCCCGCGATGTAACTGTTTTAGATGTACGCGGCAAGTCAACCATTACTGATCTGATGATTATTGCTTCGGGCACTTCCTCCCGCCATGTGAAATCCCTTGCTGATAGTGTTGCAGCTAAAGTCAAAGAGGCTGGACACCAGCCTTTGGGTGTAGAAGGCGAGCGCGATTCGGACTGGGTATTGGTCGATCTGGATCAAATTATTCTGCATGTCATGTTGCCGACTGCGCGTGATTTTTACAATTTAGAGAAATTGTGGGGCACGGCAAGTGAGGCGCGTCATGAGTTACGCCTAGGAGCAGCCTAGTTGCGTATCCACCTGTTAGCAGTCGGCACGAAAATGCCGACTTGGGTGGTGATGGCAACAGAAGACTATTTGGCACGCATGCCCGCTCATTGCCAAGTACTGGTACGTGAACTAGCTGCAGAAAAGCGTACCAAAAGTTCTGATCTGAATCGCATTTGTGAGCTAGAAGGTGAGAAGCTCTTAGCCGCTATTCCATCCGGTAGTTTAGTGATTGCTTTAGATGTGTTAGGTAAAGCTTGGTCGACTGAACAATTAGCTGGGCAATTAGATCAATGGCTGGGTTCTGGGCAGGATGTGGCTTTATTAGTCGGTGGGCCGGAAGGTTTATCGAAAGCTTGCTTACAACGTGCGGATTTAAAATGGTCACTGTCAGCTTTAACATTTCCCCACCCTCTTGTGCGCATTATTATTGCTGAGCAGCTATTCCGTGCTTGGAGTATTCTGTCTAATCATCCTTACCATCGTGGAGGCTGAATGTCTAACCCACAATTGATTTTGGCTTCAACCTCACCACGGCGGCGCGAATTGCTTGAGCAAATCGGTATTCGTTATCAAGTGCAAACCGCAGATATTGATGAAAGCCCTTTGCCCGCTGAAGATCCTTTTGCTTTAGTGCAGCGTTTGGCGAAGGGAAAAGCCCAAGCCATTTGGGAGGCGAGCGATAAGAGCTTACCGGTTTTAGGCGCTGATACTTTAGGCCTATTAGATGGCCAGCTATTGGTTAAACCGGATGATTTTTTATCAGCGCGGCAAATGTTATTATCCATGTCAGGGCGTGCGCATACGATTTATAGTGCCGTTGCTCTCTATCATCAAAACATTTGCGAGCTGGCAGTCAGCGAAAGTAAAGTCTGGTTTCGTATGATGACTGAAGCTGAGATTGAAGCTTATTGGCAACAAGGCGAACCGCGTGATAAAGCGGGCGCTTATGCCATTCAGGGGATGGGGGCTATTTTTGCTGAGCGTCTAGAAGGCTCCTATTCAGGGGTAATGGGTTTGCCACTGTTTGAAACAGCTCAGCTCTTAGCCAAAGCTGGAATAAACATATTATAAGCTAGCGCTTATTAAAATAAATCTAACCACTGGCGCCATTTAAAGAGGAAAGCATGAGTGCAGAGCTGCTAATTAATATTACCCCGCAGGAGTCGCGTGTCGCCCTGTTAGAAAATGGCGTGCTTCAAGAAGTCTTAATTGAGCGCCTGTCACGGCGGGGCATCGTGGGCAATATCTATAAAGGTCGGGTCTCTCGGGTTTTACCAGGGATGGATGCGGCATTTATTGATATCGGTCTCGATAAGTCGGCGTTTTTACATGCTTCCGATTTGACTGAGCCACCAATGGAGGATCTCCACACTGAGGATCTCCCCAAAAAACAGCCTGTCCCACAAATCCATGAGGTTTTGTACGAAGGTAAACAGTTACTCGTACAAGTGATTAAAGATCCTTTAGGCAGTAAAGGCGCTCGTCTAACCACTTATATTACTTTGCCCTCGCGCTTTTTAGTGTTAATGCCCGATAATCAAACTCTTGGTATTTCTGGGAAAATTGAATCTGCTGAGGAGCGTGAACGCTTACGGGCTTTAGTGCTAAAAGTTCGTTCTGAATTTAGTGAGCAGTTTGGCTTTATTGTTAGAACTGCAGCAGATGGGATCAGTGAAGAGAGTCTACGTCAGGATATGCAATTTTTGCTGCGCTTATGGAGCAGTATTGAGCAAAGTGCCGCTGCAACTTCACAAGCAAAATTGGTTTATTCGGATTTACCTTTAGTCCTGCGGGTTTTGCGCGATATGGTGGGTGAGCCTATTCAAAAAGTCTTGATTGATTCGCGCGAAACCGCAGCGAAAGTATGTGAGTTTAGTCAGAAATATATTCCTGATTTAGCTTCACATATTGAACATTATCCGGGTGAGCGTCCGATCTTTGATTTACATGGGGTAGAAGAGGAAATCCAGAAATCACTGCAGCGTAAAGTACCTTTGAAGTCAGGTGGTTATTTGATTGTGGATCAAACCGAAGCCATGACTACCATTGATGTTAATACCGGTGGTTTTGTAGGTAGTCGTAATTTAGAGGAGACGATTTTCCGTACTAATTTAGAGGCGGCACAGGCAATAGCACGCCAATTGCGCTTACGCAATTTAGGTGGAATTATCATTCTCGATTTTATCGACATGATGCAGAGTGATCATAAGCAGCAAGTCATCAAAACTTTAGAGAAAGCCCTTGAAAAAGACTATGCCAAAACCTATATCAGTGAAGTATCACCGCTAGGCTTAGTCGAAATGACTCGTAAACGCACCCGCGAAAGTTTAGAGCATGTTCTGTGTGAATCTTGCTCCACTTGTAATGGGCGCGGCTATATCAAGACGGCTGAGACGGTATGCTATGAAATTTTTCGCGAAATTCTGCGGGCGGTACGTCAATTTGATGCGAAAGAACTGTTGGTATTAGCCTCACAAGAAGTGATTGACCGCTTATTGGATGAAGAATCGGATAGCTTAGCTGAGCTACAAGAATTTGTATCGGTAGCGGTGCGGTTGCAAGTTGAAGCCTTGTATAATCAAGAACAATTTGATGTGGTTTTGCTTTAAAATCGTTTCCTGTCCGACACAGTAACGTCTGACGTTTGCAGTTAGAGTCCTTATAAAAATCAACGTATACTCAAGCAATCAGTCGGATGAGAGCGGAACATGAGAGCAATTGCTGCTTTACAAATGGCATCAGGCCCACAAGTACAAGCTAATTTAATGGAAGCAGGGCGCTTAATTGCCGAAGCCAAAGCTTTGGGAGCGGGTTTAGCGGTACTGCCGGAAATGTTTGTGATCATGGGGCAGAATGACCAAGCGCGCGTGCAGGTGACTGAAACTTATGGTTCGGGTTTGATGCAAGCAGCTTTAACACGCTTAGCGCGACAGCATAAAATGTGGATTCTGGCAGGGACGATTCCCCTGCGCTCAGCCGATACTGGGCGACCCTATGCCGCTTCGTTGCTATATGATGATCAAGGTCAAGTGGTCGCGCGCTATGACAAAATTCATTTATTTGATGTAACAGTAGGCGAAAATGCTGAGGTCTATACCGAAAGCGATACTAATACGCCGGGTAATCAACTGGTGGTTGCTGATACACCTTTCGGCAAGATCGGGATGAGTGTTTGTTATGACTTACGTTTCCCTGAATTATATCGCGAATTAGCTCGGCAAGGTGCTGAGATTCTAGTAGTACCCTCTGCGTTTACGGAGGTGACTGGACAAGCTCATTGGGAAGTCTTGTTAAGAGCGCGTGCTATTGAAAACCTCTGTTATGTTATAGCACCTGCACAAGGCGGTTATCATGTGAGTGGACGCACTACCTATGGGCATTCTATGGTTATTGACTATTGGGGGCAAATTCGTGGTCAACTTAACAAAGGTTCGGGTGTGGTATTGATTGAGCCAGATTTAGAAGCTCAACATGCACTGCGCCAACGTTTTCCCGTATTATCACATCGCCGCTTGCTGATGTGAAATTGAATAAGGACTAAAACATGCAAGATGCCATGGCTTATGCTCGCGCCGAGTTTCTGACTCCCAACGGGCTGAATGAAGCGGCTTTAGATAAAGTATTTGCTGAGCTGCTCAGCACCGATACCACCCTTGCTGATTTGTATTTTCAAGCAGCTCGGTATGAGTCTTGGGGTTTAGAAGAAGGGATTGTTAAAAGTGGTAGTTACAGTATCGAGCGGGGTGTCGGTGTCCGTTCGGTCTGTGGTGAGCAAACTGGCTTTGCTTATAGTGATGAAATCAGTCTACCCGCGTTATTAGACTCAGCCCGTGCAGCCCGTGCCATTAGTCGGGCAGGGCAGTCAGGCAAAGTACAAGCTTGGAAGGCGCAATTGCCAGCGCGCCATTTATATGGGCTGAGTGATCCTCTCGCCTCGCTAAGTGAGGCAGATAAAATTGATCTATTGCAGCGTATGGATGCTAAAGCGCGTGCAGCTAGCCCTTATGTTAAGCAAGTGATGGCAAGCTTAGTAGCAGTGCATGAAATTATTTTGATTGTGGATGAGCAAGGGCGGATGACAGCGGATGTTCGCCCTTTAGTACGGACTAATGTCTCAGTGATTGTTGAGCGCAATGGGCAGACCGAGAGCGCCTCTTCTGGTGGTGGCGGACGCTTTGATCTTGATTATTTTATGCAAAACCATCGTGCTGATGAATTTGCCGAAGAAGCAGTGCGCCAAGCTCTAGTCAATTTAGATGCACAAGCCGCTCCAGCCGGTACGATGACGGTCGTGTTGGGTTCTGGTTGGCCGGGCGTACTGTTGCATGAGGCGATTGGGCATGGCTTAGAAGGTGATTTCAATCGCAAAGGGACTTCTGCTTTTTCGGGGCGGATGGGTGAGCAAGTGGCTAGCAAAGGCATTACCGTAGTCGATGATGGTACTTTAGAGCAGCGCCGTGGCTCTTTAACAGTGGATGATGAAGGTACTGAAACTCAGTGCACCACGCTGATTGAAGATGGCATTCTCAAAGGTTATATGCTGGATCGACAGAATGCGGCTTTGATGGGTACTAAGTCGACCGGTAATGGTCGCCGTCAGTCTTACTCACATTTAACCATGCCACGCATGACGAATACCTATATGCGGGCGGGTGAGTATGATCCTGCGGAGATTATTGCTTCCGTTGATAAAGGTGTGTATGCGGTGAATTTCTCGGGTGGGCAAGTGGATATTACTTCTGGGAAATTTGTGTTCTCGGCCTCAGAAGCCTATTTAATTGAAAATGGTAAAGCTACGCGGCCTTTGAAAAATGCCACCCTTATTGGTAATGGCCCTGATGTGCTGACTCGCGTAAGTATGGTCGGTAATGATCTGGCTTTGGATGCTGGAATAGGTGTGTGTGGTAAAGACGGGCAAAGTGTACCGGTAGGTGTTGGCCAACCGACTTTGCGGGTTGATGGACTCACTGTTGGCGGCACGGCTGCTTAAGCTGGTAGGGAATAAAGAACTATGATCGAATTAGAAAATCGACAAGCCTTAGGGGCTGAGTTTCAAGAGCTAGCCGAGTTTGTGCTGAAAGCTGCTAAAGAGCGTGGTGCGAGTGCTGCTGAAGTGGGCATTGATAAGGGTACTGGTTTATCCGTCGAAGTGCGCATGGGTAAAGTCGATAAGCTCCAATATCATCGTGATCAAGGTGCTAGCCTAACAGTCTATTTTGGACATAAAAAAGGCTTCGCTTCAAGTGGTGACTTCTCCCGTAAAGCACTGGAAGATACTTTAGATGCGGCCTGCCGGATTGCCCGTTATACCGCTGAAGATGAATTTAATGGCTTAGCTGATCCAGAGCTCATGGCACAAAATCCGCTAGACCTCGATTTATACCATCCTTGGGATATTAATGCCGATCGCGCAATTGAGTTAGCTCTAGAAGCTGAAGACACTGCACGGGCTTATGATGCACGTATCACTAATAGCGATGGCGCGAGTGTGGATAGTTATGCAGGCTTGGGGGTGTATGCGAATTCAAATGGGTTCAATGGCCTGAATAGTAGTACCCGTCATTCTTTAAGTTGCTCAATTGTTGCGCAAGAAAATACTGCGATGCAGCGCGATTATTGGTATACGACTTCCTGTGTGGCCGAAGCTTTAGACTCTGCGGAATGGGTAGGTCAAGAGGCCGCGCGCCGCACAGTACGCCGTTTAGGAGGTAAGTCCATTCCAACTTGTGAAGCTCCGGTTTTGTATGCACCCGAATTGGCGCGTGGCCTGATTGGACATTTGGTGTCAGCTTTAAGTGGTGCATCACAATATCGTAAAGCCAGTTTCTTATTGGATTCGGTCGGTAAACAGATTTTCCCTGAGTTTTTGCAGTTACGTGAATCCCCTCATATTCCGCGTGCACCCGGTAGCCGTGCTTGGGATGCGGAAGGTGTGGCGACGCAGGAGCGTGATATTATCCTCAATGGTCAAGTACAGGGCTATTTCTTAGGTAGTTATTCAGCGCGTAAATTAGGGTTGCAAACTACTGGCAATGCGGGAGGTAGCTCTAATTTGCTCCTCACTCATACTGATGCTTCGTTCCAGGATTTACTGAAGCAAATGGGGCGCGGTTTATTAGTGACTGAGTTGATTGGTAGCGGTATTAATATGATTACTGGCGATTATTCACGCGGTGCAGCGGGTTTTTGGGTCGAAAAGGGTGAGCTGCAATACCCCGTGGAAGAAATCACTATTGCTAGCAACTTAAAAGATATGTATCTAGGTATTCAAGGGGTGGGAACGGATATTGATCAGCGCGGCAGCATTCAAACTGGGTCTATTCTCGTGAATCGTATGACGATTGCGGGGCAGTAAGCTTTACCTGAGCCAGTTTTTACTGGCTCTCACTTGTCCAAAAACGTTATTTCAAGCCAAACTCTTGTTGAATATCTAGTTGCATTTGTGGACTGATAGCCTCGCTAGCTGTGCCGATTAATTGTGCTTGTTCCAATAATTGCCTAGCTGCCGCTTGTAGTGGAGTGGACTCGGCTGCTAGTTTTTTTGCTAAACGCAAATAATATAAACCAGTTTGCAAGTGCCCGCGTTGAATCGCTTCTTGGGCGCGCTCTAAATGCTTGAGTGCTTGCGGATTTGTAAGTAATTCAGGTTTAGGTGTTGCTTGAATGGCTACAGGTGAGCTATTAACTAATAAGCTAGCAGAAATCGTAGCAGTGTGTGGCTTAGCATCCTCAGTCGGTAAGGGAAGATTAGCTTCTGCAACTTTTTGCACAAACTGCCTGTCTGCCACCTTGGTTAGCGATGCGTCGGTTTTAGGTACTGCAGTTTTAGGTTCTACGGCGGCTGCTAAGCTGGTGGTATTAGTTATCTGTGTACTAGGCTTATCTAAAGTGCTAACCGTTATAGCTGGCGGAGTCGGAGCTTGGACAGTTCTGCTCGGTGCGGCAAATTGATAAAGCCCTAGACTACCAGCCGCTACTACTAGACCCATGCTTCCCAGCAAGGCTAAAGGTAAAAAACGGGTTTTTTTCTTGGGTGGCACTTCCGGTTGAGGCTGTAGGAGACTAGGTGACTGCTGTTCTAGAGCCTGTAGTTCTGTGAGAAATGCAGTGCCCATCAAATGCAAATCCCCATTGGGTGCAACTAAAAATAAGGCGGGATCAATACCTTTAGTAATCAAACCTTGGTCGATGAGTTGTTGAGTAATACTGAGCGCTTTTTGATGTAAATTAGTAGGTTGACCTTGCAGAGCAGGCAGGACACTTAAAGACCAAGCTTCAGGTGCTTCTAGCACAAAACATACTTCCGTATCTGACCAAGCACAATCCAAGACTTTTAATACCGAAGCTTCAGCTTTAGAGCCTAAGTTTTGTAAATGACTTAGGCTCTGTTTTAAGGGGTAGTCGCTGAGAAGTTGAGCAGGTAAGTAGTGAATCAATAAACGTTGATTACCGCCTACCTGTAGCTCACGTCCCAAAAACAGTTCACCAAGGGCGTTCGAGAAGAGACGCTCACCTATTTTGTAGCGTTTATGTAGCACACTTTCCATAGGTCATTTCCTTGTTTGAACGCTTGCTGGCTTAACTCACTGTGATTTTTGCAGTGATTCGACAGTTTTCCAATGATTAGTTAAATGCTTATCCATAATCGCATCGTACTCACCCGATTCTTGTAAAGCTTTTAAACCTTTATTCACATAATTCAAGAGAATGGTGGCACGCGGGTGCGTTTTATGGATAAGCACATGTAAACCTTCTACAGAGAGTTCGCGTGATAACGGTGCGACTTTATCTTGCAAACCCATTTTTGCTACTGTCTCACGCCCAGTGAAATCATTCATGGCAACTGCATCCACTTTACCCGCCATGAGTAGGTCGAAGCACTCTTTGACGGATTGAGGTTGTTCTAGCTTAATCAGGTTTTTCTTCAACCACTCACGACCAGGGCGCTCTAGGTCATGAGTAAAATAGCCACTTGGACGGCATAAGGTATGCCCGATCATATCATCATCTTTTTCAAATTTTAGTGGTGCATCATTCCGCGTGAACAAGACTTCTAACATTTGAAAAATAGGCGTGGAAAATAAAAACTGACAGCGCATGTGTTCGACATTAGGGCAACCCGGATTTAACCAAGGAAAGCCCATATCATATTTTTTTTCTTTAAGTAAAGGATCGAGGTGCGCTGACCAATCATTAATCCATGTCAGTTTATAACTAATATTTTGATTTTTCAGAGCCGTTTCTACTAACTCAGTAATCAAACCACCATTAGGCAAAGATTGATCAGTAAAGGGTTGGTAATCTCCAGCAGTCAACAGTTGTACTTCAATTTTGTTGATCGGATTAGTTGTTGCAGGCTCATTACTAGGTGCGGGCTGAGTGGTCGTAGTGGTACTACTTGTAGGAGTGGCGTCAGTGAGTTCCGTAGGAGTTGTAGCGTTGTTTGCTT
>AATN01000140.1_pt1 | contig 18729 bp, 15 predicted proteins | sample 270648 | NCBI WGS metagenome assembly AATN01 (sample SAMN02954269, study PRJNA17659) | bioreactor sludge metagenome | biome: terrestrial; feature: bioreactor; material: sludge; isolation source: Enhanced Biological Phosphorus Removal (EBPR) bioreactor sludge | place: Australia: Brisbane, Queensland
AAAGCTTTGCCGAACTTTTCGAAGAGAGCCTCGGGCGTCAGGAAATGCGCCCNTGGAGAGGTCATCACCGCAGAAGTCGTGCGCATCGACCAGAATTTTGTCGTCGTCAATGCCGGCCTCAAGTCCGAAAGCTATATCGAACTTGAGGAATTTCGCAATGACCAGGGCGAACTCGAAGTCAAGGTCGGTGACTTCGTCCAGGTAGCCATCGAGCAACTCGAGAACGGTTTCGGCGAAACGCGCCTGTCGCGCGACCGTGCCAAGCGGGTCGCCGCGTGGAACGCCCTCGAACAGGCGCTGAACGACGGTAGTCTCGTGGTCGGCACGATCACCGGCAAGGTCAAGGGGGGGCTTACGGTAATGACCAACAGCGTCCGCGCCTTCCTGCCGGGCTCTCTGGTGGACATGCGTCCGGTCAAGGACACCACGCCGTACGAAGGCAAGACCTACGAATTCAAGGTCATCAAGCTCGACCGCAAGCGTAACAACGTGGTGGTCTCGCGGCGTGCCGTCCTCGAGGCGAGCGTCGGCGAAGAGCGCGATGCCCTGCTCGCCGCCCTCAAGGAAGGCAGCATCGTCAAGGGCGTGGTCAAGAACATCACCGACTACGGCGCCTTCGTCGATCTCGGCGGCATCGATGGCCTGCTGCACATCACCGATCTGGCGTGGCGTCGTGTTCGTCACCCGTCCGAGGTTCTCGCGGTCGGCGACGAAGTCCAGGCCAAGATCCTCAAGTTCGACCAGGAAAAGAACCGCGTTTCGCTGGGCCTCAAGCAGCTCGGCGAAGATCCCTGGGTTGGCATTTCGCGTCGCTACCCGCCGACGACCCGTCTCTTCGGCAAGGTCACCAACCTCACCGACTACGGCGCCTTCGTCGAGATCGAGCAGGGAATCGAAGGACTGGTGCATGTCTCCGAGATGGACTGGACCAACAAGAACGTCCATCCGTCCAAGGTCGTTCAGCTGGGCGACGAAGTCGAGGTGATGATCCTCGAGATCGACGAGGACCGGCGGCGGATTTCGCTGGGGATGAAGCAGTGCGCTGCCAATCCGTGGGACGACTTCTCGATGAACTACAAGAAGGGCGACCGGGTGCGTGGCGCGATCAAGTCGATCACTGACTTTGGCGTGTTCATCGGCCTGCCCGGCGGCATCGACGGCCTGGTGCACCTGTCCGACCTGTCGTGGTCGCTGCCGGGTGAGGAAGCCATTCGCAATTTCAAGAAGGGCGACGAGGTTGATGCCGTGGTTCTCGCCATCGACACCGACAAGGAGCGGATCTCCCTGGGTATCAAGCAACTCGACGGCGATCCCTACACCAGCTACATTGCCACGCACGACAAGAACAGCATCGTGCGTGGATTGGTGAAATCGGTTGACGCGCGTGGCGCGGTGGTGATGCTCGACGGCGACATCGAGGCGTATCTGCGGGCGTCTGAAGTCTCGCGTGATCGGATCGACGACCTCACCAGGGTCTACAAGGAAGGCGACCAGATCGAGGCGATGATCATCAACATCGACCGCAAGACGCGTTCGATCAGCCTGTCGATCAAGGCCAGGGAGCAGGCCGAGCAGCAGGAGGCGATGCAGAAGTTTTCTGCCGACAGCAGCAGTGCCAGCTCGGGCACGACCAACCTCGGGGCGTTGCTAAAAGCCAAGCTGAACAACCCGCAATAGGTTCGAGCGATGACCAAGTCGGATCTCATCGCCCAACTGGCCGAGCGCTTCCCACAACTGGTCGCCAAGGATGCGGACCTGTCGGTCAAGATGATTCTCGAGGCGATGGCCGAGGCGCTGTCAAACGGCGATCGCATCGAGATCCGCGGTTTCGGGAGCTTCGCCTTGAACTACAGGCCACCGCGCGTCGGGCGTAACCCGAAGTCGGGGGAGAAGGTCAACGTTCCGGAAAAGTGGGTGCCGCACTTCAAGGCTGGCAAGGAGTTGCGGGAGCGCGTGGACGGCTCCCTGGAATCGATCTGAGTGATCAGTGAGTACGGGTTTGCGGGCGGCAACATGCCGCCCGTTTTTCCGTGGGAAGGTGATTGATGCGTGGATTGTTGTGGGCCTCGATAATCGTCCTGTTCCTTCTCCTTTTTGCGTTTGCCATCAAGAACACCGATCCGGTTGGCGTGCATTTCTTTCTTGATGCCACTTGGCACGCGCCTCTGATCATTGTCGTGCTCGCGTCTTTTGCCGGCGGCGCCGGCCTCGCCGTGCTCTTCCTGCTCGGCACTCTGCTTGGCCAGCGCCGCGAACTCGCCCGCCTGCAGCGTGAGTTGAGCGAAGCTCGGACCAGCGTGGCCAGCGACCCGCTCCACCGGGTCTGAACATCATAAAGCCGATTCCATGATTGAATTCGAGTACTGGCAGTTGCTGCTTTTTCCGCTCTTCTTCGGGCTCGGCTGGGCGGCCGCACGCATCGACATCCGGCATCTGGTGAGGGAGTCGCGGGCCCTGCCGCGTTCGTACTTTCAAGGGCTCAACTTCCTGCTCAACGAGCAGCCCGATCGCGCGATCGAGGCTTTTGTCGAAGCAGTCCGGGTCGATCCCGAGACCATCGAGCTGCACTTTGCGCTCGGCAGCCTCTTTCGTCGCCGCGGCGAAACCGAGCGGGCGATCCGGATGCACCAGAATCTCCTGGAGCGCGAGGACCTCAAGCAGGATCTGAAACTGCAGGCGCTGGCCGAACTCGGGCACGATTATCTGAAGGCTGGGTTGCTTGATCGGGCCGAGGAAATCTTCGACAAGCTGCGCGAGTCCGAACTGGCGGAGGACGCCAAGCGCAATCTGCTCGAGATCTATCAACTGGAGAAGGATTGGGAAAAGGCGATCGTCATAGCTTCGGAACTGCCGGATTTCGCGTCGCACAAGGAAATCGCCGAGTACCATTGCGAACTGGCCGCCGCCGAGATGATCCGCTCGCGTCACGATCTCGCGGCGAGCCACCTGCAGACCGCGCTTGGCCGCAACCGGAAGTGCGTTCGGGCCAGCCTTCTGCAGGGTGACATAGCGCTTCAGCAGGAGCAGTACGATGCGGCGATCGACTCGTGGCAGCGGATCGAGCAGCAGGGCCCGACTTACCTCGCGCTGGTCGCGCAACGGCTGCTCGACGCGTTCCGCAAGCTCGATCGACGTGAGGAGGGGCTGCGCCTGTTACGCGGCTACCTCGAGCGCTACCCCTCGCTCGACCTGCTTGACGTTGTCTTTCAACTGGTGCTTGAAGGCGATGGACCCGAGGCGGCGTACCGCCTCGTTCGTGACGAGCTGAAACGTAACCCGACGCTGCTCGGTTTCGACAAGTTGCTGGAAGCACGCTTGTTGTTTGCCGCCCCGGAGATTCGTCCTGATCTGGACCTGGCGAAAGCGATAGTGCAGAGCTATACGCGGCGCCTGGCTCGCTATCGGTGCGATAATTGCGGCTTCAAGGCGCGCCAGTTCTACTGGCGTTGTCCGGCTTGCGGCGGTTGGGAGACGTATTCGCCCAAACGTACCGAAGAATTCGACCTGACACCCTAGGACGTTCATGTTCCCATTGCGCGTGCGTGCCACCGGGCACGGCCGCCGCCCGAGCAGGGCTTGCAGGATCGCGGCAGGCGCCTATGCGGCTTGCTGATCTGTCGGCAGCCAGGCTGCTGATTGTCGGCGACGTGATGCTCGATCGCTATTGGTTTGGCGACGTGACGCGCATTTCGCCCGAGGCCCCGGTGCCGATTGTCAAGATTGAGCGCAGCGAAGAGCGCCCGGGTGGAGCGGCCAACGTCGCCCGCAATGTCGCCGCCCTGGGGGCGCAGGTGGGTCTGCTGTCGGTCGTCGGCGACGACGAAGCCGGGCGGAGCCTGCTGCGCTTGCTGGAAGCGAGCGGTATTGCGGTCAATCTGCACGTTGACCCGGCGATCAGCACCACCGTCAAGCTGCGGGTGATTGGCCGTCAGCAACAGCTGTTGCGGATCGACTTCGAGACCTCGCCGTCGCACGAGGTTCTGCGCGCCAAGTTGCTTGAATTCGCAACGCGTCTTGGCGACTGTGACGCGGTGATCCTCTCCGACTACGGCAAGGGCGGTTTGACGCATATCGGCGAGATGATTCGACTGGCACGCGATGCCGGCAAGCACGTGCTGGTCGACCCCAAGGGCGACGATTTCTCGAAGTATGCCGGCGCTACCGTCGTTACACCCAACCGGGCGGAGCTGCGCGCGGTGGTTGGTCGCTGGCAGGATCCCGAAGAACTGGCACGCAAGGCGGAGGCGCTGCGTGCCGGTCTCGGGCTGGACGGACTGCTGGTGACGCGTAGCGAGGAGGGAATGTCGCTTTTCCATGCTGGGGGGGCGCTGCATGAGCAGGCGGTGGCGAGAGAGGTCTTCGACGTTTCCGGTGCCGGGGATACCGTCATCGCGACGCTTGCCGTGATGCTTGCCGGCGGTGCGGGTTGGGAAGAGGCCGTGCATGTGGCGAACGTTGCCGCCGGTCTGGTGGTCGGCAGGTTCGGTACGGCGGTTGTTGGTCGCGATGAGCTTGCCGCGGCCTTGAAATGAAGTGAGGTGAGCATGTACACGATCGTTACCGGCGCGTCCGGCTTCATTGGCTCTAATCTGGTCAAGGCGCTCAACGAGCGCGGGGTGCGCAAGATCATTGCGGTCGACAATCTGACCCGCGCCGACAAGTTCAAGAATCTCGTCGACTGCGACATCGCCGACTACATCGACAAGGGTGAATTCCTCGACCGCCTCGTTGCCGGCGACTTCGATGGCGATATCGACGCCATCCTGCATCAGGGGGCCTGCTCCGACACCATGGAGGCCGATGGCCGTTACATGATGGAGAACAACTATCGCTACTCGCTGGGGATTCTCGACTGGTGCCTCGACCAGGAAGTGCCCCTGCTCTACGCATCGAGTGCCGCGACCTATGGTGGCGGCGGCGTGTTCACGGAGGAGCGGCAGCACGAGGCGCCACTGAATGTCTACGGCTATTCGAAGTTCCTTTTTGATCAGATCGTCCGGCGACGACTCGCGGAAGTCGGTTCGTTCAATTCGCAGGTCGTCGGCTTCCGCTATTTCAATGTCTACGGTCCGCGCGAGTCGCACAAGGCGCGCATGGCGTCGGTAGCTTTTCATCACTACCATCAGTTTCGGCGTGAGGGCAAGGTGAGGTTGTTCGAAGGCTGCGATGGGTACGCTGCCGGTGAGCAGCGGCGCGATTTCGTTTTTGTCGGTGACGTGGCGCGCGTCAACCTCCACTTCCTCGATCACCCCGAGAAGTCGGGTATCTTCAACGTCGGTACGGGCCGCGCGCAGAGCTTCAACGAGCTGGCCGTGGCCAATGTCAATGCCTGTCGCGCCTTGGTCGGTCAGCCGGCGCTGCCGCTTGCCGAACTGGTGCGGCTTGGCTTGATCGAGTACATTCCGTTTCCCGTGGACCTCACGGGGAAGTACCAGAGTTTCACCGAGGCCGATCTTTCGAAGCTGCGCAAGGCGGGTTACGATGCGCCCTTCACCGGCGTCGCCGAAGGCGTCGCGCAGTACGTCGAGTGGTTGTGCAGCCATGGATAAGACGCTCGAAGACTACGTCGGCGACACACCTCTGGTGCGTCTGAAACGCCTGCCGGGTGCCGTCGGCGAAGCGCGCGGTAATCGGCTGCTGGCCAAGCTCGAGGGTAACAACCCGGCCGGTTCGGTGAAGGATAGACCGGCACTGTCGATGATTGCACGCGCCGAGCAGCGCGGTGACATCAAGCCAGGCGACACGCTGATCGAGGCGACTTCCGGTAACACCGGGATAGCTCTGGCGATGGCGGCTGGCTTGCGCGGTTACCGGATGATCCTGGTCATGCCCGAAAACCAGAGTGTGGAACGTCGGCAGACGATGCAGGCTTTTGGTGCCGAACTGGTATTGACGCCACGCGAGGGCAGCATGGAACTGGCGCGCGACGTCGCCGAGGCGATGCGCAACGAAGGGCGCGGCATCATTCTCGATCAGTTCGCCAACCCCGACAACCCGTTGGCACACTACGAAGGGACCGGTCCGGAGCTGTGGCGTCAGACCGCGGGGACGATCACGCATTTCGTCAGCAGTATGGGCACCACCGGCACGATCATGGGCGTTTCACGTTACCTCAAGGAACGCAACCCAAACGTCTGTATCGTTGGTTGCCAGCCCGAAGAGGGGTCACAGATTCCCGGTATCCGCAAATGGCCGGAGGCCTACCTGCCCAGGATCTTCGATTGCCGGCGAGTCGATCGAATCGAATCGGTTGCGCAGGGAGACGCCGAGCACATGACGCGCCGGCTGGCTCGCGAAGAAGGTATTTTCGCTGGCATATCTTCGGGCGGTGCGCTGGTCGTCGCCCTGCGGCTGGCCGCAGAACTCGAGAACGCCACCATCGTCAGCATCGTTTGCGACCGGGGTGACCGGTACCTGTCGACCGGGGTCTATCCGGCCTGATTGTGCGATGAAACCCGTCCTCGTCTTCGACATCGAAACCATTCCCGACGTGGCGGGCCTGCGTCGCTTGCACGATCTGGAACCGCTGTTGTCCGACGACGAGGTCGCCGAACTGGCTTTTCAGCACCGGCGCGCGTCGAGTGGCCACGATTTCCTGCCGCTGCACCTGCAGCGGGTAGCGGTGATTTCATGCCTGCTACGGGTCGGCAAGGATCTCCGTGTCTGGTCGCTGGCCGAGCCCGAGCAGGGCGAAGCGGAAATCATTCAACGGTTCTTCGAGGGCGTCGAGAAATTCACGCCGCAGATCGTCTCCTGGAACGGTGGCGGGTTCGACCTGCCGGTGCTACATTATCGCGGGCTCGTGCATGGTGTCGTCGCGCCGCGCTACTGGGACCTCGGTGACGGCGACTACGCGGACAGCCGCGACTTCAAGTGGAACAACTACATCGGTCGCTACCACACACGTCACCTTGACCTCATGGACCTGCTGGCCATGTATCAGCCACGTGCCAGCGTACCGCTCGACCAGCTTGCCAAGCTGATCGGCTTTCCCGGCAAGATGGGCATGGATGGTGGCAAGGTGTGGCAGGCGTGGCAGGCCGGTCGGACTGCCGAAATACGCGACTACTGCGAAACCGACGTCCTCAACACCTACCTGGTGTCAGTTCGCTTCCGCCTCATGCGCGGCGAGCTGTCGGCGGCCGAGTATGCAGATGAAATTTCCTTGGTGCGCGCTGAAATCGCGAAGATCGGCAAGCCGCATTGGCAGGAATTCCTGGCCGCCTGGCGCTAGTGCGCGGCCGTCTGTGCACCGGCGATTTGCAGATTGCTGCCGAGATGTCAGAATCTCCGCCGATGAAAAAGCCTTGCTTATGGAGGAAGTGGATGCGGTTCGAGCGCTGGCTTCTGTGTGTCGCGACTGCCCTGAGTTTGCCCCTGTCTGCCCTGGCGGCAGGCACCCTGGACAAGATCAAGGCGTCGCGGACAATTTCCCTCGGCTATCGGGAGGCGTCGATCCCGTTTTCCTATACTGGCGACGACAACCAGCCCTGGGGCTATTCGGTGGACTTGTGCACCCGAGTAGCGGCGGCCATCGTCAAGCAGTTGGGCCTCGAAGAACTGCAGTTACAGTGGGTGCCCGTTACGCCGGAAACGCGTGTCGCCAAACTGAAGTCCGGTGCGATCGATCTCGAGTGCGGGTCGACGACGAGTTCGCTGGCGCGAATGCAAGAGGTGGATTTCAGTCTGCTGATCTTCGTTGATGGCGGCAGCTACTTGACCCGCAAGGCTTCCGGCATCAAGCGTTTCGAGGACCTCGCCGGCAAGCGGATTGCCGTTGCCGCCGGTACCACCAGCGAGCGAACGATCGCCGAGGCGCTGACGCAACACCAGGTCGGAGCGCAGCTGGTCAAGGTCAGCGACCACCAGCAGGGGCTGGCGGCGATGGTGCAGGGCAAGGTGGACGCCTATGCTTCCGACCGTTCCCTGCTGATTGGCTTGGCTCTCGACTCCGGCAACCAGAGCGACTGGGTGCTGGGCCCGGAGACCTTCTCCTATGAGCCTTACGCCCTGATGATGCGTCGCAATGACGCGGACTTTCGTTTGGCGGTCAACCGCGAATTGGCTCGCCTGAGTCGTAGCCGTGAAATCTACACGATTTATGACCGTTGGTTCGGCTATCTCGCCAAGCCGGGAGTCAAACTGGAGAGCGTCTATTTCCTGAACGGCCTGCCGGAGTAGGGTGCGCTCTTCGCTCAGGGCGGCATTGTCTCGTCGTGCTGGCCGTCGGCGGCAACGAGGTCCCGATAGGCGTGCCAGGTGGCGTGCCCGACCAGCGGCATGGTGAATACGAGACCGACGAAGGCCGTCGCAAAGCCGATGGCGGCGAGAATCGCGATACAGGCAGCCCACAGCAGTATCGGACCCGGATTGCGGCCACAGGCGAGCAGGCTGGCGATTGCCGCGGTCACCGCATCCGTCTTGCGGTCCAGCATCAGCGGCACGGTAACCACGCTGATCGCGAAGACAAAGGCGGCAAAGAAACCACCGACGGCGAAGTAGACGAGGGCAAAGTCGACCTGTTCGAAGGTCAGGACCGTCCGTACGACATCCGCAAAAGTTGGTAGGCCTCCTGCGAAAAACAGAGCAAAAATAACGATCGACGCACGTGCCCAGACGAGCAGGACGACCGCCAGCAAGGCCGCGAAGAGACCAATATTGGCCAGGTTGGGGCGCCAGGCGGCAAGGCTGGGGGCCAACTCGGGCAACTCTTTGCGTTCGATGCGACGACTCAGGTCGTAGAGTCCGAGGGTCAGGAATGGACCGAGGAGAAGAAAACCGGTGGTGAGCCCGGCGAAGAGCGCATAGGCTTTGGCAAAGACGGCCTGCATCAGCCATCCGGCGGAGGCAAAACACACGCCGTAGAAAATGCTGGCCAAGCCGGCCAGGCGAAAGTCTCGCCAGCCGGCGCGCAACCAGCCGCCGACGGCGCTGAACCCAACCCGCCGGATGACCGGGAAGCGGCTGGCGGCGTCTTCTCTGGCTGGGGCATCGTTCTCGCTCATGGATGGCTTCCTCCTTGGTGGATGTCGTGTACTCGTATACAAATCGTAACATGCTGGTTGGTCACGACTGCGCGGCGCATGGCAGCCGCTGTCAACGATCCGGTCGAAAGGAGCGGCCCGTGCGTGCGCCTGTACTCGGTACTTCGTCGTACGGCCGAGTGCTTGACTCGGGACGACTCTCGCTTACAATCGGGTGGGTGGCGCACAGGCATTGCTTCGTCGAGGCAGCGTTGCGTGGCGCCGGGGTGATGCCGTTGTTGCCGGTGCGGCAGCAGGTTCTGTTCGTTTTCCACACAAAGGGCAAGAAATGGAAAGTCTTCTTCTGCTGTTGGGACGTCTCGCCGGTATCGGTGGCCTGGCGCTTTGCGTCGTCGCCGCGGTGGCACGTCTTCAGGGCAACTTCTATCTGGGTGCCATGCAGGTGGGAACCCTCCTGCAGGCTGGCGTTGCCGCCATCGTCATCGCCTGCTTCTTCCTCTTGCTGGGGCTGGTGAGCCAGGGTAAGGCTGATCGCTCGCGTTGACCGCGCCTGCAGCTCGCTCGTCGACGGTGGGCAGCCGCGCAGAGGCCGGCTGAACCGGTAAGGGCGTCGCAGCCGCAGCTTGCTTGCCGCCCTGCCTCTCCGGTTCTCCCGGGACCGCCCGCTGCCGGCAGGCCCACGGTATACTGGCCGGCTATTCACGAGAGCGGTATGCCATGTCCAAGCCGAAGAACGTCGGTTTTGTTTCGCTGGGTTGCCCGAAGGCATTGGTCGACTCGGAGCAGATTCTCACCAGGTTGCGCGCCGAAGGCTATCTGATTTCGCCTTCGTATGAAGGTGCCGATCTGGTGCTCGTCAACACCTGTGGTTTCATCGATGCCGCCGTCGAGGAGTCGCTCGATGCCATCGGCGAGGCTCTGGCCGAAAACGGCAAGGTCATCGTCACCGGCTGCCTGGGTTCCCGAGAGGATCTGATCCGCAAGGCGCATCCGCAGGTACTGGCGGTGACCGGTCCGCATGCCACCGACGCGGTATTGCAACACGTGCATGCGCATCTGCCGCAGCCACACGACCCGTTCACGAGCCTGGTTCCACCACAGGGAATCAAGCTGACGCCGCCGCATTTCGCCTATCTGAAGATTTCCGAGGGCTGCAACCACAGTTGCACCTTCTGCATCATTCCTTCGATGCGCGGGCCGCTGGTCAGCCGACCGATCGGCGACGTGCTCCAGGAAGCGCGGACGCTTGCCGATTCGGGCGTTCGTGAATTGCTGGTCATCTCGCAGGACACCAGCGCCTACGGCGTCGACCTCAAGTACCGGACCGGCTTTGTCGGCGGTCGTCCAGTGCGCACTCGACTACGCGAACTGTGCGAGGCGCTGGGCGACCTGGGGATCTGGGTACGCCTGCACTACGTCTATCCGTATCCGAGCGTCGATGCGCTGGTGCCGCTGATGGCCGAGGGCAGGTTGCTGCCCTACCTCGATGTGCCTTTCCAGCACGCCAGTGCGCGCGTCCTGGCGGCGATGAAGCGTCCGGCGAGTGCCGAGAACAATCTCGAGCGGGTGCGGGCGTGGCGGGACATCTGCCCAGAGATCACCGTCCGCAGCACCTTCATCACCGGTTTCCCGGGTGAGACGGAGGCCGAGTTCGAGGAATTGCTGGGGTTCCTGGCCGAAGCGCGGCTCGACCGCGTCGGCTGTTTCGCCTATTCGCCGGTCGCCGGCGCGGCAGCCAATGCCCTGCCCGGTGCGCTGCCGGACGAAGTCCGCGAGGAGCGCCGGCAGCGGCTGATGGCCTTGCAGGAGGACATTTCTGCAGAATTGCTGGCAGCCAGGATCGGACGTGAAATCGACGTGCTGGTCGATGAGGTCGACGACGAGGGAACGATTGCCCGTTCGGCGGCCGACGCGCCGGAGATCGATGGTCTGGTTTTCATCAACGATCATTTCGACGCCGAGCCCGGAGACTTCCTGCGCGTGCGCGTCGTCGACGCGGACGAGCACGATCTCTACGCCGAGCTCGTTACCAGCGTTGCCTGAGCTGGATTGCCGTTCGCTTACGGCTCGCACTCAATGAAAATCCCGGCTCGCCGTCGGTAGCCGGCCGAGTAGCGACGAGAGATCGACGAGACGCTTGGCGACCAGATGGACGACCTCGCCTTCGCGCTGCACCTGCCCGAGGACGCCGAGCAGGCGGGCACCGAGCAGTTCCCGGCGCTGTCTTTCGACGAGTCGCGAGTGCACCACGATATTCGCCAGCCCGGTTTCATCTTCGAGCGTGACGAAGACAATGCCGCTGGCCGTTCCCGGCCGTTGACGACAGGTGACGATGCCGGCGGCGCGCGCCAGCTGGCGGTCGGGGGCGCGCTGCAGCTGGCTGGCGGAAACGAAGCGCTGCGCGCTTAGTCGCTCGCGCAGCAGGGCGAGCGGATGCCGACCGAGGGTGAGCCGGGTGCTGGCATAGTCGGCGATCAGATCCTCGCCCTCGGAGGGGATGGCGAGTTCGGCGAGATCTTCAGGTGGCGCATTGCCACTGAGCAGGTCGAGTTGCACGGCAACCCCGGCGGCGGCCCAGGCGGCCTGCCGACGATGGCCGCTGAGGCTGGCGAGTGCGTCGGCAGCGGCGAGCAGATCGAGATCCCGGTGCGTCAGACGTGCCCGCGCCGCCAGCTCGGCAATGTTGGCGAAAGGCCCTTGTTCGCGAGCTTCGAGCAGGCGAACGGCAGTTGCCTGGGACAGGCCGACGATGCTGGCCAGTCCCAGGCGAACGGCCGGCCCGCCGGCGGCGATCGCCGGTGCCGCGCTTTCGAGGAGCGCTTTCCAGCCGCTGGCGCTTACCGTTGCCGGTCGCACTTCCACGCCGTGCCGGCGGGCATCCTGGACGAGTTGCGACGGCGAGTAGAAGCCCAGCGGCTGGCTGTTGAGCAGGGCGCAGAGGAAGGCGGCAGGGTGGTGGCGCTTGAGCCACGCCGAGACGTAGACCAGCAAGGCGAACGAGGCGGCGTGCGACTCCGGGAAGCCATACTCGCCGAAACCCTGAATCTGCGCGAAGATGCGCTTGGCGAAGGCTTCGTCGTGGCCGCGTTGGCGCATGCCGGTGATCAGCTTCTCTTCGAAAGGCCCGAGCCCGCCCTTGCGTCGCCAGGCGGCCATTGCCCGGCGTAGTTGATCGGCCTCGCCGGGAGTGAAGCCGGCAGCGACGACGGCCAGTTGCATCACCTGCTCCTGGAAGATCGGCACGCCGCAGGTGCGTTCGAGAACCGCGGCGATCTCCGGACGCATCGGCTCGATGCGTTCCCGGCCGTGCCGGCGGCGCAGGTAGGGATGGACCATGTCGCCCTGGATGGGCCCCGGCCTGACGAGGGCCACTTCGATCACCAGGTCGTAGAAACTGCGCGGTCTGAGGCGCGGCAGCATGGCCATCTGCGCGCGCGATTCAATCTGGAAGACACCGACCGTATCGGCGGCGCAGATCATGTCGTAGACCGCCGGGTCTTCGGCGGGAACCTCCGGCAGACGGCGGCCGACGAGGTCGAGCGCCCGATGGATCGCCGAGAGCATGCCGAGGGCGAGCACGTCGATCTTCAGCAGCCCGAGGGTGTCGAGATCGTCCTTGTCCCACTGGATCACGGTGCGCGCCGGCATGGCGGCGTTCTCTATCGGTACCAGGCGGGCGAGCGGGCCGCGTGAGATCACGAAGCCACCAACATGCTGCGACAGATGGCGCGGAAACCCGCGCAGGGAGTCGGCCAGTGCCAGCCATTTGGCGACGCGCGGCGCTGCCGGGTCGAGGCCGACGGAACGCAGGCGGCCGGGGAGTTGGTCGCGTTTGTCCCACCAGGCCAGCGAAGCGCTCAGCGCGTCGATCTGGGCGCTGCCAAAGCCGAGCGCGCGGCCGACGTCGCGCAGGGCGCCGCGCGTCCGGTAGGTGACGACCGCTGCCGTCAGCGCGGCACGTTCACGTCCGTACTTCGCGTAAAGGTACTGGATCACTTCCTCGCGCCGCTCGTGCTCGAAATCGACGTCGATATCGGGTGGCTCGCCACGCTCCCGGGAGATGAAGCGTTCGAAAAGGAGGTTCGAACGCGCCGGGTCGACTTCGGTGATGCCAAGGCAGTAACACACCGCCGAATTGGCGGCCGAGCCGCGTCCCTGGCAAAGGATATGGCGACTGCGGGCAAAGTTGACGATGTCGTACACCGTCAGAAAGTAGGGCTCGTAGGCGAGTTCGTTGATCAGTGCGAGTTCGTGCTCGACGCGTGCGCGTACGCCGGGCGGTACGACGTCTGGGTAGCGCCGGCGCAGCCCCTCGGTCACCTCGGCACGCAGGAAGGTGGCCGGGGTCAGTCCGTTGGGAACCATTTCGTCGGGGTATTCGTAGCGCAGTTCGTCGAGCGAGAAATGGCAGCGTGCGGCGACGAGCAGGGTTGCGGCGAGCAGTTCGGCCGGGTAGATCCGTGCCAGCCGCAGGCGCGTTCGCAGATGGCGCTCGCCATTGGCAAAGAGCGCATGGCCGGCGGCAAACAGCGTGGTGTTCAGACGGATCGCCGTCAGCGTGTCCTGCAGCGGGCGGCGCGCACGCAGGTGCATGTGCACGTCGCCGGCAGCGACGGCCGGCAGGCCGCTCGCTTTGGCAAGTTCGAGCAGCGTTGCCAGTCGCGCCGCATCGTCGGGTCCCGAGTGCAGTTCGACCGCCAGCCATGAACGGTTCGGGAAGCGACTCGCCAGCCAACGACCCTCTTCGGCGCTGGCATCGGTGTCCGCTATCCAAAGCGCCAGGCAGTCCGGCAGGGCGCCGCTGCGGAGTGCGACCAGGTCGGGCTTTTCGAAGTCGTTGCGGTACAGGCGGTACTCGCCCTTCGCCGAGCGCCGCCGCGCCAGCGTGATCAGCGCTGACAGGTTGCCATAACCAGCGCGGTTCTGCGCCAGAAGTACCAGCCGGGAACCCGGTTGGCGCGCGTCGGCGAGACGAAACTCGGCGCCGATGACGAGTTGCAGGCCACGTTCCCTGGCCGCCTTGTGGGCGCGCACGACACCGGCCAGCGAGGCTTCATCGGTGATGGCCAGCGCGCTGTAGCCGAGTGCCTGCGCGCGCTCGACCAGTTCCTCGGGATGTGACGCCCCGCGCAGGAAGGAGAAGTTGGAGCAGCAGTGCAGTTCGGCGTAAAAGGGAAGGGCGTCAACCACGGCAAAAAACTGTAGAAAACCACAGTATAATGACTTGGTGGCGCTTTTCCCATTTTGGGCTCAGCGATGCAGGAGGGGAGCCTCGAGGTTTCCGTCGAATCGCCCGGGTCCAAACCGTCCGGCCGCTTCAGGTGCGGCAATTCCCTGGCCGTTCGGCAGAAAGCGGGCAAGCAGATCGTCATAGCCTTGCGCGGTCCACAAGCGGTGCCCGGCAGCCAGGAAGGCGTTTACCTCGGCAGCGCTCGGCGCCGGCCAGTAGCGGCGTTGCCGCCGATCCTGAACCGCCGCCCGGATGCCGGTACCACGTTCCAGCCGGTCGATCAGATCGAGCAGCGGGGTGATGGCCAGTGGATAGATCTCGGCAATCTGGGTCAGCAGCCCAAGGTCTTTCCGGTAGGGCAGGCGTTGCATGTCGATGATGGGCCCGCTGTCGATGCCGGCGTCGATGAAATGCAGGCAGCACACGAGATCCCGGCCGCCCTCGGCAATCGTGCGCATCGGTGCAAAAAGACCGGCATACGCGGGCAGTTCGCCGGGATGGACGTTCAACACCCCGAAGCGGGCGGTGGCAATCGCCGCTGGCTTGAAAATGTAGCTGAAGCGTGCCGAGATGATCAGATCCGGAGCGAAGGCCTGCAGCGCCGAGAGGGTGGCGGGAGCGTTGATGTCGTCAAGTCGTTCACACCTGAGGCCGTGGCGTTTTTCGAGGCCGGCGAAGGTCGCCCATTCCGCCGCCGCTGCTGGCATCTGGTCGAGCAGCGGGAACAGTCGTTGCAGCGGCAGGCCGCGTTCGAGGTAGGCCAACTCCGACAGCTCCGGAATGCTGCATTCGGCTGGCCGGGTCTTGTCCGCAAGCAGGACGTGCACCTGGTGGTTCGCCAGCCGTGGCAACAGCCGGTTGAGAAAGACGCAGCCGTGCAGGTCGCGTTTGACGCAGACGATCAGTCGCATGCTTTTCCTTTCGTGCGGGTACATGCCGGGCCGCCGACGATCTCGGCGATGTCGAGCAGCGGCAGAGGCGGGTAGCGGCCCAGGCGGTGGGCGACGCGCAGATTGATCAGGTACGAGAATTGCCGTGGCAGTTCGATCGGCAACTCGCCGGGCGGTGCGCCCTCGCGCAGGATGCGCAGTGCCAGGCGGGCCGTGAAGCGGCCGATCTGGTCGTAGCGGTTGAGCACGCCGAGCAGCGCGTCGGCCTGGGTGACTGGCGCCTCGGCAGCGGCGAAGACCGGTATTTGCCGAGCCAGGGCTTCGCCGGTGACGAGCCGGCGTTGGCTGTTGAGGAAACTGTCGGGCGAGAAGTACAACAGATCGATACCGGCCGCGGCCAGCGCCGCGATGCGGCCCGGGATGTCGCCGGCACTCGGCTGGCCGTTTGCGCCAATGGGCAGCGTTTCGACGACAAGGCTGAAGCCGAAGTGCGACGCTTGCGCGCGCAAGTCCTGCAGGCTGTTCAGCGAATTGGCTTCTGCGGGGTTGTAGAGAAAGCCCATCCGGCGGAAATCCAGGTACGCGCGCGCCGCCCGCAACTGCTCGGCGACCGGCAGCAGGTACAGCGTCCCCGCCAGATTGCGTCCCGACCCGGCGAGCGTCGGCACCAGTCGGCTTTGCAGCGGGTCGCTGACGGCCATGAAGACGACCGGGATGTCGGCAATATGGCGCGAGCGATCGACCGCGTCCCACTGGCCAACGGTTTCCAGAGCAACCGTCGTTCCCCAGGCGACGACCAGATCGGGCCGCAGGCGCCGGGCTTCGGCGACGAAGCCGGGAATGCGCCGAGCGTCCTGGTCGGCGTCGCGCAAGGTGAAGCGGGCGCGCACCTGCTGGCGTCCGAAATGGTCCTGGAAACCCCGGCAGGCCTCCTCGCAGCCGCGATAGAGCAGCATCATCACGTGGTAGGAGGGCGGCTCCGCGCTCGCAGCGGCAGCGGCGTGGAGAAGCAGGGCGAGCAACCAGCGGCTCATCGGGCTCCCTCTTCGCGCACGCCGAGGCAGAGCAGGGTGCCGGCCAGGACGGCAACGCCGATTGCCGCCATCGCACCGCGCCAATCCCCTGAGACGAGCCAGGCGCCAGCCCACAAGGGGCCGATGACGCTGCCCAGACGTTCCACCGTACGCAGCACGACGGCGACCGAGGTGGCGCCGGCCCGCGCCCCGATCTCGCTGGCCAGTGCCTGCATCGGCGCGGCGGCCAGCCCGGTGCCGATACCCAGGGCGGCGATTCCGGTCCACACGGCGGCCTCGGCAGGGAGCCAGCCGGCGACCCCCGCCAGCCCGCCGATGCCGATCAGCAGGCCGCCGCCCACGGTCAGCGCCAGGCGCCAGCCGAAGTGATCCGCCAACCAGGAGGCAAGCGGATTGACCGCCGCGACGAGAACGAAATAGAGCATCACGGCCCGGCCGATCGCCGCCGGGCTGTAAGCGAGTTGGTGCAGTGCGAGCGGCGTCAAATAGAACAGGAAGCCGGCGAGGGCGATCTTGGCGGGAACCGCACCGCCGAGCATCAGGAAGGTGAAGCGACGGTCCGCGAAGAGCCTGCGGACATCCGCCAGGCCGAGCAGCGGCCCGGCGTCGCCTGGTGCCATCGTCGGCACCCGGGCGTAGTGGAAGGCGGCGAGTGCGAGTAGCGTCAGCAAGGCGGAGAGGGCAAACACCAGGCGAAATCCGAACTGCTCCGCGAGAACACCGCCAAGTGCCGATCCGCAGATCGCGGCGATGCCGACTGCGCCGACAAACAAGGACAGGCCACGCGCCCTTTCGGCGGGTCCGGTAAGCGTGATCAACTGGCGCTGACACGCTATGGTACCGGCGGCGTAGCCGCAGGCGCAGAGGGCGCGGGCGGGCAGCAACTGCCAGTAGGCGGTAGCGAGAGCCGTCCAGGCGAAGCCGGCGAGGGCCAGGCCGACGCCGGCCGCGAACACTCTGGCAATGCCCCAGCGGTCGGTCCAGCGGCCGGCGAAGGGCGTCGCCAGGGCAAAGCAGAGCATGTAGGCGGTTATCGGCAGGCCGACCTCCGTCTCCTGGCCGAGGAAGCTGCTGCCACTGATGAATGACTGCAGGTAAAGCGGCAGAAAGGAGCGCGACATCTCCTCGCTGAGGATGAAGAGGAAGAGCGGCAGGCGCAGGGACTGCAGGGCACTCAGCGTCGGCACGCCGCCGCTGCGCGGCAGGCGATGGAGCAGTGCCGCCAGCAGTTCGCGGAAGATCAGGCCCGAGACGAGGAGAACGATGCCGACATCGGCGGCCAGTTCACCCAGTCGGCGCGCCACGAAGCGCTCGTCGGTGGCGGCGGCGACCTGGGCGTTGCCGACGGCGCGCGTGATCCAGCGGCCGCGGGCAGCGCCGTGTTCGGCGAGGACGCCGCCGGTCGCGTCGCTCAGGCGCAAGGCGGCGACCTCCGGGTGGCGGGCAATGATGCCGGCGAAGTAGTCGGTGACCCCTGGCAGCTTGTCGAGCGGAATCTCCAGGGCCGCCGCGTATTCGAGCTTGTTCGCCAGCAAACCGGCGATGCCCTGCACCTTGGCCGTCACCGCCGGCTTCAGTTGCTCGCCAAACAGCCGATCGGCCTGCCAGGCGACGAAGGCGCTGGCGGCAAGCGTGCTGCTCAGCGCCAGCACGACGATGCGGCGGTGCAGGGCAGCGCCGCTACCGGCGGCGCCCAGCCGCGCCAGGGCAGCCAGCGTGAGCACGGTCAGCGCGCTGACGGCAGCGGCGATCGTGTACCAGAGGCTGCTGGCCATGGCCTGGCTGGCGGCGGCCAGCGGCGCGTCGGCGGCGCGCACGCGCAGGCCGCCGATGACAACTCCGGCGGCATCGCGAACGGCGACCTCGATCTGCGGCCCGGCATCGGCGTCGTGGCGCGTGAAACCATGTGCCGAGGTGGATTGCCACTCGTCGGCGGGCACCGTCTTGCCGATCTGCCCGGGGTCGTCGGCGAAGACGATACGGGCGGTGTGCGCCTCGACGCTGAGCACCGCGATGGCGGCGATTGCCGGGTCGGCTGCCTTCAGGTGTTGGACCATCGCTTCCAGCCGGAACATCTCGCCCGGCTGCAGTCCGCTCATCGCGCCGGTGCGCAAGGCGGTTTCGAGGTCGCTGGCCTCGATCTCGATGCGCGACAACATCAGCTCGTCGAGCAGACTGCGGTGCTTGTTGAGCAGCATGTAGCCGAGCAGCGTCAGCGCCAGACACTGTGCGGCGACAACAAAGAACGCCAGCCGTCGCCAGGGTACGTTCGCCTGGTGGGCTGGGGCGGCATCGGCTGGAGTGCGCAAGGTGGCTATTCGGCATGCACGGCGTGATGTCGCCGGGCGAATTTCATAATAACATCCGTCCTGATGAACTCTCTCCCCGTCTTGCGTCTGGTCGTGGCGCTGATCGCCGGCCTGCTGCTGGTCGTCGGCCGGCCCTTGCTCGCCGACGAGAAGCGGATTGCGCTGGTGGTCGGCAACTCGGCGTATCGCGCTTCGCCTTTGCGCAATCCCGGCAACGATGCGCGTGCCGTCGCCGCCAAGCTGGAGAAGCTTGGCTTCGAGGTGGTCGTCCGCGAAGACCTG
>AATN01000141.1_pt1 | contig 18674 bp, 16 predicted proteins | sample 270648 | NCBI WGS metagenome assembly AATN01 (sample SAMN02954269, study PRJNA17659) | bioreactor sludge metagenome | biome: terrestrial; feature: bioreactor; material: sludge; isolation source: Enhanced Biological Phosphorus Removal (EBPR) bioreactor sludge | place: Australia: Brisbane, Queensland
GCGGCCAGCGCCGCCGGATTCGAGAGATCGACAAAACTGCAGGAGAGCGCCGCGCTGCGCTTCCTGACCCCCTCGAGCAGGCGGTAGGTGCCGCCATAGAGATCATCGCCGGCAATGACGTGCGCGCCGCTATCGAGCAACTCGAGGACGGTGGCGATGGCGGCCAGTCCGGAAGCGAAGGCACAGGCGGCGCCACCGCTCTCGAGGTCGGCCACACAGCGCTCCAGGGCCCAGCGCGTGGGATTGTGCGAGCGACCGTAGTCCAGCCCTTTATGTACTCCCGGACTTTCCTGGACGTAGGTCGAGTTGGCGTAGATCGGGGGCATGACCGCGCCGGTGGAAGGGTCGGGACTCTGCCCGGCGTGGATGACGCGGGTGCCGAAGCGGGGTCGGGACGCGCTCTTGTCGTAGTGGTCGGTCATGTGAACTTCTTTCGCAGGTGATTGATCAGGTCGAAGCGGGTCACCAGGCCGTAGAAGCATTCGTCGTCGGCGATGATGGCTACCAGACCCGCTTCGAGTACTCGCTGCAGCGCGTCCAGCCCTGCTTCGGGACGCAGGGTTTCCAGCGACTGCGTCATGGCCGATGCCGCCGACGCCCGGAACGCGGCGGCATCGGCCATGACCCGCAGCAGCAGATCGGATTCGTCCACCAGCCCGACGATGTGGCCATCGTCGATCACCGGCAACTGCGAGACCTCCGCGTAACGCATGCGTTGGAACACTGTCTGCAGGGTATCGGTGGGGGTGACGCTGACCACCGCACCCTCCTCGAAGCGGCGAGCGACCAGATCGCGCAGGTCGCCGTAGGCCGGCCGCCGCCGCAAACCCTGGTCGACCAGCCAGTTGTCATTGTACACCTTCGACAGGTAGCGGGTTCCCGTATCGCAAACAAAGGAGACGACCCGCTTTGGAACCGTCTGCTCGCGACAATAGCGGAGTGCGGCCGCCACCAGGGTGCCGGTCGAGGAGCCGCCGAGCAGCCCCTCGGCCCGCAACAGATCGCGCGCTGTGTCGAAGCTTTCCTGGTCGCTGATCGAATAGGCATGCCTGACCGCCGAGAGGTCGGCGATGGCCGGTACGAAGTCTTCCCCAATTCCCTCCACTGCCCAGGATCCGGCTTCACCGAAGGTGCCCTGGCGCACATAGTCGGCAAGAATCGAACCGACCGGGTCGGCGAGGACGAACTCCGTGCTCGGACTCGCCCGCCGGAAGAAGCGTGTCAGTCCGGTGATCGTGCCGGCAGAGCCGACACCGACCACGATGGTATCGACCGAATGCCCCATCTGTGCCCAGATTTCCGGGCCAGTGGATTGTTCGTGAGCGGCCGGGTTGGCCGGGTTGTTGAACTGGTCGGCGAAGAAGGCTCCCGGAATTCCGCCGGCCAGCCGGGCAGCGAAATCCTGGTAGTAGTCGGGGTGCCCCTTGCCGACGTCGGATCGAGTGATGTGAACCTCGGCGCCAAGGGCTTTGACGTGCAGGATCTTCTCGCCGGACATCTTGTCCGGCACCACCAGTATGATGCGGTAACCCTTGGTACGGGCGACCAGTGCCAGGCCGAGGCCGGTGTTGCCGGCGGTGGCCTCGACGATGGTGCCGCCGGGCTTGAGATGGCCATCCCGCTCTGCCGCTTCGATGATCGAGAGGCCAATGCGATCCTTGATCGAGCCGCCGGGATTTTGCGATTCAAGCTTGAGAAAGAGCTGGCAGATGCCGGTATCGAGCCGGGTCACCTCGATCAGAGGCGTGTTGCCGATCAGGCCCAGCACCGCTGGCCGGGAAAGTGGTGGCATTCTGATCTCCCTGCAGGTCGTGGAAGGCGGGATCAACAGGCAGGCTCGAGTTGTCCGGGCGCAGCCGCACGCTGCGGGTCGTCACCCAGCACCCGACTGCTGTCCGTCCTTGCTGGTACAAAGTGCCGGATCTCCGATCCGGCCATGTTGCCGAAAGCCCGCTGAAGTCGCTCCGGCGAGACAAACTACCGCCCGGCGGGCGGACTGCGAAAGACGAAAAAGGCACGTCCTTATCACCCGGCGCGCGCGGCCGTCATTTGCGGAAACGCTATAAGCATCGAAGAAAAACTGACTTCTCCGCTGCGAGAGGTCTTGCTAGCCTCTCCGCCTCTTCTTGCCAACCTCATCAAGGATTTCCGATGAAACGCCAGTTCCTCAAGACCATCGTCGGTCTCGCCGCCGGACTCGCCATTGCTGCTGCCGGGCAACCGGCCCTTGCCGAATACAACCCGAAACTCCTGCGCATCGGCTTCCAGAAATCGGCCAGCCTGCTCACCCTGCTCAAGGCCCAAGGGGCGGTCGAAAAGCGCCTGACGGCGCAGGGCCTGGAGGTGAAATGGGTCGAGTTCCCTGCCGGACCACAATTGCTCGAGGGCCTCAACGTCGGTGCCATCGACTTCGGCTACGTTGGCGAAGCGCCGCCAGTCTTCGCGCAGGCCGCCGGCGCCAACTTCGTCTATGTCGGTTACGAGGAGCCCGCCCCGACTGCCGAAGCGGTGCTCGTCCCCAAGGGCTCGGCGATCAAGACGGTGGCTGACCTCAGGGGCAAGAAGATAGCACTCAACAAGGGCTCCAATGTCCATTACCTGCTGGTCAAGCTGCTGGAGAAGAACGGCCTCAAGTATGCCGACATACAGCCGGTGTTCCTGCCGCCGGCCGATGCGCGGGCCGCTTTCGAGCGTGGCAGCGTCGACGCCTGGGTGATCTGGGATCCGTATACCGCCGCTGCGGAAAAACAGATCGAGGCACGCATTCTGGCCGACGGCAAGGGTGTGGTGAACAACTACGCGTTCTTCCTGGCGGAGCGTGATTTCGCCAGCAAGCGGCCCGAAGTCATCAGCCTCCTCTTCGAGGAGCTGCAGAAGCAGGGGCAGTGGATCATCAAGAACTACCCGGCTGCCGCTGCCCAGCTTGCCCCCTTGCAGGGCCTGGACCCCAGCGTCGTCGAAGTGAGCATTCGCCGCTACAGCAATGTCGTCAAGCCAATCACCGATCAGGTGCTGGCCGAGCAGCAGAAGCTCGCCGACACCTTCTTTGACCTCAAGCTGATCCCCAAAGAGATCAAGGTCAAGGATGCCGCCCTGCCAGGCAAGCGCTGACAACAGCAGCGACCTGATCAACCTGTCGGGATCGCCGCCACAACGCCTCGCCAGTTAGCAGGCGAAGAGCGGCCCGAATCTGATCCGGTCACCCGGACGAATCGGGCCGCCGATCCCGGCCAACCGGGAACGCACCTGGGTGAATTTGTCGTGGCCACCGCCAGCGACGGCTACCGGACGGTCTTCTCGATCGGGCAGCTGGATCCGAACTTCGGCGGCGCGTCGATGGGTAGGGGAAATGAGGACATGATCGCCTGGGCAACCGGCGACGGCAGCCTCCTCGGCAGCGATGGCGCCTTCCAGCTCGTCGTTCCGGGCGATGTCGAGGGAGGCTGTTACCTGCACAACCTGGTAAGTCGGCAAGTGCTGGCGGCGCCTGTCCCGGTCCCGGAGCCAGACTCCGTCACGCTGATGCTGGTCGGACTGGTGGGAATTGCCGGCCTGCGCAGGCGCGCCGCTTTTCGGCGGCAGAGCCGCGGGCTGCATTGACCGGAGGAAAGCGCATCGGTCGATGCGCTTCGCCTCTCGGCAACGGCGCGGCCAACCGTCCGTGACCGCGACTGACCCACGGTTTCGCGAAGGGGTGGCCGCAGGGCTGCCCTTCTTGTGCAGGTCAAACCGGAACGCCGAGGACCACGTGGCTGGCCTTGATCAGTGCCGTGGCTAGGACGCCTTCCTTCAGGCCGAGTTCGAGCGCCGCCTCGTTGGTGACCACGGCATGGACCGTCGATCCGCCCGGCAGGGCAATCGCCACTTCGCTGTTCACTGCGCCTTTGCGTACGCTACTGACCTGCCCGGCCAACTGGTTGCGCGCGGAAAAGCGTACTTCCGGTTTGCCTGCCAGGACGATGACCCACGGTGCCTTGACGTAGGCGATCGTTTCCTGGCCAACCGCCAGAGCAAGCGACCGGACGCTGTTCTCTGTGACAATCGCGACAATTCGGTCGCCGCCGGGAAGCGTCAACTCGACTTCGGCGTTCACCGCGCCATTGATCAAGGTGGTGATTTTTCCTTTGAAAACATTGCGTGCGCTGACATTCATCGGCTGCTCCTGGAGGGTTTCGGGAATCTGGCCCGATTCTCGCTATATACTTTAGTGGGTAACGGCGTGTGTCGGGTTGCGCACACTCTAGGCCGGCTTTTCGCGCAGCGCAACCATAGCGCCGCTTCGGTTGCCGGGTTTTCCGGCGACTGAAACCACTACGCTGGCCTTCGTTGTATATCTGCTTACATTGCGAGACACATGAATACACATCGTCTGCGTGGCAAACTCGAGGTTGATACCGAGTTTGGCGCCTTTCTCGGCGACACCCGCATCCGCCTCCTGGAAGCGATCGACACGCACGGTTCGATCTCGCAGGCAGCCAAGGTGGTACCGCTTTCGTACAAGGCGGCGTGGGACGCCATCGACGCCATGAACAACCTCGCTGATCAGGCGCTGGTTGTGCGCTCGACCGGCGGCAAGCACGGTGGCGGTACGCAGATCACCGACTACGGGCGCAAGGTCGTGGCACTGTATCGTGCGCTGGAGGCGCAGTATCAGGCCGCGCTCGAGACACTGACCACGAGCATGAACGACGGGCAGGCCAGCGATTTCGATCAGTTCCGCCAGTTGCTCCGGCGCATGTCGATGAAGACCAGCGCCCGCAACCAGTTCGCCGGCCCGATCGTCGGCCTGCGCGAGGGGCACGTCGACTTCGAGGTCCGCCTCAGCCTCGACGCCGAGAACGAAATCGTCGCCGTGATCACCCGCGACTCGGCGGCAGCCCTGGGGCTGGCCATCGGCATGGAGATCAGCGCATTGGTCAAGTCGTCTTCGGTGCTGTTGTTGAACGACCCCCAGGTCAGGACCTCGGCGCGCAACCACCTGTGGGGCGAAATCACGCGCATCCACGACGGCCCGGTGAATTCCGAAATCACCTTGAACATGAAGAGCGGCAAGGCGGTCTGCGCCGTCATCACGCACGACAGCGTCGAGCGCCTCGGTCTGGCCGTCGGTCAACAGGCCTGCGCCGTTTTCAAGGCTTCCGCGGTCATTCTTTGCAGGTACGTTTGAAGCTGAAAGGAGAGCACCATGAGCAACAGCGAAGACAGCCACTTTTCCATCAGCCTTGGCGCCGCGCTGGCGCACGGATGCTGCGGCGGACAGGTGCGACGAATCCCTCTACCGGCAGCCAGTGCCGAGATCGTGGCACTACCGGTCCGTGCCCTGCCATCAGAAGGAGGCGGCAACCCAGTGAGTTGCGTGCCAACCCCAGCGTCCGTCGATACCCTGCCCGATGTCGACCTGCGCCGTGACAGCGACGCCGACAGTGTTTCCTGCGGGCACGTCACCATTGAGCAGACGCCCGGAGAACCCCGATGAAACGCCTTGCCCCCTTGCTTGTCGTCCTGTTCACCGCCGTCTGTGCCAGCGCCGACGAAGTCCAGATCGCCGTTGCCGCCAATTTCACCGCGCCGATGCAGCAAATCGCCGTCCAGTTCGAGAAGGACACCGGCCACAAGGCTTCGCCGGCGTTTGGCGCTACCGGCAAGTTTTACGCCCAGATCGCGAACGGCGCGCCCTTCGAGGTCCTGCTCTCGGCTGACGACGAGACGCCGGCTCGACTGGAGAAGGAAGGCCTCGCCGTTGCCGGTACGCGCTTCACCTACGCCATCGGCAAGCTGCTCCTGTGGTCGGCGAATCCTGATCTGGTCGACGCTCGCGGCGAGGTGCTGAGAACCGACAAGTTCAAACATCTGGCACTGACCAATCCGAAGACCGCACCCTACGGTGCGGCTGCCGTCGAAGCCATGACCAGGCTGGGTGTGCTGTCGGCACTGCAATCCCGCTTCGTCCAGGGAGAGACCATTACGCAAACCCACCAGTTCATCGTTACCGGCAATGCCGAGCTCGGTTTCGTCGCCCTCTCGCAAGTCATCAAGGACGGCAAGATTGCCGCTGGTTCTGCCTGGAGCGTACCGGCCAATCTCTACGAGCCGATCCGCCAGGACGCCGTCCTGCTCGGCAAGGGCAAGGACAAGCCAGCGGCCACGGCGCTGCTCGCCTATCTGAAAGGCGACAAGGCCAGAGCGATCATCAAGTCCTTCGGCTACGAACTGCGCTGACCATGGCCGTCCTCCATCACGCTGGTCAGCCACGGGCTGTGACCCGCTGCGCACCGGACCATTCGACCTGGCTGACTTGCCTACCCGGCGAGTGGCGCGACATGGTGATCGAGCCGCTTGATTTCGAACAACATCGGGAGTACGAGATGGCCGCTGGTCGCACCGTCGGCTACGACGTCGATGGCCTCACCTGTTACTACGCGCACAGCTACGCGCTGACGCAAGGCTGCTCCGATAACGACGAGGATTTCTACGAGGTCATCGCCTACGGCGAAACCGTCCATGCCTGGCGGCTACGCGATGATCGCTGGTTGATTCACCGCGTCATTCAGACCGACGTCGACGGCCCGCCTGGGCGTGGCTTCTTCACCTTTGCCGAGAGTCATCCCGTTTGAAGGCAGTCATGGGCCCCTACCAACTCCCCGACACCTTCCTCGAAGGGCTCTTGCAGGAGGACAGCCCGTGTGGCGACGCGACCACTTTTGCCCTTGGCATCGGTCACTTGCCGGGTCGCCTGGTTTTTCGGGCAAGAGGAGAGATGGTGCTCTGCGGCAGCGAGGAAGCGGCGCGTCTCGGCGAACTGCGCGGGCTGACTGCCGTGGGTCCAATCCGCGCAAGCGCCAGCGCTCTTGCCGCGGGTGACGAGATCCTGTGTCTAGACGGCGATGCCGCCAGCCTGCACCTCGTCTGGAAGACGGCCCAGACCTTGATGGAGTATCTCTCCGGGATCGCCACCAGGACCGCGGAAATCGTTGCCGCGGCGCGGCGCGGCCACTCCGAGGCCAGTGTCGTATGCACGCGCAAGAATTTTCCCGGCACCAAAGCAGCGGCGATCAAGGCCGTGTTCAGCGGTGGCGCGTCACCGCATCGCCTGAGTCTGTCCGAAACGCTGCTCGTCTTTCCCGAGCACCGAGCCTTTCTCCGGGATGAGGCCCCTTGCGCCACGATCGAGCGCCTGCGCCGACGCTGGCCGGAGCGGGCCGTAGTCGTCGAAGTCGACAGCGAAAGTGAAGCACGCCGCTGGATCGACGCCGGAGCCGACATTCTGCAACTCGAAAAGATGCCCGTCGAAAGGCTGCGCACGATCGCCACCTATGCCGCATCCAGCCGCCAAACGACAAGAATCGCTGCCGCCGGTGGCATCGATGCCGGCAATGCGGCGGCCTACGCTGAGGCTGGCGCGCACATTCTCGTTACCAGTGCCCCCTATTTTGCCCATCCGCGTGATGTGGCTGTCACTCTGCAATCCGGTCATTGAGCATGGATAGCGCTGGCGCGGATTTCGCCGCCATCTGGTTGACGCTCAAGCTGGCGACAGTAGTGACGATTCTTTTGCTGATCATCGGCACGCCGATCGCCTGGTGGCTGGCGCGGACGCGCTCGACGCTCAAGGGCATCGTCGGTGCCGTGGTTGCGCTGCCGCTGGTGCTGCCGCCGACGGTGATCGGTTTTTACCTGCTGCTCGCCATGGGGCCGAATGGCCCGGTCGGGCAGCTCACGCAGTCGCTGGGCCTCGGCCTGTTGCCCTTCAGCTTTCCCGGACTGGTTGTCGGCTCGGTGTTTTACTCGCTGCCTTTCGTCGTGCAGCCGATCCAGAACGCTTTCGAGGCCATCGGCGAGCGACCACTGGAGGTCGCAGCAACCTTGCGCGCCAGTCCCTGGGATGCCTTCTGGTCGGTCGCCGTACCGCTCGCACGCCCCGGCTTCATCACCGGGGCAATCCTGGGCTTTGCCCACACCGTTGGTGAATTCGGCATCGTGCTGATGATCGGCGGCAACATTCCCGCCAAGACCCGCGTTGTCTCGGTGCAGATCTACGACCATGTCGAGGCGATGGAATATGCCCAGGCGCACTGGCTCGCCGGCGGCATGGTGCTCTTCAGCTTCCTGGTGCTGATGGCTCTGTACACCTTCAACCCGGCGCGAAGGCAGGGCGCATGAGCCGCGCGATCCGCGCTCGCTTGCGCATCGATCGCCGCGACTTCAGGCTCGATGTCGACCTGACTCTGCCGGGTTGCGGTATCACCGGCCTGTTCGGCCATTCCGGCTCGGGCAAGACCACCTGCCTGCGCGCCATGGCCGGACTCGAACGTGCCTCTGACGGCTACTTTGCGATCGGCGACGAGGTCTGGCAGGACGAATCCATAGGTCGTTTCGTACCGCCGCACCGGCGCGCACTGGGTGTGGTCTTTCAGGAAGCCAGCCTCTTCCCTCATCTTTCGGTGCGCGGCAACATGCAATTCGGCGAGAAGCGTGCGCCCAAACATCACTTCGCCTTGCCCGAGGTCGCCGAACTGCTCGGCATCGAACAACTCCTGGACCGCTCGCCAGGCCAGCTTTCCGGCGGCGAGCGCCAGCGCGTGGCAATCGCCCGCGCTCTGCTCGCCGCGCCGCAGATCCTGCTGCTGGACGAGCCGCTGGCGGCGCTCGACCTGAAGCGCAAGCTCGAAATCCTCCCCTATATGGAACGGCTGCATCGGGAGTTGTCGCTGCCGATCATCTATGTCAGCCACTCCCCCGATGAGGTGGCGCGACTTGCCGACCATCTGGTGCTGCTCGACCAGGGGCAGGTCGTAGCCAGCGGTCCGCTGAAGCAGGTATTGAGCCGCATCGACCTGCCCGCTGCTTTCGCCGACGATGCCGGCGTAGTGATCGAAACACGCCTCGCGGCGCAGGAGGCGGACGACTTGAGCCGCCTCGAATTCTCCGGTGGACGGATTCTCGTCACGCGCCGCGACGAGCCCGTTGGCACCCTGCTCCGCTGCCGTATCCATGCGCGCGATGTCAGCCTGGCCCTGGTGCCGCAGGTGCAGAGCAGTATTCTTAACAGCGTTGAGGCCACCGTCGTCGATCTGGCGCCGACCGACACGCCGGGCCACGTCATGGTCCGCCTCGATGTCGCCGGCGAGCCGCTGCTCGCCCGCATCACCCGCCGTTCGGCGGAAAAGCTGCAAATCCGCCCCGGTCTGGCGCTGAAGGCACAGATCAAGGCCGTCGCACTCCTCGCCTGAAGCGGGTGCGACACGGTGCCGGATGGCCCTGGGCCACCTGCCGGAAGATATCCGTGCCAGGGTGCAGGACCACAGCTGCTGGTTGGCGATGAAGTCCGACAGCAGGTTGCTGGCGGTGAAAAGCCGCGCAAATCCTGACCGGCGCCGTGAGCGGGACGAACGGTCATGTCTTTCCAGGCGCCCCCGATCATGAAAGAACACGCCTTGCGCCGGATCTGTCCGGCGGCCGGTCGAGGCTCGCGGATCGGCGCGGTCGCCGTTACATGGCGGTTCATATATCCTGGACGGTGCCGTCGGATTTCCTATCCTGGAGACTCCCCTCGCTCTACCGAGGGATCGTTACTTTGCTGGTGAGTTACAGATTCACGGTAGCAGCGGCAACCCAAGTTCCTCAAGAAACCCGTTGTGTTTGTCTCTTGCCTTCGTGATTTCCTGCTCGATGCCCACCAATTGCTGGTGAACCGCCTTCAAGTCTATTTCTTCCTCGGCTTGTGCCGTGCTGATGTAGCGCGAGATGTTGAGGTTGAAACCTTCTTTCTCGATTCGCTCCATCGGCACCCGCATGGAATAGCGATTTTCCTCGGTGCGGCGCCTGTAGGTATCGACGATCTTCTTGATATGTTCCGGCAGCAAGTGGTTCTGGCGTTTGCCTTTTTCGAAGTACTCGGCCGCGTTGATGAACAGCACGTCGTCCGGCTTCTTGCACTTTTTCAACACCAGAATGCACACCGGGATACCCGTGGAGAAAAACAGGTTGGCGGGCAGACCAATCACCGTGTCGACGTGGCCGTCCTTCAGCAATTTGGTGCGGATGCGCTCTTCCGCCCCACCCCGGAACAGTACCCCATGCGGCAGGATGATGGCCATCGTGCCTTCCGGGGCGAGGAAATGAAAACCGTGCAACAAGAAGGCAAAGTCCGCCGCCGACTTGGGCGCCAGCCCCCCGTAACCTTTGAAGCGGAAATCATCGGCCATGGCCTCGCTGGGCTCCCAGCGCAGACTGAAAGGCGGGTTGGCCACAACGGCATCAAACTGTAGTTTCTTGGCGGGGTTGGCCTCGCGCAATTCGTCCCATTCGTTGAACAACGTGTCGCCGTGGAAGATTTCGAATTCCGAATCCTTCACCCCGTGCAGCAGCATGTTCATGCGCGCCAGGTTGTAGGTGGTAATGTTCTTTTCCTGGCCGTAGATCTTGCCGATGCCGTGCGCGCCCATTTGTTTGCGCACATTCAAGAGCAGCGAGCCCGACCCACAGGCAAAGTCCAGCACCTTGTCTAGTCGTTGCTTGGGGCCGGTGCTGGGATCATGGCCATCCAGCGTTACGATCTCGGACAAGATCTGTGAAATCGGCTGCGGCGTGTAAAACTCCCCCGCCTTCTTCCCCGAGCCGGCGGCAAACTGGCCGATCAGGTATTCATAGGCATCGCCCAGCACATCGCTGTTGGTCGAGAACTTGGCCAGCCCTTCAGCAATCTTGGTGACGATGATGCACAGCTTGTCGTTGCGGCTGGAGTAGTTCTTGCCCAGCTTTTCCGAATTGAGGTTGATCTCCGAAAACAGGCCTGCGAACGTGCTCTGGAACGATTCGTTCTCGATGTGCTTGAAACCATCGTCCAGCCTGTTGAGCAGCATCGCGTCCTGCGTGCGTGCCATCTCGGCGAAGCTGCGCCACAGGTATTCGGGCGCAATCACATAGTGCGCCTTGCGGCGCATCTGCGCTTCAAACGTCGGCACATCGGCTTTGTTCTGCTCGTACCAGACGGCCAGAGGGGTTCGGCGGTCGTCCTCCGCCAACTGGGGATAGTCGCTGCCCAGTTCCTTCCGAGCGGCGACCTCGTAGTTGTCGGAGAGGTAGCGCAGGAACAAGAAGGACAGCATGTAGTCGCGGAAGTCGTCCGCGTTCATGGCGCCGCGCAAATCGTCGGCGATACCCCACAGGGTGTCGCCCAGCTTCTTCTGGTCTTGTTCTGTCATTCTTTGGTGTCCTTGTCTACTGCCTGGGCTTCCAGGGCCAGGCGGTCACGCTCAAGCTCCTGGCGCAGTTCATCCTCGCTGGGCAATACCAAGCGGTATTTGCTGGCAAACAGTTGCGCGCTCTCGTGCAACACCGAGTACCGCACCACCGACTGGTCCTTGCTGCCGCACAGCAGGATCCCCACGGTCGGGTTGTCCTTGTCGCCCCGCCGTACGTCATCGTACAGACGCACGTACATGTCCATCTGTCCGATATCTTGGTGCGTAAGGTGCCCGGATTTCAGGTCAATCAACACAAAGCACTTGAGCAGGTAGTTGTAGAAGACCAGATCGATGTAGAAATCCTGCGTCTCGGTGCTGATGCGCTGCTGGCGGCCCACAAAGGCAAAACCTTTTCCCAGCTCCAGCAGAAACTGCTGCAGCTTGTCCATCAGCGCGCGCTCCAGGTCCGATTCCAGCAGCCGTCCCGTGTCGGGCAGCCCCAGAAATTCCAGCATCACCGGGTCACGCACAAAGTCGCGGGGGCTGGCGCTCAGGGCAGGGTCGGCCTGTACGTCGGCCTGGGTTTGGGCCATTAAAGCGCCCCTCTCCTGACTGGACTGGCTGGAGAGCAAGCGCTCGTAATACAGCGTGCCCAAGTGCCGCTCCAGCACCCGTGTGCTCCAGTTCTGTGTGGCCGCTTCCTGCATGTACCACTGGCGGGCTGCGGGCGCATCGGCCCGCAATAACAAGCGGTAGTGCGTCCAGCTCAATTCGTGGCGCAGTGCGTCACATTTTGGGAAGGCTTGATAAAACAGACGCATGTAGCGCAGGTTGGAGGCATCGAAGCCCTTGCCGAACTCCTGCGACAAGGCCTGACCCAACTGCGGCAGCAAGCGCTTGCCATACGCCGCTCGGGCCTGACCGCCCTGCTCGAACTCCACGATGTGCCTACCAATGTGCCAATAGGTTTGCACCTGCACCACGTCCACATGACGCAGCACCTGCTGCCGTGCCTGAACGATCAGGTCACGCAGCGCGTCCAGCAAAGGCGGCAGAGCAGTGTCGCCTTGGGGTTGGGATTCTGGATCGGTCATGGCTGTCTGGGTGCGGCAGTTTGAGGGTCCAGCATGGGCAAGGCAAACGCATAGCGCCCAAGGAAGCTATCGAGAATTTCCTTGAACAGCACCTTGTTGTCTCCCACCATCTCGCGCGGTTCGTAGAGTGAATACTTGCCGTGGCTCAGCAGGTTCAAGGCGCGGGCGTGCAGCCCCTCGTCAGTTGTGCCCAGGCAGTCGGAAAAATCCTTGTAGCCAAAAAAGGTGGCCGTCTTTTCCAGGATGCTGCGCAGCATGTTGAAGTGATGGGTGTATAGCGCTCCGGTCTGGCTGGCCATTTGCAGCTCGCTCAACATGGCCACATGGTGGAAGAACGGCGTGTCGTTGGTCGCGCGCAGCGTGTGGCCTTCACCGTCCTTGGCCTTGTGCAGGAAGTAGGTCTTGGTCTGCTGCTTCTTCAGCTCGTTGTGCATCACATTGAAGAACAGCCCATGGTGTGAAGACACGACCGTTTTCACACGATCTTTGCCGCGTCGCAGCAGCCTGGCCAGGTCACAGGCCACGGCAATGGCGTTGTTGTCGTCCAGCGAGGAAATCGGGTCGTCGATGTACAGGTACCTCACCCAGTCGTAGGCCTGGGCGCCATCAATGGCCAGCTCGGCCAGCGCCAGAAACACGCACCAGATGAAGATGTTTTCTTCGCCCCGCGAAATCTTGATGTGTTCGGCTTCACCACGCGAGAAACTGACTTCCCATTTGCTATAGTCGAGATCGAACTCGAAATCTGCATAGTTGTGCAGATACGGACGAATCCGGCTCTCCATCTCCAGTTCTTTGAATCCGGCAAAGAATCGGGAAGCGGAGTTGATGCGCAACACCCGCCGGCTGTCGTCGGCCAGATCGTTGTCCCAGGTGAAAAGGTCTTCGGTGAACGCGTTGAAGTAGAGGGTGTCTCGGCTCATAACTTGAGTAACCGACTCAACCGCACCATCTTTGAAATGCCTTGCCTTGACCTTTCTCCCTGCATCCTTGAAAGCCATCGACAAGCGTGTTTTGCCCGTGCCGTTGTAGGCGAAGAGCAGCACGAAGTCGGCGCCATTCTTGAAGTCATCGCGCAGCCGACTTACCAAAGGGCGCATCGTCTTGTAGCGGTACACGTTGGGCCGGTTGCTCATACCTCACCTTCGGCGCGCGACGGGAAAAGCCCCTGCATCAGGCCTTTCTTATGCGCTTTCAGAAATTCGAGTTTTTGGGTGTGAGCGGCGATGAGTTCGTCGAGCGAAGAAAGGCAGTCGGCGATTTTGATTTGTTCTTCCAGACTTTCAGGAATAAGAAACTCCAAATTTTCAAACTCCTTCTGCCCCAATGTCTTATTTCTTCCGGCGCCGCCAGGAGATGCCAAGGCCAACAGGTGTTTGCCTTTGTTGGTAAGAAAAAAATGGGCAATGAAATTTATGCATAGCTTATTGTCCTTGGCTTTGTACATCGGGAAACGATGGGAGGCGATCATCCCCTTTTCCGCATTGGTTGTCTTTGCCACGGCTTGTTCCCAGGCAAACACAATGTTGACCACAAGAGCATCATCCATCACCCAAAAAACCCGCTTATTGCCTAGCTGCTCTCCAGTTACAGCTTCTTTATGAAAGATGCCTTTTCCATGGGAGCGAATACCGATTTGCGCATATTTTTCATTTAAATCTACGCTTACTGGGTGCGATGTCTTTCTTAAGACGCTGGATGTTTTTTCGTTCTTCCACTCAGGCGCCTTCTGAAACTCAGAAAACCGCAAACGCGGCGCGGTTTCGCCTTCGGTGGGGAAAAGCTGCTGCATCAGGCCTTTCTTGTGCGCCTTAAGGGCTTCGGTTTCTTGGGCTTGTGCGGTGATTAGGTCGTCGATGGAGGAAAGGCAGTCGGCGATTTTTTTTTGCTCGTTGGGTTCTGTCGGGACAGCAACGACGAATTTCTTGATTAAATCAATATCACCTCTGGGCATCTTGACGCCTTTTGCGCCAGTCATTACATATTCGATAAACAGATCGCTTTTTAGAAGTTGTGACAAATATTTGTTGGCCACATCTTTTCTCGTGCGAATAACGATCACATCATTCGAGGCTCCACCTTCAATTTCAGCTACCCAGATTTTTTTTAGATAGGGACGGATGTTTGAGATGAGAACATCATTCATCTTGAATCTAGTGGCCGAACCTGTCGAAGGTCGAGTGGGGCTTGGCACCATCCCCATAAAATCTTGCAACAGATTTTCGGTACTAACGTATCGCTCAGGGCCTAAATTCTCCAGGGCAACTTTTTCATTCACGAACAATGCAAGGTCATGAAGTTGCTTCTCGCCCCAATGTCCTGAGTTCCGAAACTCGGGAAATCGCAACTCCGGCACCAGCCGCTTGCCCGCCTTACTGCTCATAAGCCTTCAACCCCGAAATCCCCCGCCCTTGGGCCAGCTTGTGCAACACAGGCAGCAGTTCGCGCATCAGATCCAATTCTTTTTGGGCGCGGGCTTTCCAGCCCAGGCCCAGCGGTGCGAGCAGGTCGCCCAACTGTTCGCCGTCAAAAATCATGCGGGCCATGATGCCGTCCACAAAGGCTTGCAGGGCCTGAACCTCCAGCCCGTGACCTTGAGCGATGGCGCGCAGCTGGCGGCTCTTCTGTTCGGTCTTGAAGGCGGCGTAGCCGTCGCGGATGGCTTTCTCGCTCAAACCCTCGCCCGCCTTCAGGGTGTGGATGTAGGCGCTGATGTCGTCGCGCTCGTCGATGAACTTGGCGTCGGCTGCGATCAGGCCGATGAGTTCGTCGCGGCTCATCTTCTGCTGTTCGGGGGCGCCCTGGTAGTTGGTGATCAGGGCCATGATGTAGTCGTAGTCGATCACGGCGGAGGCGAAGAGCACGAACTCGAAGTCGAGTTGCTGCACGCCGCTGCTGTCGTCTTGCTGGCCGGCGCTCTGCTGGGCCTTGAGGCGCCTGGCGGTTTCCAGATACGCGCCGCGGAAAGCCTTGAGCTGGTCTTCGGGCATGACGGCGGCGATGTTGGCCTGGTCGGTTTCGGTGAGATCGGTGTACTGGTCGAGCTTGGTCTTGAGGCGCTGTACGTCCTTGAACAGGTTGATGAACCCCGCGCGCGCCTCGTCGCCTTTGAGGTTGCCCACCTGATCGGGGGTGTTTGCCAGGCCTTGTGAGGCCATGAACTGATCCAGCCTGGTGACGGCTTCGTCGAATTGGGCGATGACTTGCGGCGCGGCATCCACCAGCCAGATTTCGCGGGCGCGCTCGCCCTGCTCGCCCGAAAAGAGCTTGATGGCTTCGTCCACGGCGTCTTGCTGACTGCGGAAGTCGAGCACGTTGCCGTAGGGCTTGCTGTCGTTCAGGACGCGGTTGGTGCGCGAGAAGGCCTGGATCAGGCCGTGGTACTTCAGGTTCTTGTCCACGTACAGGGTGTTGAGGTACTTGGAATCGAAGCCGGTGAGCAGCATGTCCACCACGATGACCAGATCCACCTTTTGCGCGTGGGGCAGGTCCTGGTTGGGGAATTGCTGATCCTTGATGCGCTTCTGTACATCCTGGTAATACCGATCGAACTCGCCCACGCTGTGGTTGGTGCCGTAGCGGCCGTTGTAATCGGCGATGATGGCCTTGAGCGCGGCCTTTTTCTTGTCCGGCTCGACCTTGTTGTCCTCCTGCTCCTGCGGCAGGTCTTCCTGGATCTGCTGTACGTCCTTGTCGCCTTCGGCCGGTGGCGAGAATACGCAGGCGATATTGAGCGGACGAAAGTTCGGGTCAGCCGCCAAGCGCTTGGCCTGGGTTTCCTTGAAAAGTTCGTGGTAGGCGATGGCGTGGTTGATGCTGGCGCAAGCCAGCAGGGCGTTGAACTTGCGTCCGGCGGTGGCGGTGTCGTGCTTGGCTAAAATGGTGTCCACCACGGCTTGCTGCTTGAGTTCGCCAGTGGCCTTGTCTTTGTCCTTGCCGTCGGCCTTGAAGTAGTCGACGTGGAATTGCAGCACGTTGCGGTCTTCAATGGCGTGGGTGATGGTGTAGGCGTGCAATTGCTTCTGGAAGACGTCTTCCGTGGTGATGTCGGTGGCTTGCCGGTCTTGCACCTTCACTTTGCTGGCGTTGTCGCCAAAGATGGGCGTGCCGGTGAAGCCGAAGAGCTGCGCATTCGGGAAGAAGTCTTTGATGGCCTTGTGGTTGTCGCCGAACTGGGAGCGGTGGCATTCGTCGAAGATGAAGACCACGCGCTTGTTGCGCAGCGGCTCCAGGCGCTCTTTGTATTTGCGCTTGTGGGTGCCGTCGAGCGCAATGCCCAACTTCTGGATGGTGGTGACGATCACCTTGTCCGCGTAGTCGGTCGATAGCAGCCGCCGGACCAGGGTCTCGGTGTTGGTGTTTTCTTCGACGCAGCCGGCCTGGAATTTGTTGAATTCCTCACGGGTCTGGCGGTCGAGGTCCTTGCGATCCACTACGAACAGGCACTTCTCAAGGTCCGGATTGTCCTTGAGCAGCGTCGATGCCTTGAAGGAGGTGAGCGTCTTGCCGCTGCCGGTGGTGTGCCAGACGTAGCCATTGCCCCGGTTCTGGTGGATGCAATCGACGATGGCGCGCACCGCATAGATCTGGTACGGGCGCATGATCATGAGCTTTTGCTCGCTGGCCACCAGGACCATGTAGCGGCTGATCATCTGCCCCAACGTGCACTTGGCGAGGAACTTCTCGGCGAAGGGGTCGAGGTGGGTGATCTTGACGTTACTCTCGTCGGCGAACTGGTAGAGCGGCAGAAAGCGCTCGTCCGCGTCGAAACTGAAGTGGCGGGCGTTGTTGTTGGCAAAATACCAGGTATCTGACTGATTGCTGACGATGAAGATCTGCATGAAGCACATCAGCGTTCTGGTGTAGCCGTTGCCGGGGTCGCTCTTGTATTCAACCACCTGCTGCATCGCCCGGCGGGGGTTGATGCCCAGGGTCTTGAGTTCGATCTGGACGATAGGCACACCGTTGATCAGCAGCACCACGTCGTAGCGATGATGGCTGTTGTCGGTGTTGATGCGTAGCTGGTTCACCACCTCGTAGGTGTTTTTGCACCAGTCGTTGATATTGACCAGTGTGTAGAACAGCGGCGTGCCATCGTCGCGCTCGAAGCTGTTGATCTCGCGCAGGCGGCGGGATGCGGCAAAGACATCGGCCGTCACCAGATCGTCCTTCAGCCGTTCAAATTCGCTGTCGCTCAGGCTGACGCGGTTCAGCTCCTGGAATTTTTCGCGGAAATTTGCCTCCAGCGATGCCCGATCACAAATGTCCGGTCGATAGGCGTATTTCAGCGCTTCGAGCTTGGCGATGAAGTCCTGCTCAATCTGGTTTTCTGTCGTTGTCATTGGGATTCACTGGCCTGGGAAACTGCGTCGATTTTATCGCTGTTGGCATCGGCGCACCTATCGGGTTGTCGCTGACGGAGTGATTAGCTGACACCTTGGTTGCTATGAAAGTCAAATGGCTCAAGCATGGCCTCGGTTCCGACTAGCGGACATTGGAACCCTGACGACGTTACTATCGATCGTTAGCTCCGGCCGAAATCCGCCCCGGTCTGGCGCTGAAGGCACAGATCAAGGCCGTCGCACTTCTCGCCTGAACGGCAGGCGCACCGGCGAAGAGCAGTCGCCAATCGCGAAGAGAGATTGACACAGGGCTTTCACTGTGGGACGTTGGACGGTATCCGGCCAGCCGCGGGGACACACTAGAATGGCGCGAGCATGCGTCAGTGGGTTGCCTTCGCTACGCTGTCCTGGTGCGGCTCTCTCGGAGCCAAGGTTCGCCCGCAAGGGAAGTGCGTTCATCAATCACCGATAATGAGGAGACAAGATGCTCTACGCCGCCCCCGGCACTACAGGTGCCAAGATCGCCTACCAAGCCCGCTACGACAACTTTATCGGTGGCCGTTGGCTTGCCCCGGTGAAGGGTCAATATTTCGACGTGATCACGCCGATCAATGGCAGGCCCTATACCCAGGTTACCCGTTCCACCGCCGAAGACATCGATCTGGCACTCGACGCTGCGCATGCCGCTGCCGACAAATGGGGCCGCACCGCCCCCGCCGATCGGGCCAACGTGCTGCTCAGGATCGCCGATCGCCTGGAAGCCAACCTCGAAATCCTCGCCTACGCCGAGACGGTGGATAACGGCAAGCCGATGCGCGAAACACTGAATGCCGACATCCCGCTCACCATCGACCACTTCCGCTATTTCGCCGGCTGCCTGCGCGCGCAGGAGGGCGGTATCAGCGAGATCGACGAGCACACGGTTGCCTATCACTTCCACGAACCACTCGGTGTCGTCGGCCAGATCATCCCGTGGAACTTTCCGATCCTGATGGCCGCCTGGGAACTGGCCCGGGCCATCGGCGCCGGCCACTGCGTGGTGCTCAACCGGC
>AATN01000142.1_pt1 | contig 18668 bp, 13 predicted proteins | sample 270648 | NCBI WGS metagenome assembly AATN01 (sample SAMN02954269, study PRJNA17659) | bioreactor sludge metagenome | biome: terrestrial; feature: bioreactor; material: sludge; isolation source: Enhanced Biological Phosphorus Removal (EBPR) bioreactor sludge | place: Australia: Brisbane, Queensland
AAGTGGTATGTGACATCAAACCTTCAATATCGTGCATGATTTCGCGTAAGGTTTCCGTGATTTCTGAGTTGCCTTTGAAGTGACGCAACAGGAAGGAAATATCCCGTTGAGTATCCATCAAGCACAAGCGGATTTTTCCATTACTATCTTCGAGTTGGGCAAGATCACTAATCGATTTTTCTAAATCAGAATCCTCTTCTTCCAGCACCGAATGGCTAATATCTTCTAGCGCATGGTGAATATCTTCCAGATAGTCTGCGTGGTTTTCGACCTTATGTTCAAACATGGTGACCAATAATTCCGCTGCATTATGGCAATGAATTTGTCCACGCCGGGCGCGTAAGCGGAATAGACGGAAGTCAGCCAGTTTTTCTTCACGAATCGTAATCAGACGATTGTCTTGCAAAATAAACGCCACCGACACGGTACTATGGCGACCCTCTTCTTGATAAATAAATAAAGCATGCACATGGATACCGGATTGATCCACGAAGCAGCGAGCGGAGTACTCGATCTCTTCCACATCATCCGATTCTGGTAAATCAGTATGCAGGAGGGACTCTAGCAATAAGCGTTCGTCGTCATCCGGATCACACATATCGACCCATTGCACTTCAGAGAGTTGATTGCGTAAACGTTCTGCCTCTACATTGGTTTTATGGAGTAGGCCATTCTCAATTTTGAATAGGCGTAACATGCTTGGCCTCCTTATCGGTCTAGAGTCAGGGGGGGAGTTGCGCGCAGAGTTTACCAGAAAGCCATAAATTATGGGCAAACTAAGATTGCGCGCTCAGCCTATAACGCGCAGATGACAGTTTGTTTGCTAAACTCTGGGCTTTTCTAGTTTAGTCGATGCGATGCCAAGCTGCTTTTCTACCTTGCTTAGCGGCCTTGTTGTCTTGCCAAGTCCGTACGGTATTTAAAATATCGTATTGCCAGCGATCAAATAGTGCTAAGCCTAAACCCGGAAAGGGAAGAAATGGATTGGTACGACTCATTCCCCAAATGGCTAAGCGGGTGCTGCCTGCATCAGCTTGACCGCGTCCATGAATCCCAAAGGTATTGCCGATGACTAACGTATTTTTTTTCACCTTAAATGCTTTTGGTTCTGGTAGACCTAAAGCCTCCCGATCTGCAGGGCTAAAGCGAAACGACCCCCGCGCCGAATAAGAATCAGGATGACGATAGGCCATTTGACTCGTTTGGTATTCCCAAGCCAAACGCTGACGAGTCAGTTGATTGGAGCTAGGAATATAGGTAAAGGGGCCATTATGTTCATCCACATCATCCAGAAATAGCCAGAATTTCATCGTCGGGTGGAAAGTATCAGTATGTAAAGATTTTTGTGGGTCGCTACCAGCATGCGCCACCCCATTACGAACTTGCTCAATATGAAAAAAAGGCATGCGTCGATGCCCTGCGGTATAACGTAACAAGCGCTTGAAGGCTGGATCGTTTAGTAGCTGCTGCGTATAAGGCAATTTAGCTAAGGTCTCAGGGTCTAACAAAATACGATGATTTTGCGTATCCCCTTGTTGGCATTCACGTACTTCGCCGTGGAAATGGCGAATCTCAGTTTCGATCTGCTGAAATAAGGTCGTCGGTACAAAATTTTCTTTAGCAATAAAGCCATGGTGCTGATAGCTTGCTTGATCGTCGGGAGCTACTCCAAAGCTAAGCAGCCACATCCTAAAGCGCATATTGGCATGGGCTAATACCACACGACTGACATGTAGACCTAGCTTGTTGAGGGTAGGGCTGCCGATAATCGGGTTGCCTTTAAAGGATTTAGCAGTCGTGAAGAGCTGGAAAAACCAGTACGGGCTATATAAGAGAGTTTTCATCATGTGGCTATCAGGTTATTATTGCGCTCCCAGTATTTACCGTAAGCATGCTGAAGATCAAGCCTATCTCGATTAGTCTATGTGACTACACTTGCCTATCTAGGATGGGAGCATTGTTGCTATCCACAAGCTTCGTCACAATAACTCAAGTTTTTTCTCGCTTAATTAAGCAGCTTACCACCACTTTATCTCGAATGAAGGTTTCCCATGCTGACTTGCACCACAGGCAGCATCGGTATCGTTCATTTGCCATGCCCTGCTGTGCCGTCATCGGTAGTCGGGTAGATCCGTTTTAAGCTTATCAGGAGCACCTGCTATGACCACTCGCCTAGACCTTGCTAATGCCATTCGCGTTCTCGCGATGGATGCTGTGCAACAAGCCAATTCCGGACATCCGGGTGCGCCGATGGGCATGGCCGATATTGCAGAGGTTCTTTTCAATGATTTCCTGTCGCACAATCCACAAAATCCACATTGGCCGAATCGCGACCGCTTTGTTATGTCCAATGGACATGGCTCGATGTTGCCTTATGCGGTGCTGCATTTAACAGGCTATGATTTACCGATTGAAGAAATTAAAAACTTTCGCCAGCTCCATTCTAAAACTCCGGGGCATCCAGAATATGGCTACACACCGGGGATTGAAACCACCACAGGGCCTTTAGGCCAAGGGGTGAGTAATGCAGTCGGCATGGCTTTAGCGGAAAAAGTGCTAGCGGCGCAATTTAATAAAGAAGGCCACAAGATTGTCGATCATTACACCTATGTATTCCTAGGTGATGGTTGCTTAATGGAAGGTATTTCGCATGAGGTTTGTTCGTTAGCGGGTACTTTGAAATTAGGCAAATTGATCTGCTTCTATGATGATAATGGTATCTCGATTGATGGTGATGTCGTTGGTTGGTTTGCTGATGATACGCCCAAACGTTTTGAAGCTTACGGCTGGCATGTGATTCGTGATATTGATGGGCATGATGCGGATTCGTTGCGTGTTGCCATTGCCGATGCACGGATGGAGCGTGATCAGCCTACCTTAATTTGCTGTAAAACGGTGATTGGTAAAGGTGCTCCGAATAAGCAAGGTGGGCATGATGTGCACGGTGCGCCTCTAGGTAAAGATGAAATTGCGGCTGCACGGGTAGCTATGGGCTGGAAATCCGAACCCTTTGTGATTCCGGCTGAAATCTATGCAGCTTGGGATGCAAAAGAAAAAGGCGCTGCTGCGGAGCAAGCTTGGACAGAAAAATTTGCCGCCTATAAACAGGCTTATCCGCAAGAAGCCGCTGAGTTTGAACGGCGTATTCAGGGTGCTTTACCATCTAATTGGGAAGACAACACGCAAAAAGCCATTGCTGCAATTATTGCCAAAGCTGAATCACCTGCCACGCGGGTAGCCTCTAAAAATGCTTTAGATGCGTTTGCTCCCTTCTTACCCGAATTTTTAGGTGGCTCTGCGGATTTAACGCCTTCCAACAATACCTTTAATAAGAGCAGCAAATACATCAACTCGAATCACGGCCCTAGCCAAGATTTTAGTGGCAATTATTTGTCTTATGGGGTGCGTGAGTTTGGGATGAGCGCGATCATGAATGGGATTGCCTTGCACGGTGGTTTCATTCCGTATGGTGCTACCTTCCTAATGTTCTCTGAATATGCACGCAATGCTTTACGCATGGCATCGTTGATGAAGATTCGCAATATCTTTGTTTATACCCATGATTCGATTGGTTTAGGTGAAGATGGGCCGACTCACCAAGGGGTAGAGCAAACGGCAACGCTACGGATGATACCACGCATGTCGGTATGGCGGCCTTGTGATGGGGTAGAAACCGCGATTGCTTGGAAAGCGGCGATTGAAAAGACGACAGGTCCCACCAGTTTAATCCTAACCCGCCAAAATTTGCCTTTTCAAACCCGAGCTGCTGAGCAAGTCGCAGGCATCGCTAAGGGCGGCTATGTGTTAAAAGACTGTGAAGGGACTCCAGATGTGATTATTATAGCCACCGGTTCAGAGGTCGCACTGGCAATGGGTGCTGCGGAGCAGCTTTCAGCTAAGAAAATTCGCGTCGTTTCAATCCCCTGTGTTGACGTATTCTTAGCACAAGATGCCACTTATCGTGAAGCTGTTCTGCCGGCTGCTGTGACTGCTCGAGTAGCTGTTGAGGCTGGTGTCACCGCAGGTTGGTATCAATTTGTAGGTTTGCAAGGCAAGGTAGTGGGTTTAGATACCTTTGGGGAATCTGCACCTGCACCAGTGTTGTTTAAACATTTTGGTTTAACGGTCGAAAATGTTAAAGCAGTAGTAGAGAGTCTACTGTAAAGTCTGCGTGAGAGGAAAATTTACAAGTAGGTTGCTGTCTAGCAGCCTGCTTTATGTTTTTGAAGTTTTAATAAATTTAGGAGTGGACTGATGACAGTTAAAGTCGGTATCAATGGCTTTGGGCGGATTGGACGCATGGTCTTTCGTGCGATTGCTAAAGATTTTCCTCATTTAGAAGTCGTGGCGATCAATGATCTGTTAGCGCCTGATTATTTAGCATATATGCTGAAATACGACTCTGTGCATGGTCGTTTTAATGGCGATATCGCTACCGAAGGTAATAATCTGATCGTTAATGGCAAAACCATTCGTTTAACCGCTGAGAAAGATCCAGCCAACTTGAAATGGTCTGATGTGGGCGCGGATGTCGTTTTAGAATGTACGGGTTTCTTCTTAGATGAAGAAGGTTGCCAAAAGCACGTGCAAGCCGGTGCAAAGAAAGTGGTGATGTCTGCACCTTCTAAGGATAGCACGCCCATGTTCGTGTATGGTGTTAACCACGATAGCTATAAAGGTCAGCAAATTGTTTCCGCTGCTTCCTGTACCACTAACTGCTTAGCACCCGTCGCTAAAGTGCTACATGATAATTGGGGTATCAAGCGTGGTCTGATGACTACCGTCCATGCTGCAACAGCGACTCAAAAGACGGTTGACGGCCCATCCATGAAAGATTGGCGCGGTGGTCGCGGTATCCTCGAAAATATCATTCCGTCCTCTACGGGTGCGGCTAAAGCGGTCGGTGTAGTCATGCCTGATCTGAAAGGCAAATTAACCGGGATGGCTTTCCGTGTGCCAACTTCAGATGTATCTGTGGTTGATTTAACCGTTGAGCTGAACCAAGAGGCTGCTTACGAAGATATTTGTAAGGCGATGAAAGCCGCTTCGGAAGGTGCTCTGAAAGGTGTATTGGGTTATACCGATGAGAAAGTGGTTTCTACGGACTTCGTGGGTAACTCGGCACCTTCTACTTTCGATGCAGAAGCGGGCATTGCTTTAGATAAAACTTTCGTGAAAGTGGTGGCTTGGTATGACAATGAATACGGTTATACCTGCAATATGCTGCGTTTTGTTGAGCACGTGGCGAAGAACTAAGAGTATTTGAATTGAGGGGCTGAATGCCCCTCAGTTGTTAGATGAGTTAGCTAAGTATTTCATTATTTAGCTAACTGATTTAATTGCTTAAGGAGCGCGTGCATGGCTTTTATTAAAATGACTGATTTAGATCTAAAGGGTAAACGTGTCTTAATCCGCTCTGATCTAAATGTTCCAGTAAAAGAGGGCAAAGTGACTTCCGATGCGCGGATTACAGCATCAGTGGCTACCATTGAACATGCCTTAAACGCGGGGGCTAAAGTCATGGTCACTTCACACTTAGGGCGTCCTACTGAAGGAGAATGGTCAGAAGAGGTTTCTTTAAAACCCATTGCTGACAATATCGCTGCCCGCTTAGGCAAACCAGTACGCTTAATTAAAGATTGGGTGAATGGTGGTTTTGAAGTGGCTGAGGGCGAATTAGTTATTTTAGAAAATTGCCGCGTGAATAAAGGTGAGAAGAAAAATAACGAAGCCACTGCCAAGCAATATGCGGCACTCTGTGATGTATTTGTGATGGATGCATTTGGCACAGCCCATCGTGCAGAAGCCTCTACTTATGGGGTGGGTATGTATGCACCTATAGCCGCGGCTGGGATTTTAATGACTGAAGAATTGGATGCACTCGCCAAAGCCTTAGCGAATCCAGCACGCCCAATGGTTGCGATTGTCGGTGGCTCTAAGGTTTCTACTAAACTCACTGTACTGGAAGCTTTATCTGAAAAAGTCGATCAGCTCGTTGTTGGTGGCGGTATTGCTAATACTTTCTTAAAAGCGGTGGGGAATAATGTTGGTAAATCTTTATGTGAAGCCGATTTAGTCCCTACAGCTCAAGCTTTGATGGAAAAAATGTCTGCACGCGGCGCGAGTATTCCCATAGCAACGGATGTGGTCGTGGGTAAGCAATTTGATGCTAATGAACCAGCCGTTTTGAAAGTTGCTAATGCAGTGGCTGATGATGAGATGATTTTTGATATTGGCCCCCAATCAGCGCAGGAGTTAGCCGATATTATTATGCAGGCTGGTACAGTCGTATGGAACGGGCCAGTAGGTGTGTTTGAATTTGATCAGTTTGGTGAAGGCACTAAGACCATTGCTATGGCGATTGCGAATACTAAGGCTTTCACTTTAGCCGGTGGGGGTGACACGATTGCGGCTATCCAAAAGTATGATATTTACGACCAAGTATCTTATATCTCTACAGCCGGTGGCGCTTTCTTGGAATACCTCGAAGGTAAAACCTTGCCTGCCGTTGAGATGTTAGAAAAACGCGCTCAAGCTTGAAGCGAGCACCACTCTATAATTAATGAATAATGGATAGTTAATTTTCAGGAGACACACACATGGCCTTAATTTCAATGCGTCAGTTGCTCGATCATGCGGCTGAACACGGCTACGGTATGCCAGCATTTAACGTCAACAATATGGAGCAAGTGCAAGCGATTATGCAGGCTGCGGATGAAACCAATTCCCCAGTGATTCTGCAAGGTTCTGCGGGTGCGCGTTCTTATGCAGGTGAGCCTTTCTTACGCCATCTGATTTTAGCAGCAGTAGAAATGTATCCGCATATTCCAGTTTGCATGCATCAAGATCACGGCGCTGAGCCGGCGATTTGTTTCCGTTCCATTCAATCGGGTTTCTCTTCGGTGATGATGGATGGTTCCCTAATGGCCGATGGGAAAACCCCTTCTAGCTATGAATACAATGTCGATGTGACCCGCAAAGTGGTCGATTTAGCACATGCTTGCGGCGTATCCGTCGAAGGTGAGTTAGGCTGCTTAGGTTCACTCGAAACGGGCATGATGGGTGAGGAAGATGGACACGGAGCCGAAGGTGAACTAGATCATTCGATGCTGCTGACTGATCCTGAAGAAGCCGCTGATTTTGTGAAGAAAACCGGTGTCGATGCTCTAGCAATTGCCATTGGTACTTCACATGGTGCGTATAAATTCACTAAAAAACCAACGGGTAAAGTTTTACGCATTGACCGGATCAAAGAAATTCATGCAAGGATTCCAGATGTGCATTTAGTGATGCATGGATCTTCTTCAGTGCCACAAGATTGGCTAGAAATCATCAACAATTACGGGGGTGACATGGGGCAGACCTATGGTGTGCCAGTTGAGGAAATCATGGAAGGTATCAAGCACGGTGTGCGCAAAGTGAATATCGATACCGATTTACGCATGGCTTCAACAGGCTCCATACGACGTTTCTTGGCAGAAGATCGGAAGAATTTTGACCCGCGTAAATTCTTGAAAGTATCGACAAAGGCGATGCAAGGAATTTGTAAAGCACGTTATGAAGCCTTTGGTGCTGCTGGCATGGCTAATAAAATTCAACCTGTAAGTTTAGAGGCTATGTTCAAACGTTATGCGAGCGGTGAACTGAATCCACATGTAGTTTAAGTTTGAGCAGAACATCAATCTTCTACACTGAGAAAGGAGCTTAGGCTCCTTTTTCTTTTTAGGCACAACCGGATATTATGCTATTCTAGCGCCCCGATAGTTTCCTTCTGTATTTTGAGCTTACATCATGCATCCAATGTTAAATATTGCTACCCGTACTGCACGCCAAGCGGGGGATCTTATTCGTCGTTATGCCGGCGATGTCGATAAAGTACGCATTCAACTGAAAGATGCTAATGATTTCGTGTCTGAGGTCGATAAACAATCAGAACGTGAAATTGTGCAAGCTTTACGTCGTGCTTATCCCGATCATGCCATCTTAGGTGAAGAAAGCGGCAAGCACGGTGAGGACAATGCTGAATACCAATGGGTGATTGATCCTTTAGACGGTACGACCAATTTTCTATACGGCTTACCACATTTCGCCGTATCGATTGGTTTAAAGCACAAGGGCCGTTTATTCCTTGGGGTCGTGTATGACCCGATGCGTGATGAAATGTTTGCAGCGGTGCGTGGTGAAGGGGCTACTTTAAATAATCGTAAAATCCGTGTGAGTGCTCGCCCTTCTTTAGAGAATGCTTTGTTAGCCACTGGCATTCCTTTCCGGGCTAATCAAGACATGGCTTTATACCTCAAAACTTTAGGTGCAATGGTTCCGGGTACGGCCGGTGTACGCCGCTTTGGTGCTGCGGCTTTGGATTTAGCTTGGGTGGCTTGCGGACGCTATGATGGCTTTTGGGAATTAGGTCTGCAAGAATGGGATTTGGCGGCGGGCGCAGTAATTATTCAAGAAGCCGGTGGTTTAGTCGGCGATTTACAAGGCGGCAGTGAGCATTTAATTCACGGAAATATATTAGCCGCTAATCCCAAAGTCTTTAAAGAAATGCTGCAGCGTTTACGTCCAGCCTTGAACTAACTACTACAATAAACCGTTATTAATGACAGGATTGTAATTTGAGTTGATGTATGAAAAAAGCTACATTCACCCATACATTAGCGGGTTTCTTGTGCTTGTTCTTGTGTTCTGACTCCTTTAGGTTATGAAGTAATGATAGAAAAAAATACGGTCAAGCGGGCTGCGAGACTCAGTTTGCTTTCAGTAGCTTGCCTATTCGCCTGTACTAGTTTGCCGCTGGTTCAGGCTGAAACACCACGCATTAACTTACAAAATACCGATGTGCGTTCTTTGGTGGAAGTGGTTTCACGCCTAACAGGAAAGAACTTTGTCATTGACCCCGCTGTCGGTAAAAGCCCTATTACCTTCGTGTCAGGTAAAGGTTTAACCGAAGAAGAGTTTTATGAGGCTTTTCTCTCGATTTTACAAGTACATGGCTATGAGGCGATTGAGGCGGGGAATATCATTAAGATTGTCCCGATGGGTAAAGCACGCTCGCAAGTAGCGCCTATTTATGAGTCAGACCCCGCTAAGCCTCTGCCACAAGTGGATGTGGATGAAACCATTACTCAAGTCTTCAAACTACAATATATTCCTGTTGCCACTGCTGTCCAAACTTTAACGCCTTTAGCGGGGCAGGGTGAAACGCGTATTCAATTTAATCAATCCAGTAATTCGGTGATTGTAACGGGGCGTGGGCAAAATGTAGCCCGATTAGCTGAGGTGATTCGCAGTATCGACCAACCGAATAATAATGATTTTGAGTTGGTTGGTTTAAAATATTCAGTCGCGAGCCAATTAGCGCAAACCTTAAAAGATTTATTGGGTAATAGCGCGGTCGGTCCTGAGGGTGTACAACTGCCGCAACAAGTTAAAGTGTCCGTGGATGAGCGCACCAATAGCATTGTAGTCGCAGGTGATAAGCAAGATCGTGAGCGGGTACGCAAAATTATCCAGCGTTTAGATATACCCCGTACTCAGCCTTCAGAGACGCAAGTCGTTCCGCTTAAATATGCAGTAGCTTCCCAACTCATACAGACTTTAAAGGATCTACAAGTGGGTGGCGGTTCAGTGATTGTAGCGGGCGCTGAAGGTGCTGCAGCTAACGCGATTAATGCTGTACCGCCGTCTAAACAAATTCGCATGGCTGCGGATGAACGTACTAATAGTATTTTGATTTCCGGCCCTAAAGCTGAGCGTGAGCCGATTATTGATGCGATTGCCAAATTAGATGTACCGCGTGCTGGCTCGGGTGGGACTCGTGTGATTCCTTTGCGCTATGCCAAAGCAGAGGATATGGTCAAGGTATTGAATGATGCCTCCAAAGGGATTGTTGAGCAAACGGCGGGTACGGCAGCGGCAGCAGGTACAGCGCCCGTTGCTGCTAAATCAGGTGGTTTAGGTACTGAGGTGAGTATCTTAGCCGATAAAACCAGTAACTCGATTATTCTTTCTGGTCCTGCACATATTCAGAAAGATATTCTGAAGGTGATTTATCAGTTGGATCGTCGTCGTGCGCAAGTCTTGGTTGAGGCGATTATTGCTGAAGTGTCGAACGATCTCACTAATAAACTTGGCTTTGGGGTAGCTGCACTAGATGCTAATGCAGGTAAGACTGGGCTGATTGGTACAAGTAATTTTGGTGGTCTAAATACAGCTTTACAACTAGGCAGTGGTACGGTCACGGCTTTGCCGAGTGGTTTATTGATGGGTGTGGCTAATGGCAATTTCGGGATTGTAATGGACGCACTTAAAGGTGATGGCGCCACTAATATTTTGTCTACACCCACTATTGTGACCATGGATAATGAAGAAGCAAAAATGGTCGTAGGGCAAAATGTGCCTTTCGTGACAGGTTCTTATACAAGCTCTAATTCAGGTGGTACTGCTCAGAATCCTTTCCAAACGATTGAGCGCAAGGATGTAGGTTTAACACTTAAAGTGACTCCACAAATCAATCGTGGCAAAACGATTCAAATGAAGATTTCGCAAGAGGCATCTAGTGTTTCTCAAAGTGCTGCTGCTTCTGATCTCATTACCAACAAGCGCGCGATTGACACCAATGTGATGGTAGAGGATGGGCAAATTTTAGTCTTAGGTGGCCTGATTCAAGATAATTTCAATGACTCCGAAAATAAAGTGCCTATCTTGTCTGATATTCCAGTGATTGGTGGTGCTTTCAAACAGAACAGTACACAGCGTAGTAAACAGAATTTAATGGTCTTCATCCATCCGGTGATTTTACCTGATCGTGAAGCTGCAGATGCTTACAGTCGTAGTAAATACCATACTTTACAACGCCAACAGCAACAAACTAAGGTTTTACAGCGTGGTGGCTTAGGTTCAGCCGCAGTCTTCCCCGACATTCCTTGCTTTGATTGCAAAAAAGGGAGCGTCGATTCCTTACATTTCCCGAATCAGCAAAACCAGAAACCGATTACGCAGCGGCCTGTAAAGGCTCAGCCTGCAAGACCAGCAGATGATTGTGTGCCTGGGTTCTGTCAATTAAATGAAAAGTGAGTGATCGGATTTCATGGCTGAGCTAGGGGTTTTGTTAGAAGACAATGAGGCTGCGAATGAAGTATTTATGCTGCCCTATGCGTTTGCTAAACGACATGGAGTCTTGATCGAGCAGGAAGCTGAAGGCAAGGTTTTATTATATCGAGATACGCTGAAACCCACTGTACTGATGGAAGTACAGCGGAATTGCCCAGGTATTCAAATGATGCGGCAGGTGGATGCTGCGAGCTTCGAGCGTTTATTAGCCGCTTGCTATGACCGTAGTCAAACGGGTGCGGCGATGATGCAGGAGCTAGGGGATGAGGCAGATTTATATGATATTGCTGAAACTATGCCTGAGCCTGAAGATTTGCTCGAAGCGGAAGATGATGCCCCGATTATTCGTCTAATCAATGCGTTACTCTCGCAAGCGGTGAAAGAAAATGCTTCAGATATTCACATCGAAGCGTTTGAGACGCGGATGCAAGTGCGAATGCGGATTGATGGCGTGCTGCGTGAAATTCTGGAGCCACCCCGCAAATTAGCACCTTTAATCATTTCACGGATTAAGGTCATGGCGCGCTTAGATATTGCTGAGAAGCGTGTACCCCAAGATGGACGTATCTCGTTACGTCTAGCAGGGCGTGCGGTTGATGTGCGGGTTTCTACCTTGCCCTCTGGGCATAGTGAGCGCATTGTCCTGCGTCTCTTGGATAAGCAAGCCGGTCGTTTAAATTTATCTAATCTTGGAATGGATCCGGAGGTTCATGGACGCCTTGAGAGGCTTATCCAAAAGCCACATGGCATTATTCTCGTGACGGGGCCGACTGGTTCAGGGAAAACCACTACGCTTTATGCGGCACTCACCAACTTAAATGATGCTCGCCGCAATATTCTCACCGTAGAAGACCCAATTGAATATTACATTGATGGGATTGGTCAAACCCAAGTCAATACCAAAGTCGAAATGACGTTTGCACGTGGTTTGCGAGCCATTTTACGTCAAGATCCGGATGTGGTGATGGTTGGGGAGGTTCGTGACCTTGAAACGGCTGAAATTGCGGTGCAAGCGAGTTTGACCGGTCACTTAGTATTCTCCACGCTGCATACCAATACAGCAGTGGGTGCTGTGCCACGCTTACAAGATATGGGTGTCGAGCCATATCTGCTCGCATCCAGTTTATTAGGTGTAGCTTCACAACGTTTGGTGCGCACTTTATGCAATGAGTGTAAGCAAGCCACTGAAGCAACCAGTACTGAAACAGAGTTGATTCAAGCCAATTCTCATTATGATCTGCGCCATCAACGCCCGCTGATTTATCATCCTGTAGGCTGTCCTGCTTGTCGTCATACCGGCTTTGTGGGGCGAACGGGTATTTATGAAGTGGTTGAAATTGATAGCAATGTTCGGCAAATGATCCATGACCGCTCCAGTGAGGTGGAGTTGGAAAAATATGTACGCCGCCATACGCCTAGTTTACGGGATGATGGGATACGCTTAGTTTTAGAAGGCAAAACTTCCTTAGATGAAGTGTTACGCGTGACTCGTGAGGATGAACGTTAATGCCAGCTTTTGAGTATGTGGCGCTAAATACTGGTGGCCGAGAGGAAAAGGGCATTTTAGAAGCGGATACGGCTCGTCAAGTTCGTCAGCTTTTACGCAATAGCGCACTCACACCCCTCGAAATTAATGAAGTGGTGCAAAAGCAAAAGAAATCGGAGGGTGCACGCTTATTTGGTGGTAGTTTAAATAAAGCCGATCTGGCTTTAATGACCCGTCAACTCGCTACTTTAGTCAGTGCGGGTTCTCCCTTAGAAGAGGCTTTAGGCACAATTTCACGTCAGTCAGAGCATCGCTCAGCTCGTCGAATCTTTTCTGCCATTCGCTCACGGGTGATGGAAGGGCATACTTTAGCTTCTTCTTTAGGCCAGTTTCCTGCGGCTTTTCCCATTCTATATCGAGCGACAGTTGGCGCGGGCGAGCAATCGGGACATTTGGCACAAGTCTTAGAGCGCTTAGCTGATTACACCGAAAATAGTTTGCTCAACCAACAAAAAGTATCGACGGCTTTTATTTATCCAGCTTTATTAGCTTTAGTTGCAGTGGGGATTGTTATCGCACTGTTAAAATTCGTGGTACCGAATGTGATTAGCGTGTTCGATACTTTTGATGGTGATTTGCCGACTCTGACGCAAATGCTGATTGCCAGCAGTAATTTTCTTGAGAATCATGGGATTACTCTGTTAATTGGCATTATTGGTTTTGTTATTTTTGTTCGCTATTTATTAAAGTTCCCTTCTTGGAAACGACGTTCCCATCGTCTGTTACTTAAATTACCTTTAGTAGGACGTTTAGTGCGTGGTATTAACACTGAGCATTTTGCGCGCACGTTGAGTATTCTTGCTTCAAGTGGTGTACCGATTCTCGATGCTTTAAAAATCGCCGGTGGCGTTATTACTAATATTCCCATGCGTGAGGCGGTCGATGAGGCCACTGTCAAAGTGCGTGAGGGCATGGCAATTAATAAGGCTTTGCAACAATCAGGTTATTTTCCCCCAATGGTCATTTATCTGATTGCCAGTGGTGAAGGCAGTGGTCAGCTTGATCAGATGCTTGAGCGGGCTGCGATTCAACAAGAACGTGAAACCCAATCACGTATTACTAAAATGGTGGGTTTATTAGAGCCTCTATTAATTTTAGTAATGGGTGGGGCAGTGACTGCCATTGTTTTAGCGATTATGTTGCCAATTCTAAAAATGCCACAGTTCATCCGCTAATCGCCCACGATTAGGAATTGCAACCTAGCGACTCTTTAAAGCCTGTTCCATTATTTACTCGTACACAAATTAATCCCGATCCGTAGAGCTGGGCTTGCTTCCTCCAACTACAAAAACAGGGTCGGTTGTTTACTTTAAGAGTAAATAATCATGAGCCATAGCAACCGCCGTGTGGAGTTGCATCTATCCCCATTATTAAATTTTGTGGGAGATGTTAACTTATTAGCGTTTTCGCCTGCAAAACAGCCAGCGACGCAAACTTCGTCTTTGCCTTCGCTATATATTTATGCACCAGTTACAGAGCTGCCTTATTTATATACAGTTTTAGCTAAGTTAGGTTTTGAGTGTTATTTTAATGCTAGCAACTTACAAGAATGGCAAGGTCTTAATGTTTGTTTCTTTAAAAAACAAGCGCTCAGTAGTCAGCAGTTACAAGCCTTGCAGCTTGCTGAAAAGCAAGGTGCACAAGTTTGCTCCTTACAAGATTTTATTGAGCAGCATCTGCAGTGGGTAGAGGTTAGTTTACTGGATGCTGAGTACTTATTAGAAATTGAAAAAGCCAGTAGTTTAAGCAAAAAATGGCCTGACCGATTAAGGCGCTTATTCGATCTAGCCGTCGGTAGCTTATTATTGGTTGTGCTCTTACCTTTGTTTTTACCTGTAGCTTTAGCGATTCGCTTAGAGTCCAAAGGTTCGATCTTCTTTAAGCAGTTAAGAACCGGTTTATATAATCAAGAGTTTGAGATTATTAAGTTTCGGTCGATGTATGAAGATGCTGAAATTAATGGTGCACAATGGGCTTGTAAAAATGATAAGCGTGTGACTAAGGTAGGACAGTTTATGCGTAAAACGCGGATTGATGAGCTACCACAATTGTTTAATGTTTTAAAAGGCGATATGTCTTTAATTGGTCCCCGCCCTGAACGTGAGGTTTTTATTAAGGACTTAGAGCCAGTCGTACCTTTCTATCGCTTTCGGCATTTAGTTAAACCGGGAATTACGGGTTTAGCGCAAGTCATGTACCGCTATGGCGCTTCTGCAGAAGATGCCCGCTATAAACATCGCTATGATTTGTATTATATTCGTCACCGTAGTTGGCTCCTAGATCTCAAAATCTTGTTAAAGACGGTGCGTGTTGCTTTCACCGGAGAAGGTATCTAGCTTTACAAGGTTGGTATCTTGGATAATACAGCCTCTTTAGTTAATTAAGAGGCTGGTATGCATCCAGTACGTCTCACTGAATACAGCCACGGTGCCGGTTGTGGCTGCAAAATTTCTCCTGCTGTTTTAGATGTTATTTTAGAAAGCCAATTACCTACTGATGTCTATCCAGCTTTATTAGTGGGTAATAGCTCCCGGGATGATGCGGCAGTCTGTGATTTAGGCAATGGCACTGCTGTTATTAGTACCACCGATTTTTTCATGCCCATTGTAGATGATCCGTTTACCTTCGGACGGATTGCTGCTACCAATGCCATTAGCGATATTTATGCTATGGGCGGTAAGCCTTTAATGGCGATAGCGATTTTTGCTTGGCCGATTGATAAATTAGCACCCGAAGTGGGACAGCAAGTGATCGAAGGCGGGCGTCAAGCTTGTCAGGATGCGGGCATTCCTTTAGCGGGCGGGCATAGTATTGATGCACCTGAACCTATTTTTGGTTTGGCAGTGACAGGCATCGTACACACTAAGCATCTTAAGCAAAATAGCACTGCACGTGCTGGTGATAAACTTTATCTCACCAAGCCTTTGGGAGTTGGGATTCTTACGACTGCGCAGAAGCGTAAAATTCTCAAGCCCGAGCATAGTCAATTGGCGATTGATACCATGTGTGCCTTGAATGATTTGGGGGCAAGGTTGGGTGAGTTAGACTATGTGCATGCTTTAACCGATGTGACTGGCTTTGGCCTAGGCGGGCATTTACGTGAAATCTGTGAGGGGAGTGGTTTACAGGCGGTCTTAGCGTTCTCTCAAATTCCACTATTGCCTGCCATTCATGAATATTTAGATCAAGACTGTACCCCCGGTGGCACACAGCGCAATTTTGCAAGTTATGGATATGTTTTTGCGAATGAATTGAGCCTGCGTGAGCAGCAAATTCTCTGTGATCCGCAAACGAGTGGGGGCTTATTAATTGCTGTTGATCCCAGCTATGAACGAGAGTTTTTAGCAGTGACGGAGCAAGCGGGTTTTAATTTAAGAGCTATTGGCTTTCTACAGGCTCCTATTCAAAACCAGACACTGATTAAGGTGCTAGCATGAACCGTCAGCAGCTTTTACCGGATACTGAGAGCTTACCCGTTATTGAGGATTTAGCCTCCGTGTTGCTAAAGGCGCAGCCTTTGCTGGATGTGCGTGCGCCGATTGAGTTTCACGAAGGGGCTTTTCCTAATACGACTAATAAACCTTTAATGAATGATGCCGAGCGTGCCGCAATTGGTAAGCGTTATAAAGCTGCTGGGCAGGATGAAGCGATTCTGCTGGGCTTAAATTTAGTAAGTGGCACGCATAAAGCGGAGCGCATTGCAGCTTGGCATCAGTTTGCCTTAGAGCATCCAGAAGGCGCTTTGTATTGCTTTCGGGGTGGTTTACGCTCACGTATTAGTCAGCAATGGTTGTATACCGAAACGGGGATTGTTTATCCAAGAATCGCTGGTGGCTATAAAGCTTTACGCCGTTATGTCTTGGATGAATTAGTTAATTTACCGCAACGCTATCAAGCTTATGTACTAAGCGGACGGACTGGTAGTGGTAAAACACGCTTCTTAAAAGGTTTGCAACAATCGATTGATTTAGAGGGCTTAGCTCGCCATCGCGGTTCAGCTTTTGGTGCTTGGGTGCAAGCACAGCCCACTCAAATCGACTTTGAAAATGCTTTAGTGGCTAAGCTTCTGCAGCAACTTGCTAAACACCACTCACTTGTATTTGAAGATGAAAGTCGCAGCATCGGCTCTTTGCATTTGCCAGACAGTTTATTTGTTAGTCTGCGTGCTGCACCATTGGTTCTGCTTGAAACCAGTCAAGCCGAGCGTTTGGAACTGACTTATCAAGAATATATTTTGGAGATGCTGCAAGCTTTCCAAGCGCATACTCAAGAGCCTGAACAAGCGTTTCAGGCATTTAGCCAGTATTTATTGACTAGTTTAGCGAAAGTACAAAAGCGCTTGGGTGGGGCGCGCTATGCTAAGGCATTTTCTTTATTAGCTAGCGCTCTAGCTCAGCAGCAAAAAACAGGCAGTGCGCACCTACATCAAGCTTGGATCGAGTTTTTATTAAGCGCTTACTATGATCCGATGTATGACTATCAAATTGCCCAAAAACAGCAACGCATTATCTTTATCGGTGACACTTTAGCAGTGAAAGAGTTTTTAGCCAGCCACTCGATTGTTTGAGTAACTGGCTAAGCTGATTTTAGGTAATCACGTCTGCTACTTCGCGACCCGTGAATTCAGTGATTTTGGCTAGGTCGTTGGCGATATTAATTAAATCTGCCAAAGCGACTTGCGGGTCTTGATCATGTCGTTGGGGATCACTTTCGTATTGTTCCAAATAAACTCGTAAAGTCGCACCTTGAGTGCCTGTACCAGACAAACGGAAGATTAGGCGTGAATCGTCCGTGAAGAGGATGCGAATCCCTTGTTGGGCACTTGTCGAGCCGTCCACTGGGTCTACATACATGAAATCATCTGCCGCTTTTACGATTTTGCCGTGGAGCATTTGTCCGGGTAATTTATCGAATTGCTGGCGTAAATGCTCCATGAGCGTATTGGCTGCAGCGGTTGGAATTGCTTCATAATCGTGGCGTGAGTAATAGTTCCGTCCATATTCAGCCCAATGCTGACGCACAATATTGGCGACGGAATCTTGCTTAACAGCTAAGAGGTTCAGCCAGAATAATACCGCCCACAAGCCATCCTTTTCGCGAATATGATTAGAGCTAGTGCCAAAGCTTTCTTCACCACAAAGAGTAATGCGCCCCGCATCTAAAAGATTACCGAAAAACTTCCAGCCGGTTGGCGTTTCAAAGCAAGGCAAGCCCAACTTAGTTGCCACTCGATCAGGTGCTTGGCTAGTAGGCATGGAGCGTGCAATGCCAGCAATCCCATTTTTGTAGCCGGGAACTAAATGCGCATTGGCTGCTAAGACCGCTAAGCTATCACTCGGTGTAACAAAAAAATGATTACCTAGAATCATATTGCGGTCGCCATCCCCATCAGAGGCTGCACCAAAAGCAATATTTTTAGGTGAATAGAGCAAGGCCATTAATTCTTTAGCATGCGCTTGATTCGGGTCTGGATGACCGCCACCAAAATTAGCTAAAGGGATGCCGTGCATCACCGTACCTTGCGGAGCACCTAAACGATCTTCAAGAATAGCATGTGCATAAGGGCCAGTGACGGCATGCATCGCATCAAAGCGCATGCTAAAGCTTTCAGAACATAGGAGTTGGCTGATTTTGTCAAAATCGAATAGCTGCTCCATTAGCGCCAGATAATCAGCTACAGAGTCAATCACTTCGATTTGCATATTGTACAATTCATAAATGCCGACTTTATCAACTGGTACAGGTTTAATCGAAGTAATCCGATACTCTTCAATTGTCTTAGAGTTTTCGTAAATTGCCTCAGTGAAGCTTTCGGGGGCAGGGCCACCATTACTAATATTAAATTTAATGCCAAAGTCACCGTCGGGGCCACCCGCATTATGGCTAGCAGAGAGGATAATGCCACCAAGTGCTTGATGCTTACGAATTAAATGTGAGGCGGCAGGGGTGGAAAGATCCCTCCTTTACCGACAAAGATTTTGCCAATACCATTAGCCGCTGCCATCCG
>AATN01000144.1_pt1 | contig 18425 bp, 16 predicted proteins | sample 270648 | NCBI WGS metagenome assembly AATN01 (sample SAMN02954269, study PRJNA17659) | bioreactor sludge metagenome | biome: terrestrial; feature: bioreactor; material: sludge; isolation source: Enhanced Biological Phosphorus Removal (EBPR) bioreactor sludge | place: Australia: Brisbane, Queensland
ATCTGCGGCGATGGCATGCACTCAGCCACGCCGAAATTCCACCGCCTGGCTTTTCAGTCCCGGCACGGTCAGCAGACGCTGGTCGTTGGTCAGCAGGATGGCGTCGTGGGTCAGCCCGCTGGCGACAATGATTGCGTCGGGGAGTTTCAGGCAATCCTCGAAAGTTAGCACATAGGCATAGTCACTTATAGGCGTGAGACAGGTGGGGTTTCGGCTGAGGCTGGCGAGGTCGCGAGCGGTCGGGAACGAACTTCTGGAGGTTCAGGGCGATTTCTGCGAGAAGCGGTTTGAGGCGGCGAGTGGTAGCCTGGGCGGCGAGGAGCCAGCGACCGAGTTGCCGCTTGATCTTGTCGAAGGCGAGAGTGCGGTTGATCTTGTACGAGGATTCCGGGTCCAGATGAGCATCGGTGGCGACGTAGGCCGCCAGCGCGTTGAGGTTGTCGCAGACGGCCTTGGCGCCGAAGTCCTGCCGCGCCGCGTGCCAGGACAGGCCGGAGGTATGCTCCAGTTGGAGCCGATGCTTGATCCGCTTGTATGCCTCCTCGATCCGCCACCGACCGTGGTACAGGTTGGCGAACGCGGCGGCGGGAAACGCCATCGGATCAAAGAGCGAGGTCATCACCACATGAACCCGTCCATTTGGCGTCACCACCCGTACCAAGCGAACGGTGGTCGGCGTCGCGGGACACTCGTAGTCTTCGGCATCGCGGGCATTCGGGGCGCGCAAGACGACCACCTGCTCGCTTTGGCCGGACTGCTGGAACTTTCGTACCACCTTGAATCCTCGAGACAAATCGCATCGAATACAAAAATGGAGCCGGCGCGCGTTCAGTACCGATACCAGCCAACGACACGGAAAGCCGCGATCCATCAGCAGCAGATCGTCGGGGCGCAGACAGTCGATCGCCTCGAAGAACATCTGGCGCTCATCGCACAAAGGTTCATGCAGCCGGAAGTCCAGAAAGAGTTCGATCCCTGGCAAGTACAAGCCGAACGCCATACCCTTGACGATCGACCGGATCCCGTCCTTCTCCATGGTCAGGCGAACGTCGCTGCCATCCGCTGCGACCAGACGGAGCCCCTTCCACCGCGGGATCGGCAAGTGCTCCTCCGCCAAACGGAGCAGTTCCTGATTGACGTCGCCAAACACCAGCGCACTGATCTTGTAGCGCGCCTGCGAAAAGGCTTGTGCCGTCACTTCGCGCACCGAGTCGGCACGATTGCGCAGATTGGCGAAGAACTGATCGAGTTCGGACTGTACGGCGGCTCGGACCCCGGAGAGCAGAAAGCTCACGACGGTCGGCAAGGTCAGAGTCCGTTGGCGGGTGAAGTGTTTCGGGTCGAGCCTGGCAACATCCAGGAACTCTTTTGAAAACAGATACTTCGAGAGCATATTAAGTATATTAGCATATTCAGGCTGTCATACGATTCCCCCTTTATAAACAATGTGTTACGCGGCAATTATGCAATAGAAGTACAATCCGCGCAACGGCGCGCGAAATCTATGCCTTTGTGCTAACTTGTGAGGATTTGGAGTTTCAGGCGGTGCTCGCGGCGCCGGCGGATGCCGGCTTCGCGCACGCTGGAATCGACCTTGACGCTATGCAGGACAGCCAGCAACCCGCGCAGTTCGCTTTCCATCTCGGGGCGATGCCCGGCCAGGACAGGATCTCGATTTCGCTGATGACGGAACAGGCATAACCGCCCTTCGGCAGACTCTCCAGCAGTCGGCCATGATGCAGACAAGTCAGGATGTTGGTATCCCGCAGATAGTTCATGACCATTCGCGGTCGCGGATACGCCGCTGATAGGCCACGCCGTCCTCCGGAAAAGGCGAGGTGCCGACAAAGCGCGCCAGGTCGCGTGCAGGCTCCAGCAGCGGCCAGTGCTCACCACGGCGCTCATCCGCCGGATTGGCGGCGGTCGCCGTTTGCTCGGAGTCGTCCGGCAGCAGGATGACGAAGCGGGCCTGTTGGCCATACAAACGGTGGTATTGCTGGGGCAGGTGAATGTTGCCGTCTTGCCCGATGGGCATATCCAGTTCAACGGCTTGCATCACGTTCACTCCTCATGACATCAATGTTGCGCCATTCTGCGCGATACGGGTCTGCAACTCCAGCGCCTGGGCGTTCAGCGATGCCAGCTCCTCGTTCAGGGCGGCGAGCTGCTCCTTGAAGTCCTCGTCGTTGACCTCCTCGCCCGGGTTGGTCTGGCAGTTCGAGGAGTGGCGGTATTGTCCGACAAATCACAACCAGCCGACACCACCGCGGTCGACCACTCCAATCCGCAGGTTGCCGTGAATCGTCCGGTTTGCCGAACGGGGTTTCGCCCTGTGCCCTCTCGCCGCGCCGGAAGCTGCTGCTGCTTTCGGCAACCGGGCCGTCATGGATAGGCTCTTGCGTGTCCAGTCGCTCACGCAGGTCAGTCGGGGCAGGAAACGTAAACGCATTGCCCTGCCGAGTCCTGTCCAGCTGGGCCAGTTCTTCGCGTTCCAGCAGGTCGTGCCGCGCGGCTTGAGACACCACGGCGTGGGAGCGCTGACGGGTATCTGCTGATGGGCTTCGCCGGTATTGCTTGGGGCGTGATTGCGCAGCCCCACGCACTGAAGACGTAGACCTCAGACTCGGAATCATTACCTGATCGCAGGAGGTGGAATCATGTCGAAGGAAGCCATCTTCACGATGAAACTTGTAAGCCGGGTTGCACTCCCGGTTTATGGAAGAGGCCGAGGCAGCCAACCGGCCCGCGTTGCAGGTGGTCCGTTAGCTCAGCCGCGAGTTTGCCCAGAGCCAGCGCGAAGCGAGAGAGTACGAGACCTTCCTTCGCCGCAGGTCGAATCTTCCCGGTCATCGATGCACGCCGGCTTGGGCTGGCCGGATGATCAGGTTGAGGTCGAGTTCGCTGCACGGCGCAGGAGCGTGATCGGCCAGCCGGGTTTCCCAGCCGTGCCGACTTAGGCGGGCATTCCGGCGAGGCCTGCCAGCCGTTCGCGCAGGTCGGTGGGTGCGAAGAACAGAAACGCATTGCCCTGCCGGGTCTTTTCCAGCAGGCCCAGTCCTTCCAGTTCGAGCAGGTCGCGCCGCGCGGTTTGATACACCACGGCGTGCGAGCGCTGATGGGCATCCACCCGATAGGCCTCACCGGTGTTGCGCAGGGCGTGATTGAGTAGTGCCACCTGGCGGTGGTTGAAGCGGCCGCGCAGCGTCGGCGAGGCGGCCAGCAGGCGTTCGGTTTCCTGCTGCTCGCGCGACTGCCTCGCCACGTATTCATGCAGCGCGGCGATGGCCTGGCGGATGGTCTGCAACTGGTGCAGCAGGAAGTAGGTGGTGTCGTTCTTGTCGGTTTCCGTGTGCAGGTAGGCGCGCATGTAGCGGGCCGGCGCCTGGCGCAGGATGTGGCTGATGGACGTGTATTCCATCAGCCAGTAGCCGCTCCTCGCCATCGACCAATAGAAGAGCGACCGCGCCGTGCGCCCGTTGCCGTCGGCAAACGGGTGGTCGTAGCCGATCATGAAATGCAGAAGAATCGCCCGCACGACCGGATGGACGAAGGGCGACGAGGCCTCGTCGGCATTGGCGAAATCGCATAGCCGCTGCATGCGCTCCGCCAGTTCGGTGTGCGGGGGCGGTACATGCAGCAACGTGTTGTCGCGCACATCGACCAAATGCACGTCGTCGTCGCGCCGATAGCAGCCGGCATCCTCCGGCTTCTCCAGCGTGTCTTCCGTCAGCATCCGGTGCAGTGCGAGCACATGTGCGGGCGTCAGCTTCTCGGCGCGCAGCGAACGCAGGTGCTCCATGGCCAGATAGTTGTTGAAGATCATCCTTTCGCTCAGATCGTGCGGTTTGCGGCCGCTGCGGAGCATGGCCGCCGCCACCTTGCGCGTCGTGGACGCCCCCTCCAGTTGGCTCGATGTGATGGCTTCCTCGATCTGTGAGCTGATCAGGTAGCGCTGCGAGTCCGCCTGCAGCGGCGCCCCGGCGGTGGCGCGAATATGCGCGGCCGCATCGCGGTCGATATGGTGCAAGGCGATCGCCACCGTGCTTGGGGTGGCGAAGACGAACGGCTTGCCTTGCTTGTCCAGCAAGTGCAGGGGCTGAAACAGCGACACGCGCGAGAGCGTGACTGCCGCCCACCATTCGGCATGCGACAGTCCTTCCGGCGTCGGACGCCGCCGCAACTCGTCCCAATGCAGATACTTGCCGGTCGGCAACGGATTGGCGTGCGGCATTACCGCCTCGATCCGGTCGGGCAGCAGCTTGGCAAAGGCGGCTTCGAGTGCGGAAGCGTGTTCCGGGAGGTGCATAGTCTACTAAACTACCAATGAATTAGTAGAGATTAGTATAGGCAGCGGGGTCACGCAAAGTCTACCGATTTGACGGACCGTTGCGGTTACTGGACGCCGGCCGCGTTTCGGCAGTAGTCGGCCTTCCCGGACGCTGGCCCCCAGGACGCGGACAGACCGTGTCCGGGGGCGGCAAATCGGCGTGTCCTCTCCCTGCCTATTTCTCGGGATCGTCCGGCTTGCCGAACTCCGTCTTGCCCTGTGCCTTCTTGCGGCGCAGGAAGCTGGGGCTGGCCGATTCGGTCGCCGGATCTTCGTAGAACGCCTCATGCGTCGACAAAGTCCGCGAATCCATGCTGCGGGAAGAGTAGAGCGCCTCCTTCCGGAATCGCGCCGTGTCCCGCGAGCGGGCAAGCTCGGCCATGCTCTCGAGTACTTCGATCAGCCACGGCTGGTCGGCAAAGCGCTGGCGGGCTTCGGCCAGCAGGCGCTCGACGACGTTCCAGTCGCCGTGCTCGGCAGCGGCGCGCGCCTGTTCGAGCAGCTTGCCGGCGGCCAGTTCGGACTGGCGGGAAAGCACCAGCGGGTCGCTCAGCAGGGTTTCCCAGGCAGCCGCCGACATGGCGGGCAGCGTCAGCGTCGCGTCCGCAAAGGCCAGCGGCTCGCCTTCCGGCGTCGACGCCGTGACCGCCGCCTGCAGCAGTTGCCCCGGCGCCCTCACCGGCGAGCCCCGCCGGAATCTGCAGTTCGACCAGCGCCCAGGCTTCGGCCCCGAACGCGATGTCCGGCAGGCGGATCACCGGAAAACCCGCGTCGCCCTCGACCAGGTAATCGTTGAGCAGACGGATGCCAACCCCTGGCGCCGCGGCGAGCGACAGACGGACATGGCGGGCGCAGAGCGCCGAGATGAAATCGAACTCGGCGGCGAAGGGCTCGAAGAGGTCGGCGGCGGTATCGCCGTAGTAATGGTTGCCGCCACCGCGTTTGGCCATCTCGACCATCAGGTCCTCGTTGAAGTGGGATCCGAGGCCATAGGTGGAGGTGCTGACGCCACGCTCGGCGGCTTGCGCGCAGAGGGCGGCGATCCCGGCTGGGTCGGTGATCTCGCCGACGTTGGCATTGCCGTCCGAGAGCAGGATGACGCGTGCCAGTGCCGCCTGGCCGGCGGCCGGCAGCAGGCCGTCGGCACCCGCCTGCCAGCCGCCGTGCAGGTTGGTCGAACCGCCGCTGTGGACACGCGACAGGGCCAGATGCAGCGCCTGGCGGTCACCGACCGGGCGGGGCGGGACGAGTGTCTGCACGCGGTCGTCGAAGACGACCAGCGAGGCGATGTCGGTGGGCTCGAGTTGGTCGGCGATATGCTTCGCGCAGCGCACCGCTTCGGCCAGCGGCGGCCCGGACATCGAGCCGGAACGGTCGATGACCAGGGCAAGGTGATAGGGCTTGCGCGCTTTCTTCTCGGTCGCCAGCGGATCGGGCGCCTGCACGCGGATCAGGACCGGCAGCTTCTGCGCGACGCCGGCGATGAGCGCCGGCTTGAGGGAGTGGATGCGGATACGGGGGATGGTGTTGGGCATGGAATCTCCTTTTCGTCCGGCACCATTGCCGGCAGATGAGGTCAGTGTAGCGCGACCCGGGCTCACCAGATGCGCCACCCGGTGCAGCGACGGCTCTCAGCCCAGGCGTTCGAGCAGCCTCGCTGCGGATTTCTGGTGCAGGATGAGAACCAGCTTCATCGCGCTGCGCGTGGCGCCGACGAAGAGCTTGCGCGCGGCCTTGTCGTCGAGCACGTCGAAGTCGATCTCGGTCAGGATGACCGCTGGCGCGGCCTGGCCCTTGAAGCGGTAGACCGACTCGACGAGCACGTCGCCCGGGGTGTAGACCGGCTGCCCGAAGAGATCGTACTCGCCGGTGCAGTGGCGCAGACTGGTCTGCCCCAGGCGGTCGAGCGTCAGCAGTTGCGACTGCTCGCGGCCGTGGTAGCTGACGATGGCGACGTCGTGCTTCCTGAAACCGGCCGAGTAGCAGAGCCGGATGGCTTCCTTGACGCGGGCGAACATGCTCTGGGTGTCGGCGTAGTCGAGGAACTCGATCTCGTCGGCGGCGATCGGCGAGGCGGCCTCGATCTCGAGACCTCCGGGCAGCAGGCGGCGCAGGAGTTCGACGATCGGCCGCGGGCTGCGGTAGTTAGTCTGCGCGCGCAGCGTCACCCAGCCCGGTAGCGGTGTCGGCGGGCGCCCGTAGAGGTTCTGCAGCGGGTCTTCGAGCCACAGCATTCGCGCCTCGGGACGCACGTGGCGGAAGATGAAGTCGCGCCATGGCTCGGAGATGTCCTGGCCTTCGTCGACGATCAGCGTGTCGAACAGGAAGGCGGCGCTCACCGGCAGTTCGGCGGCTCGCTTGTGCAGGCGCTCGAAGGCATTGGGTAGGCTGAAGTCGGGCATCTCGCCGGCATCGCGCAGGCGCTGGTCGCAGAGCTGGTGGTAGGTGCAAGCCAGGCCGCCGGCCGGTGCGATGGTGCTGAAGTGGTCGGCGAGCGGGCGGTTGAAGCAGACATAGAGCGGGCGCTTGCCGGCGTCGAGCGTGGCGCGGAACTCGGCAAGGGCGAGCTGCGTCTTGCCCGATCCGGCGGTGCCGTTGATGCGCAGCCGAAAGGGCTCGAACTCGAGCCGGCGTGCCCAGTGCGCGAGCCCGCCGGAAACCCGGGTGACGAGCTCGCGCGCATGTCCCATCAAGGCGCTGACGTCGGTGTCGAGCTGGATCAGGTTGCGCAGGAACGCATGGACCTTGGCTGTGGCGAGGGTTTTCTCGCCGGGCGGCAGGAGCCGCCCAATGATGCGGCAGAGCTGGTCGCGCCGGCTGGCATCGACGATGCGCTCGGGGACGAGGCCCGCGGTTTCCGGTTTCCTGACCGTGTAGTCCGGGCAGTAGAGGAGGGCGTCGGTGTGCACCGAGGGAATGTCGCCGCGGCCAGCGAGCTTGCCACGCAGTTGGCTGAGCATGCGCGAGATCTGCACGGGAACGCTCTTCGACTTGCCGGGATACTGCTTGACCAGGCCATCGGCCGTTTCATCGAGAAAGCCGCTCTTCTGTTCGATGAGGAGCAGGTCGCCGGCCAGACTGACGACGGCAAAGTCGATTTCGCCGTAGATGGCGTAGCGTCCGTCGATGCCGGTCCAATGCACGGCGTGATAGACGGTGTAGTCGTCGGGCAGGCCATCGGCGAGGATGGCGAGGGTTTCAATCTCGCGTTGCGCAGCGCCGGTGACGGCGAGTTCGCGCCAGCCGTCGGGGAGGATTCGGGCCATCGGGTGATATCCTGATCAGTTCGTTTCGCCTGGACAGGATAGCACCGGAGCTGGCGGGCTTCGCCTAATCCGGAAGGCGCAGCGCCAGCGCTGCCCGTTCGGGCGTCGTGCCATGCTCGACGATCCCAAGCAGCGGCGCCGGCAGGCGCGCCTGCAAGGCCGTCAGGTTCTCGCTGAAGCGTGACATCGCCGGGTCGATGCGGTTGGCTACCCAGCCGGCCAGTGGCAGGCCGCGCGCGGCGATCGCTTGCTGGGTCAGCAGCGCATGGTTGATGCAGCCCAGGCGCATGCCGACAACCAGGATCAGCGGCAGGCCGAGCAGAGACGCCAGGTCGGCGGTGTCGCCGCCGGCACCGAGCGGCACGCAGAAACCGCCGACACCCTCGACCAGGACCACGTCGGCCATCGTCTGCAGCTTCGTCAGAGAGGCGGCGATGTGCGGCAGTTCGATGCGCCGGCCTTCCTCTTCGGCGGCGATGTGCGGCGCAATCGCGGCCCGGAAGCCGTAGGGATTGACCAGCGCGCGCGGTGCCGCGAACGAGGATGCGGCGAGCAGACGCTCGACGTCCTCGTTGACGCCCTGCTCGTCGAAGCCGGCGGCGATGGGTTTCATGGCCAGGGCGCTCACGCCTGTCCGACGCAAAGCGTGCAGCAGCGCGCAGGCGACGAAGGTCTTGCCGATTTCGGTGTCGGTGCCGGTGATGAACCAGCCGCGTGTGTCTTTCGGTGTGTCTTTCATTTTCTGGCGTAGGCAAGAATGACGTCGTAACGGGCGGGCAGGCCGGCCGGCGTACGATGCCGCTCGTAGGCCGCCTGTACCTGCTGCCAGGCGCTGCGTCCGAACAGCCCGGCGCGGGCTCCTTCGCCGACCGAGTTGGCGCCGATGTCCTTGACGGCGCGCAGCAGCGATTTCAGGTCGAGGTAGTGCAGGCTTAGTGTCTGGCGATGCAGGCGGATATCGGCGAAACCGGCTTGCGCCAGTGCTGCGCCGATCGCCGGTGGTTCGCTGAAGCTGAGCGTGTGGCGGTAGCGGTCGATGCCGCTGAAGGCCTCGCGCAGTTCGTGGAAGGTGTCGGGTCCGAGCGTGCTCAGCGCCAGCCGCCCGCCGGGACGCAGGACGCGCCGCGCTTCGCCGAAAACCTTCTCGGCATCGCACCACTGTACGGTCAGGCTCGACCACCAGGCGGCGAAACTCGCATCCCGGCAGGGCAGGGCCTCGATGTCGGCAGCGAGGCAGACATCGGCGTCGTCACGCGCCAGAGCCAGCATGGCGGGGGCGAAATCGACTGCGGTGAGGTGGGCGCCGGGCCAGCGCGAGCGCAGCAGGCGGGCGCCGTAGCCGGTGCCGCAACCGGCATCGAGAATGCTGTTCGGCTCGGGAGACGGATCGAAGTCGGCGAGGAGGTGGTCGCAGACCTGTCGTTGCAGCACAGCGGCGCCATCGTAGGACGCCGCCGCGCGCTCGAAAGCCTCGCGTACACGCTGCCTAGGGGGCGGGGCGGACATGACAGAAATCGTCCAGGAGACGGACAAAACGCTCGCGGTCGTTGAGGAAGGGCGCGTGTCCGGCGCCACCGAAGACCTCCAGGCGGGCATTCGCGATGGTCTCGGCGAGGTAGCGTGCCGCGGCCAGCGGATTCAGGGGATCCTTCTCGCCGTGGACGAGCAGACAGCGTGCGGTGACTGCCGGGAGCAGGGGACGCAGATCGATCTCCCGGAGCCAGTCCAGACCACGGCCGAGCGCCTCGATCTGCGGCCCCGGCGCGCGGTTGAGGGAGGCGAGAAGCTCGCGGGTGATCGCCCGTGCCTGATTGTCGCCCTGGCTCAGCAAGGTGACGAAACGCTGCAGCGTCTGCTCCGGCTGCAATCTGACGCTGGCCGAAAAACTATCGACGACTGCCGGCGCCTGCGCTGCGCGCCAATCGCCGCGTTGCGTGAAGCTGGCCGTGGCGCCGACGAGGACCAGTCCGTTGACGCGTTCGGGAGCCAGCACGGCGGCGCGCACCGCCAGCATGCCACCGAGCGACCAGCCGCAGAGCACCACCGGGTTCGGGAGGGCGTCGATCAGTGTCTGCGCCGTGGCAGTGAAATCGCCGCTGTCGTCGGCTGCCTCGCCGTAGCCGGGCAGGTCAAAGAGGTGCACCCGCGCGCGCGCCGACAAGGCGGGCAGCAGCGGCTCCCAGACGGCGCTGCCGAGCCCCCAGCCGTGGATCAGCGCGAGGTCAGGGCCCTCGCCGACAAATCGCGTCATGCCAGTTCTCGCAAGGCGTCCAGCAGTTGGCCGACCTGTTCTGCGCTGTGCGCTGCCGTCAACGAAACGCGCAGGCGGGCGCTGCCGACGGGTACCGTCGGCGGTCGGATCGCCGGCACCCACAGGCCGCGCTCGTAGAGCGCCCCGGCAATGCGCAGCGTTTCGTGGTTGTCGCCGATGACCAGCGGCTGGATGGCCGTCGGTGAGGGCAGCAGGCGCCAGCGTGCGTTGGCCAGTCGGGCGACGCCATCGCGCCACTGCGCAATGAGTTGCCATAGATGGTCACGACGGGCATCGCCGGCGGCGATCAGGTCGACGCTGGCGTCCAGCGCGCAGGCGACCAGCGGGCTGCCGGCGGTAGTGAAGATGTAGGTGCGGGAACGCTGTTCCAGCCATTCGATGACCGTCGTGGCGGCGGCGACGAAGGCGCCGGCGGCGCCCGCTGCCTTGCCGAGCGTGCCCATGTAGATCAGTCGCCTGGCCGCGGGCAGGTTGAAGTGCGCCAGACTGCCGCGTCCCTGCCGGCCGAGGACCCCGAAACCATGCGCGTCGTCGACCACCAGCCAGGCGTCGAAGCGCTCGGCCAGCGCCAGCAGGCCGGGCAGGGGGGCGAGATCGCCGTCCATGCTGAAGACGGCGTCGGTGAGGATCAGCTTGCGGCGCGCGCGACTGGCGGTCAGCAGGTGCTCGAGTGCGCTCAGGTCGCCGTGCGGGTAGCGCTGGTTTTCGGCGCGCGATAGCTGTACGGCGTCGATCAGCGAGGCATGGTTGAGGCGGTCGGCGAAGACCGCGTCGTGACGCCCGACAAGCGCTGGAACGATGGCCAGGTTGGCCATGTAGCCAGTGGAGAAGAGGAGCGCACGCGGGAAACCGGTGAAAGCGGCGAGCTTCTCCTCGAGCGCCGCGTGCGGGGCGAGGTGGCCGCTGACCAGGTGCGAGGCGCCGCTGCCGACCCCCCAGGCGCGTGCACCGGCGCAGGCGGCCTCGACCAGCGCCGGGTCATTGGCCAGGCCGAGGTAGTCGTTGCTGCAGAAGCTGATCAGATCCCGGCCGTCGACCGTGGCCTGCGGGCCGCAAGGCCCTTCGAGCGTGCGACGCCGGCGTTTGAGACCGGCGTGCTGCAGCGCGTCGAGTTCGCCTTGCAGTTCTTCCCAGATCATGTCGGCAGTGCGGCGTCCAGCGCGGCCATGGCCCGCGTCACCAGGAACGTGCACTCCTCGTTGTCGATCACGTAGGGCGGCATGAAGTAGACGGTGTTGCCGATCGGCCGCAGCAGGACTTCGTGCGCCAGGGCCTGCCGGTAGAAGCGCTGCGAAAACTGCGGGTCGTCGGTGTGTACGTCGAAGGCGGCGATCATGCCGCGCTGGCGCAGGTGGCGCACCCGCGGATGCGCGGCAAGCGGGCTCAGGCAGGTGGCCAGATGTTCGGCGAGGACGCGGTTGGCGACGAGGACCTGGTCGTCGGCGAAGATGTCGAGCGTCGCCAGCGCTGCCCGGCAGGCGAGTGCGTTGCCGGTGTAGGAGTGCGAGTGCAGGAAGCCACGGCTGGTGCTGTCGTCGTAGAAGCAATCATAGACGGCGTCGGTGGTCATGACGATCGACAGCGGCAGGTAGCCGCCGGAGATGCCTTTCGACAGGCACAGGAAGTCGGGCCTGATGCCGGCCTGCTCATGGGCGAAGAACGTACCGGTGCGACCACAGCCAACGGCGATCTCGTCGCAGATCAGGTGCACCTCGTAGTGGTCGCAAAGCTCGCGAGCGAGACGCAGATACTCCGGGTCGTACATCGCCATGCCGCTGGCGCACTGGATCAGCGGTTCGACGATCAGTGCGGCGATGCGCTCGTGGTGGGCTTCGAGATGACTGGCCAGCGCCGCGGCAGCGCGGCGGGCGACAGCGACCGGGGCTTCGCCGTCCAGCGCCAGGCGGGCGTCCGGCGTCGGCACGGTTTGGGCCGGGCGGATCAGCGGCGCGTAGGCGTCCTTGAACAGCGGTACGTCAGTGACCGCCAGCGCGCCGACCGTTTCGCCGTGATAGCTGCCAGCCAAGCAGAGGAACGTATCCTTGCCCCGGCGACCCCGGTTGTGCCACGAGTGGAAGGACATCTTGAGCGCGATCTCGGTCGCCGACGCTCCGTCGGACGCATAGAAGCAATGTCCAAGGGCGCCACCGGTCAGGCCGGCCAGCCGTTCAGAAAGTTCGACTACCGGTCGATGCGTGAAGCCGGCGAGGATCACGTGTTCGAGCTCGTCAAGTTGCTCGCGCAGCGCCGCGTTGATGCGGGGGTGGCCGTGGCCGAAGAGGTTGACCCACCACGAACTGATGCCGTCGAGGTAGCGCCGGCCGTCGAAGTCGTACAGCCAGACGCCCTTGCCGCGGGCGATCGGGATCAGCGGCAAGGCTTCGGAAGCGGCCGCATGCTGCTTCATCTGGGTGCACGGATGCCAGACGGCAGCCAGGCTACGTTGCAGCAGATCGCTGTTGGCCATCGTTGGTTCTCGGCAGCGCGTCAGTGGAGCGTCTGCGACGGCGCGTCATCCTGTTCCGGCATTTCCGCATGCACCGTATCTCCCTCCACGCTGGGATACAGCGGCGCGCCGCAGTCGTCACAGAACTCGTAGGGAAACTGCTGGTCGAGCACCACGACCTCGCGGATGCCAGCCTTGCGCAGCACGGATTCGATCTCGCCGGCGACATCGGTGGTTTCGTCTTCGATGCCGAGCAGTGGCCAGACGACGCCGTGGTAGACCACATCGCTGTCAGCGGGGCCAAAGCCGATCCGGTACTCCTCGAGGCGTTTGTCGTGGAAGGCGCCGACCACGGCGCGCAGGTTGTCGGCGACCGCCTCGCCGAGTGCGGTGCGGAGAAAATCTACCGAGGCATTCAGCGAGTAGGGGCGCGACGCACTATCGGCGGCCCGGCAGGCGGCATGGTACGCATCCGCCAGCAAGGCCTGATAGGCGCAGCCGGTGAGCAATGGCTCGAGGCAAGGCGCGCCCTGCTTCAGCCACTCCTTCAGTGCGCCTTCACGGGTGGTCTTGTCCGCCTCGTTCCAGCGAAACAGCGGCTTGCCGCGCGGCACCGTCAAGGCACCGAGGAGATAGCGCGTATCGGACAGGAAGCGGTTCGTTTCGGGCATCGCCGAGGCGTCGACGTTGAGGTCGTCGCCGGTCAGTGCCGCCGCGCCGAGTCGGCGCATCAACTGCCAGGTATCGACGAAGCTGTGCGGCAGCTGATCGGGACTGTAGAGGTAGTCGGCGAGGGCCAGCCGGGCGCCAGCGGCGAGGACGTGTGCGCCGAGATGAACCTTGATCGTCTGCAGAAGATTTCTGGGGATTGCGGCCGCCGGGATCGAGAAGCGCGACCAGGCGAGCACCGGCACGGCAAAAAGCAGCAGGTCGAATTCCCGTCCCTGATCGAGCAGGATGCATGATTCGGCGTGCGACTCGATGATGTCGGCGAGGTCGTCGTGCCCCATCGGATGGGTGTCGAACAGACGGTCGAGGGCGGCGGTCAGGTCGTCCTCGGCACCATCGTGGAACAGCCGGTCGAGGAGCTCGGCTAGGCGGGCCTGCCAGAAGGTATCCTCAAGCTTGCTGCCGGACTCGGCCAGACCGATGGCGAGACGGCCTAGCTCGGTGGCGTCAGCCGAGATGCGCTTGCGGGAGGAGAGGCGGTTGCGTTTCATGGTCGGAGCCTGGGGACGGTCAATCTGCAATTGTACCAAGCTGACGCCTCCGGCGCCTGTGCGCACGCGTCTTCTTGGCGTTGCGAGGCACCGACCGGCGTGGAATTGCTGCCCGGCTTACCTGCGAGCAGTCCGCACTGCACCGCCGGACGGCATGCGGGGGCGACCCGGAAAGCAGCGGCCGGCTGCTGCCGGAAACGTGGATAGGCGGGAAGTCGATCCCGTCGGCAGCGACTCAGGCGAGGCGGAACCGCGCCATGGACGCCACTGCCGGCCCGTGACCGAGATCCGGCGTGATGATCAACTCAAGGACCGTAACGGCAGCCAGGTCGACCCGATGGTCCTCGCTTTCCGTACTCGCCCCTTGCGGGCTGAAGTTCCATTGCTGGCGCACGATCTCATGAAACGACTGGCCGCCGTCGCCAGACCAGCGCAGCAGATACTCCTGCGTCCGCGGCAACGACGTCTCGACGAAATCGATCTGTATTCGCCGCACTCGTTGCGGTGACGCAAAGAGCAGCCGGATTGTCTGACTGCCCGGCACGGCGGCACGCCAGCCGCTGTTGTGACCGGGCACCAGCGCGCCTTCGATCGGATAGGCGTCCTCCTCGGAGCTGATTTCCACCTCCGCCACTTCGTCGAGCCTGAGCCACTCTGCCGGGGCCGGCGGGCTGGCCGGTCTGTTGGCAGCGATCAATCGCTTGCGCATGTTCTTGTCCTCGTCTCGCTGCAGGCCCCCGGCATGCCGGATGCCGTCGATGCTAGGTACTCGCTTCGCCCAGCTGGGCGGCGATTTGCTGCTCGGCGAGGGACCAGTAATGGGCGGAACATCCCTGAAAACCATCCTTCTCGGCAATGAAATAGGCGGCGGACTCGACCATGCGATAGCGTTCCTCGGCACTTGGCTGGCTCGCTGCCGGGCTGGCGACGGTCACCGCAGGCGGGCTTTGAGGTGCTGCGACAGCGGCCGCCGCCGGAGCGCTGGGTGCACTCGCGGCCACGCTGGCCGCAGGCGCCGCGCTGGCTGCCGGCGCTTGGCTCTTAGGGGCAGCGCTCGTCGTCGCAACCGCTTTCTTGGCCGGGGCTGCTTTCTCGGGCGTAGTCGCCGGGGTCGCCTTCTCGGCAGCAACTGCCGGGGCCTTCTTTACCGCCGGCGCCTTGGCCGGCGCATTGTCCGTGGTGGTCGCGCTCGCCACAGCCTTCTTGGTGGTGGACGCTCTCTTGGTCGTGCTCTTGTCTTCAGTCATGGTGATCCCCTTGGGTAGCGATGTCGGTAAACGTGTCGGCAAAAATTGCTGAGTGCAGGCGTGCAAGAACGCAGAGAAACAGGGAGAAATACGGATTGGACAACACCAGCATACGTTCGCAGGATAGGAAAATCAGACGCATCGGTCAAGGTGAATCCGGAATCCGGCGGTGCCGGCACGCGCCTGCGGCGCGGCGTTACGCGTCAGCTGGCCCGCGAGCGAAGTTCAGACCATGCCAGGCGTGGACCGTCGCTTCGGCTGATCGCCCGCGGGAAGGGCGGGGCCACGTCAGGAGCGTTGAGCGGGCACGGCCCCAGCCGGTCGCCACGCTTCCTGGGGCAGGGGGGCGAGTTGGCGATGGCGAGCGTTGGCGAGTGAGCTTCGGCGTCGGTCATACCTTGAAGTAGGCCACGGCAGCCTGCAAGCTGGCAGCCACATTCTTCAGTTCCTGGGCGGCCGCAGCATTGTTCCGGGTCGCGGCGTCGGTCTCCTCGGTCATCGACGCGATGTTCTCGACGTGACCGGCGATGCCGGTAGCGGCAATCGCCTGCTCCCGAGTGGCGTTGGCTACGTCGCGCGCCCTGGCCAGCGAATCCTCGGCATGGCGCTCGATCTCGTCGAGCACGCCGGTCGCCTGCAAGGCGAGTTCCCGGCCCTGGCGCACCTTCGGCTCGGCGCTCTGCATCGCCTGCACGGTTTCGCTGGTGTCCCCCTGAATCGTGCTCACCATCTGGCTGATGCGGGCCGTAGCCTGGGTCGTGCGTTCGGCCAGTTTGCGTACCTCGTCCGCAACGACGGCGAAACCACGCCCCTGTTCGCCAGCGCGCGCGGCCTCGATCGCGGCGTTGAGGGCGAGCAGATTGGTCTGATCGGCAATCTCCTTGATGACTTGGGTGATGGTGCCGATCTCCTGCGAGCGGCCCACCAGTGCGTGGATACGCGTCGTCGAGTCGGCCACCGCGACGGCGATGCTCTCGATCTCGCCGGCGGCGAGGCGGACCACCTGGGCACCCCGGCTCGCCAGGTCGGCCGTCTGGCGCGAGTTCTCCTCGGTTGTCCGGGCAATTTCGGAGACCTCGTTGATGCTGACGGTCAGTTCTTCGATGGAAGCCGCTGTCGCGGCACTCGATTCGGCCTGATTGCGCGCGGCCAGACTGATCTCCTCGGCCGCGACGGATAACTCTCCGGACTCCTTGACGAGCACGGCAGTCCCCTGGTTGATCTCGTGCACGACACCCTGCAGCCGGGTCTGCATGGTGGCGAGCGCGCCCAGCAGGTTGCCGGGGGCAGTGCTGGTGGAAGTGATGCTGCGCGTCAGGTCGCCCTGGGCAAACTGTTCGACCTGCGCGGCGGCCAGCGCCGGCTCGCCGCCGAGCTGCTGCTGAACACTGCGGTTGATCGTCCAGCCGAGAATACCCAGGAGGACGCCAGCCACGGCCACGAAGGCGATGCTCTTGCTGGCGTTTTCCCAGAAAGCGGCGTCCACGTCCTCGATGTATACACCGGTGGCCACCCACCAGCCCCAGGGTGCAAAGACCTTGGCATAGGCAATCTTCGGAATCGCCTTGTCGCTCCCCGGCTTGGCGAACGCGTAGTCCATGCTGGCTTCACCGTTGCGCTTGAGCAGGTCGATCCAGTCCTTGATGTAGGCCTTGCCGGTTGGGTCCTTGGTCTCCAGCGTGTTCTTGCCCTCCCTTTCGGGTCGGGTGCCGTGCATCATCGTGGTGCCGGCGAAATCATAGATGAACAGATAGTCCTCGGCGTTGAAGCGACTGTTGCGCAGGCTGTCCTTCGCCAGTTGCTGAGCCTCCTCCTGCGTCAGCTTGCCGGCCTGCTGAAGCTCGTGCTGGTGCTGGAGAACGCCGATGGCGGAGTTGACGACGGCCCGTATCGCCAGGCGCTTTTCGCCCAGCATCTGCTGGCGCAGCTCATAAACCGAGTAAGCTCCCAGGGCAAACAGCCCCAGTAGCATGCTGATGAGCAAAGCATAAAGACGAGTCTTCAGCGACATGTTTCGCGGCAAGCCGATCATGGCGATCCCTCCAGCGAATGATGGGGCCGGCACGACCGCGGGTCCGGCACTCTGTATCGGCGCAAAGCCAGCGGTCACCGATGCGGATCATCGGGGAGGTGCCGCTGTCTGGTCCGAGCGCGCCGTACTGGCGGCTGGCCTCCGAGGGTTGGCCACGGGCCCGACGATTCCATGATGACTGCAGGCAAAGGATATCAGAAAGCCAAATGGCGGATGTCCTCCGCATTTCCTGCACAGTAATGCTCAGCGCGCAAGCGGCGACGCCGCTGCGCCGTCACCACGTCCCTGCCGGCCCCTGCCGCTCCAGGCCCGCCCTCGGTGGGTCGAGCGATCGAGCAAGCAAGCAGGCAAGCAAGCAAGGTCTGCCGTTACCCCGTGTCTCAGGGGGCCGGCGCCGCGGGCGCCGGCCCGGCACGCGAGAAATGCGTCGCCGCCAGCCCGGACAGGATGATCAGGCCGATGGCCAGCCAGGCGACGCCATCCGGCGTTTCGTTCCAGAGAATCATGCCGAACAAGCTGGCGAAAACGACCGTGCTGTAGGCCAGCGCGGCAGCCATCAGCGTGCGCGTGCCGGCGTAGGCACGGGTCATCGCAAGCTGGGCGGCGGTAGCGAAGGTGGCGACACCGGCGAGCAGCGAGCCGCTGCGCAGGTCCACCGGATGAATTTCCGACAGCAGCAGCCAGACGCTGGCACAGACCGACGAGACCAGCGAGAAGTAGAAGACCGTGCGCGTTTCCGGTTCGCCGCGCGAACCCAGTTCGCGGACACTGAAGTAAGCCATACCGGCCAGCACACCCGAGGCGAGACCGATCAGGCCCCCGACCAACTGGTCGGCGTTCAGCGTCGGCTTCAGGAGCAGGCCGACACCCGCCAGCCCCAAGGCCAGCGCTCCGAGGATTCCTGCCGTCAGGCGCATGCCGGACAGCGCCAGGTAGATGGCCAGGAAGATTGCCGAGGTGTAGTTGAGCGTCACTGCCGTCGCCAGCGGCAGCAGGGTGATCGCCCAGAAGTAGGTACATAGCGCCGAGAAGCCGAGGGCGCCACGGCTCACCTGCCAACGCCAGTGCGGCGTCCCGAGCGGAACCCCACGCAGCTTGACGAGGGCGAACATGAGAATCAGCGACAGGAAGCTGCGGTAGAAGACGATCTCGATTGCCGAGTGGGTGGCCGCCGCCAGCTTGACGCATACTCCCATGCAGGCGAACAGCAGGCTGGCAAGGACCATCCACAGGGATTGCATCGAAGCGCTTCGCGAGAAGGGAAGCCACAGATCTTACCCCCAAGCCTGTCACGCCGGTGCTCGGCATCGACAAGCTGCGCGTGTCGGGAATTTTGACAGTCGGCGCGGCAAGCCGTGTCGGCAGCTTCCCGCGGAGCCTGCGGGCATGTAACTTCTCAAAAACCCCGGGCATGAGGATGGGTCTGGGTTGGTATCGGGGCGACGCGCTCACCCGCAGAGCACCCGTCTGAAGTGCCTGTCGAGCGGATAGACCCAGACGGCTTTGATAGGCAGCAGGGCTTGGTGGTGAACATCGAGCTTGCCGCGTCCGGTGGTCTGTCCGAGGCAGATCCAGTTGGCCGCTTGGTAGGCGGTGCCGCGAAAGCGCTCTTGCT
>AATN01000145.1_pt1 | contig 18376 bp, 15 predicted proteins | sample 270648 | NCBI WGS metagenome assembly AATN01 (sample SAMN02954269, study PRJNA17659) | bioreactor sludge metagenome | biome: terrestrial; feature: bioreactor; material: sludge; isolation source: Enhanced Biological Phosphorus Removal (EBPR) bioreactor sludge | place: Australia: Brisbane, Queensland
ATGACAGTGATACCTGAGTACGGATTGGATCAGTTTCCAATTAGTACCGCGTGATTGGACAGCACAGAATCCTTTATAAATCTACTATTGAATCAATGTATGCGCCTACTAAGTTCCTTGAAATTTCTAGCTAATTTAGCGATTTTAACATTACTTTCGGTAATTTATCTAAGCAAGCCTGTGGTTGCTGAAGAGGCTTGCAGTGCTGCCTATACTATCGATACCTCACTACCTAATGGAGGACGCTGGATTTTATGTTGGGAGCATAGCTTGCAAAATGGTATTAGCTTTCACCATATTGCTTACCAAGCTAAAAATGGGACTACGCAGGATATTCTTTATCGGGCAGAACTCGCCCAAGTTCATGTACCTTACGACGATAATGGCGCGCGTTACCATGATATTAGTGATTACGGTTTTGGCGACAGAAACCTATTAGGGCTAGACGAAAAAGAGTGTCCTAATGGTAGTTTAATTCGTTATGCTGGCAAGCCGGTTATCTGTCAGCAAGTTCTTTCACGTGGTGAAGAACTCAGATATCAAGAGAAAAGTGCACAAGGCTACAAACTTAGTTTATTTAGCATCTCCCAAATAGGCTCATATAATTATGTACCACGCTGGGAGTTCTTCGATAATGGCACTATAGAACTTTCGGTGGGTGCAACAGGGGCTTTACAACGCTTCACCACAGGTAGTCAAAGCAATCAAGGATGGCCGATTGCTCCTGATAAAATTGGCGTGTCGCACTTACACAATTTCTTTTGGCGCTTAGACTTCGATTTAGCCGGCAATGGTGCCAATGATGTGATTGAAGAAATTAACTTTGTCCGTGATGACGGTGGTTTAAAAACTAAATATGAACCTATTCTGTTAGAAGCTGGCAGGGATGTAAATCCACAGACTATGCGTACTTGGATAGTGACCGATAAAAACTTACGCAATAAAGCCAACTCACCCATTGCTTATGAAATTCAGTTGTATCAAGCGGGACAACGTGATGTTGGTCCAGATGAAGAGGCTTTCACCAAATATGATATTTATTTTACTAAAGCCAAAGACTGTGAGCGTTTTGCCTCGCACAATGGAGGCGCTGATTATTGTGCAAAAGACTTATCGACTTATATCAATGATGAGTCTTTGGAAGACGATATAATAGTCTGGCCTACTACGACTTTTTATCATATTCCTCGGGCGGAAGATGCCCCCAACATGAATGTTCATTGGAGCGGTATCCGTCTTAAACCTTTTGATTGGCACAATAGCAATCCCTTAGCGAGTGCAATACGATGATCTGTAGATATAAATTAATGCGTTGGTGGAAAGCAAAACTAGTTTTTATAAGCGCCTTAGTCCTTACAGCCAATACCTACGCAGGCAGTCAAGACCCTCTAAGTCTGAATGAACAAGCGAACACCACAGCGCTCATCGAATCCTCTTTACCAGCTTTAAAAAGGCAATTTGAGGGTGTCAATGGCGCTAATTCTTATGAATTATTACTAATTGAGCGAGACCGCTCTGAAGATAAAAAATCAGGTGTGCGTCGTGCTAATGCTTTCGTTTACGACTACAAAACGGACGAAACTATTATTTACCGCATTGATCCCATTACTAACAAAATTCTCTCTTCAGTACGCCGAAAAAATCTGCAACTCCCTTTAACAGCTAACGAAATTGAGCGTACTGTTAAGCTTATTTTTGCAGATAAAGAAACCTTTGAGCTGATTAGCAATGAATATCAGCGGATTACCGAGAAAGCTCTAAGCTCCCCTAAAGACTTAGAAGCCAAAGCTTTTGTCTTTACTGCGGATACCCTTCCTGAGCAATTGAATAAAGCCTCACAACAATGTGGCTTACATCGTTGTGCACAAATTTTGCTATACACGCATGATTCAGTCGTATTTGAAATTAGCCCAATTGTCAATTTATCTGCTAACCTCATCACTCAAGTTGCTGGATTTTAAAGTGTTTTTTAAACAACTCTTATTAATGATTGGTTTAGCACTAGCTACTATGCAAACCGCTCTTGCAGCACCCGAACCAACCCAAGACTGCCCAAGCGCTAACATTATTACTAAGACTTTTGGTTCAGGTGCTCTATGGAAAATGTGTGCTGAGATGCGCCCTGCTGAGGGTTTAGTACTTTCTCAAGTCTACTATGCAGCTCCTAATAAAACGCCGAGACGCATTTTGGGTGAAGCCAGNCTGTCTCAGCTTGAAATTCTTACTGATACAATCACCACGCCTAGCTACGTGGTGACCCAACAGGGCTTAGGAAAAAATAGCATAAGCTTGAACTCAACGGATTGCCCACAGGGAAATCTTAAGCGCCTAGCCAGTAACACTCTTTGTCGTAGCACTCAAGAATATGGTTATCAGTATAAATTCGACAATCAGCGGCAAGGCAGCTTTTTTGAACTAGTCACTAGTTATAACCTAACTCCGCATACCTACTCTTTGCGCTGGCGTTTTTATGAAAACGGCATCATTGAGCCTGCATTAGGTGTTAGCGGGCAGCTTACTAAAGCCGTTGATAAAAGCTTAGAAAATTTTACTGCGCATGCAGGCTGGCGTTTAGATTTCGACCTAGGTGCTACAGGCAGTGATGATGAAGTGCTCCAAGTTACTAGCACTCCTTCTGAGGATCGCCTAACTAAAGTAGTGAGTATTGGCAGTCAGACTAAGGAGTTTGGGGCTAGTGAAAATCCCGAGATCAAACGTCTATGGGTAATCCGTGATGGTAATACTCCACTCGAAGGCATTGGTATTCCTTCTTATGACCTTGTACCTAATAAGTATAACTATAGCCGTATTAATCCGTTGAACGAACCTTGGCTGAAAAAAGATATCTACGTGAGCCGTTATAATGCCTGTGAACGTTATGCAACGGATAACCGTCTTAGCGATTGTCCGGCTAGAAATAATAGCCTTGCGCAATATGTATCTAACACAGAAATCATCGGCAGCGCTGATAGCGTAATTTGGTATCGACAAACTTACCACCATCTAGCCCGTAGTGATGACAATGGAAAACTAGGAACTATTTGGAGTAGTTTCCAACTAGTCCCTCGAGATTGGCATAGTCAAAATCAATTTTAAGTGCAAAAATTTTATGTCTAAAGCTAAAAGCTTCGCAAAAATACTCACATTAGGCTTGTGTTTATGCCCATGTCTCGTGGAAGCAGCAGAATTTTGCGATGATAATTATTACATCAACGTAACCCTAGACAACCAAACGCGTTGGGACATGTGTTGGGAACATCGTGGTTTAAATGGCATTTCCCTGCACCATGTTTTTTATACACCACCTAGAGGCCCAAGACTGATGGTCTTGTATCGGGCTGAGCTTGCTCAAGTTCATGTTCCTTATGATGATAATGGCATTCGCTATCATGACATCACTGATTATGGATTTGGCCGCAGCTCCATGCTGCCTTTAGCGAGCGCAGACTGCCCTAAAGGCCAATTATTCAATTTTTATGATAAAGCGGTCATTTGCCAAACTCTCCAAAGCCGGGGTGAAGCTTATCGGCTTGGCTCAGAAACTAAACAAGGTCAAGCTTTAAGCTTATTTAGTGTTTCGCAGATTGGCTCATATAGCTACATCCCCCGCTGGACTTTTGCAGATGATGGCAGCATGGAATTCTCGGTAGGAGCGACTGGTGCTCTGCAGCGTATTTTACCTGATGATCAGATGCAAAGACCGGGTTGGAATATTGGCTACGACAAAGTAGGTGTTTCCCACTTACATAATTTCTTTTGGCGGCTCGATTTTGACCTAGGGGGGCAAGGTAATAAAGACTATGTAGAGCAAATTGATTTTGTGCCGCAAGCAGCCAAGTTGACACGCCAAACCACTGTTTTCACTAAAGAAGTCGCCAGTAACGTATCTCCAGAACTGGCGCGCACTTGGCTTGTCACATCAAGTGCTTTGAAAAATGCTAAGCAACAAGCAATGGGTTATGAAATTCAGCTTAATCAATCCGGGCAACGCGATGAAGGACCGGATCTTGAGCCATTTACCAAGCACGATTTCTATGTTACCAAGGAAAAAGGTTGCGAGTTATATGCTTCACACAATATAAGTACTCTGGATGAAGGTGACGAGTGTGCGGATAATTTAGCTGAATTTGTGAATGACGAAGCTATTACTGGCGAAGACATAGTAGTTTGGCCGACCGTCAGCTTTTATCATATGCCGCGTGCAGAGGACATGCCCAATATGGATGCCCACTGGAGTAGTATTCGTTTAGTACCAATGAATTGGCATACTCAAAACCCATTAGCGCGTTAATTTACGTGCTAAAATCTACGGCTAAATAACCTTTTAAACGCGCTTCATTTAAAGCTAACTGCCGTTTAAGCTCTGCTGGATGAATGGCATTTAAGTCCGCATACCAAGTATCCTGCTTGTTCAGAGCGTTTAGTGTTTTCATATAAGCGGCTTTACCAGCCAACAAAACATAACCAAATTGCTTATAGAAAAAATTCGCTTCGATTTGACTACGTTCAAAGGTCTCTTGCTCATTGTAGTCATGTGAGTGGTAAACCAGAGCATTTAAGGCATAGGCCTTTTTAAAGCCAGCTTTAATGATCTGATCTGCCCAAACTTGATCCTCGCCATACTCAATCACCGGATAAGGTATTTGCTCCCAAACCGAGCGACGCAAGCAAGAATTATTATCTGAATAGAAATGCAAAACTTGTCGCCAAGCCGCTTCACCAGTTGCAAAACGTTCTGGATCAGAGTGTTTATCTAAATAGATCGGTTGTTTAGCCAATTGATCAAAATGGGCTGTCAAGTCACGCTTTACAAAAGGTGAAGCATCAGGATAAGGTAAGTGCTTCCCGAAAGCTCCAGCCGCTGCAGGCTCATGCTCAAGTACGGAAACTAGATTGAATAGCCAAAACTGATCCACAGGCAAAGCGTCCTGCGTTAGGAAAGCAACATATTCTCCACTTGTTAACTCCACGCCTAAATTACGCGTCCCCCCATGACTAAACTCCGTCTTGGGGATAGCGTGAAGACGGACTTGCTTAGTGCGTACTAGCTCAAGCGAACCATCCGTAGACCCGCTATCAATAATTAATAACTCAAATGGCCAAGGCACTTGCTGCTCAAGTACGCGCTCTACCACCTTCAATAATAGTTCGCCACCATTGAGTGTCGGTATCACGATCGAAACCTTTATAGATAGCGCAGATCTTGACTTGGCTTGATAAGCTAACTCTTGCAAGCGTTGCTGAATAGAGCGGCTGACCTCCTGCGCTGTAGCTTGCCAAGTAAATTGCCTAGCCCATCCCCCCCCCAATTTCGCAGTTTTTGCTCTTAAATCCACATTTTCCAATAACGCTTGGAGACGTTCAGCAATAATACGCGGATGAGGCGCCGCTAAAACCACGCTACCTACTGGAAAGACTGTGCGTGTATTATCTCCATCTAATTCTACAACGGGCAAATCACAGGCCATCATTTCTTGCGGAACTAGTGAGTAATTAGTGGCTGAAAACACCATACCTAGATCGCAAGAACGATAGAGATAGCCTAAAGCTTCAGCGGGTAGCACACCATGATCGGTATACTCAAAGCTAACTTGCTCTAGCCATATTTTGTTATTGTCAGCGCCATACACCTCAACATGGAAAGCTAAACCTAAATCGGCTAAATGATTCAGGGCAAGCACACCCAATTCTACGGCGCGGCGTGAGGTGCTGGTACGGGCATAAAACGCGATCCGTGGCACAGTATTAGTAAACCGCCCTGCAGGTGGATAATAAACCTGCTGATCTGCCGCTAACCAGAAATGCGTCGCCCAACGCCCATAACGCTCACGCATCAACTTTTCTAGCCAAGGCCCTGCACAAATACAGTCTAAGTCTTCATGGTAAGTCAGTTCAGCAGCCAAGCTATTGCTACCTGCAGCGAAGAAAGATGGCTCATGATCCTGCACGAAATAAAAGCGCCGTTTAAAGTTAGAAGCAGATAATACCGGCCAGACCGACTCCCAATCAGTGGCAATAATGATGTCCCCATTCGCTTGCTGGAAAGACTCATCCATAAAATGGATTTGAGCACTCAATTGTTGGTAGTGACGAATCAGATCTTCATAAGCATCGTTCGTGGTTTTATGTACCACTTGATTATGCAGCCAAATATGTTGTTGATGCCCAAATAACTCAAACCAACGCATAAAGCGAAAAATGGTCATATTGCCACCACCACCTTGCTGAGCAAAATCACAAGTCACCCAATGAATGACTAACTGATCTTGCACAAAACTGGAGTTAGGTGGAGTTAAAGGCTGGTCTTCAAACTTTAACATGTTTTGCAAAGCAGGACTGACGAGACTAGCTGATTTAGCTCGATTTACTGTAGCAGGGGCGACTAACTCAATACCTACTTTTCTAAATTTTAACCTATATTGATTGATGAACTCTTTTTCACCCGCTTTAGGATGCGGCTTACGTCCATCTTTGTGACCATGCTTTAGATAATGCACCAAAGGATTCAGTTCTGAAAAATAAACATCGGGGTATTCAGCTAAATACCAAGCACTATCGAAACAAGCACTAGGGGCAAAACGCCAATGATGCGGATTAGCCAAATAGTGTTCTAGGGCTGAAATACCCTCTGGCAAATCCGTACCAATTTGCCTTAAATAATAACGACTATCAAATAGTGGATGCGGATCCATGTGCCATTGATCGCCGTATTTAAGATAATAAACCAGTGGATTTAACTCTGACTCGACAATCTCTGGATATTCAGCCACATAGTAAGCAGCTAAAAACAACGGATTGGGATTCCTTAACTCTTTTCCCCCCTGATACAGATAATGCCAGAGTGGATTAAGCTCTTGTCTATCGACCAATTGGCGAAGATCGGGATACTGGTCTAAATACCAGGTAATGTCCAACAAGGGATGAGGTTGACGATTCTCAATGACACCTTTCGTCAGATAATGGACTAAAGGATTTTCATCAGACTCCTGCAATTCTGGGTTTTGCTTGATATACCAAGTGCTGTGGAAAAGCGCATTGGGCTGGTAACCTAGCTTCGCTCCAGTCAGATAATAATGTTCTGCCAAGGATTCAGTGACTTCATCGTTCTCCGGGTAGCTCAGATAAAAAGGCCGATCTAAAAGTCCACTCCTCTCGATTAACTCAATATCAGGGTTTATTGGCGTTGGTTCAGGCTCAGGTTCAGGTTCAGGTTCAGGTTCAGGTTCAGGTTCAGGCACTATCTTAGGTGCAGGCTTTAGACGACTTAAGTTAAAGAACCATGTAGGTTTAGTTTGTTCAGTCTGTATAACTTGTGTAGGTTCAGGTTGAATCTCCGTCACTTCTTGTTTAGCTTCAGGAATGGATACAACTAAGGGTTTTGGTTTAACTTGTAGAGACTCAGTTAAAGTTAAGACCTTGCTCCTTAACGCAGTTCGATCCTTAGCAAGCATAGCCAATTCAGTACTAAGTGCATTCTTAGCCAATTGCAACTCATGCATGCGCTCAGCCTGTAGAACTAGTTGGTTAGATTGAAACTCCATCTCCTGCTTATGCTGCTCTTTCAGTTGGCTAGCTAGTTGTTCATAATGCTTATCACGTTTAATTAACAGATAATCTTTATGCTCTAAAGAATCTTTGTTGCGTGCCTCCATTTTTTGACGTTCTTTAAGCTGCCATTGCTGCTCAGATAATAAAACCTTCGCGTAAACCTTAGATTCCTGATTAAACTGCGTGCGTAAAGCTAATAAGCCCTGTAAAGCCTCGGTTCGCCTCTCTCCCGCTACTAATAACAGTAACCATTCATAAGCTTGGACGATTTGCTCTGAAAATTCCGTAGACTGCTTAAGGTCTTCTAAACTCACTGAATTATGCTTTTGGTCTTCTTCTAGATAATTTTCAATTTCTAGCTGAGATAAGACCGACTGGCGTGGAAAAGCTAAGTCAATTTGCCGCTGCAAAGACTGAATAAAACCTTGCCAATCTTGCATCAGCTGCTCATAGCTTAAAAAAGCAATGGGATATTTTTGCGCGTAATAAACAGCATCTAACACATGACGTAACCAGAGCAATCCCCCTTTAGCTAGCGGAAAACTATTGCGTTTTTTTAAAGACTGCGCAACTTCCAGCGGATTGCGTACTGGAATCATAATGAAGGGCTTAATAGCTTGTTCTTGCAGTAACTCTAGCCAAAACGGTAAAAAGCGACAAATGCGTGGATCTTTAATAACAAACAAAGAAGAGTCAGCGAAATCAGCTTGGACAATATCGCCAATAATTTTTTTATATTGAGTGGCGGCGGCTGAGGCATACCAGTCTGGATTAAACTCCGTCCAATCGCTCCAGAAGGAACCCGCTGATTCTAAGAGAGCGTCATGCTCAATCATTAAATCAACCGACTCCCAAAAGCCTGTTTCATTATTATTTGGTAAGGCTGAGGCTAGACGCTTAGGCAGATCAGCACCTAATAGAGAGAAAACACGGGTTAAAGCTGAAGTACCACTGCGATGCATGCCTGCAACTAAGATGGCATGCTTAAGCGACATAGACATATGAATCTTCTACCCCAAGTAACTAAACCGACTGAAACCTAACAGTATACTGTTTTTCTAAGCACAAAATAAAAGGGAAGCCGAAGCTTCCCTTGAGCAGCAACGTCAAGATGAGAATTAAAACTTACAAACCCACTGCCTTTGCCGCGACTGCAATTTGATAAACAATTTGCACTAGGTCTTTAGTGAACTGCATATCTTTAGTATCTAAGCGCGGATAAACCATGATTTGATCACCGGCTGCCACAGGCGGACTCCGCCCCATAATGACTTTACCATTAGGCTTTACTACCATTAGGCTTTCCTCATTAGCTCGCTCCGTAAAGCCACCTGCTTGAGCAATATAGTCTTTCAAACTAGCATTCGTAGCGAAAACCACCGATTGCGGAACCTGTACTTCTCCACTAATCATCACCACATCACTCTTCGGTGGAATCACGATAATGTCACCGTCTTCCATTCGAATATTCGCAACTTTACCTCGATCAGAGACGACCACTTTGCCTTCAGGTCGAACCGTATTAGCACGCTCCACAAACTTCAAAATCAATTCAGCTTCTTTGGCACGAATCGCTGCTTCTCCATCAGAACTAGCCGGTGCTGTCAGAACACTGCGTTCTAAACGTCGCAAAGCTTCATCAATATTTTTCTTTTGCTCAATTGCTACACTTTTGCGTTTAATATAAATATTGCCAATATCAGCTTCATTCGGATCGACGGAGACATAATCCAATACTTCTTGCAAACGACTACCGCGCTTAATCGCTAAGTAAGAATTCCCTAAGTGACTCCCCTCTAAACTAATATCCATAACCGGTGTAGGTGCATCGCTGACAAAGCGCACACTATCCCCGTCATAGAGACGAGTGTGCATAAATTGCTCATAGGTAATGTAGGAAGAATTTGGCAAGCCATCGCGAGTACCCGAGACGGCAATATTAGTCACACTACTATCGGGTCGCGCGTATTTAATGAGCTGTGCACCGCTAATGCTATTGCCTAAAAACTCAAAGCGGTAATTATTACGAATATCACCTTCAACACTAATCATGCTGCCTTGGGGACGAACTACAATAGTGTCACCATCACGAAATAAAACTTTCGGTAAGCTGCCATTATTCACGAAATCATATAAGTCCATACTAGCAACTCGCTGTTGACCACGCTTAACTAGTACTTGCCGATAACTACCTCGTCGAGGATCTACTCCACCAGCCTGATGTAAAAAAGCTAAGACACTGTCGTCCGGCAAGCCAGAATACTGCCCCGGACGTATCACACTACCGGTCACAAAGACCGTCACTTCTTTGGTAGAGGCAGTTAATAAATTTGCATAAACATCAACGCCATCTTTGTAGACTTTACCCACCGCAGTTTTGATTTTGCTTGAAACTTCAGAGGCACGTGTTCCCACCATCTGAATCTCACCAACATCAGGAATAAAGACATTGCCATTTGCATCCACAGGCAAAATCTCATTAGCAGTCGCCTCGCCCCACATGCGTAAAGCAATTTTATCACCGGCCATCACTTGATAGTTCGGGTCTAAGGAACTAGGCCGTCGGCTTACGTAATTGCCTGCAAATAGATTAGCTCCGAAGGGCTGTAAATTCTGCCCTGAACGCGAAGTTTTGGGTAAGCCCTCATCAAAAATGCGCGGTTTATCTTCAGCCGTGAGTAAATCACTAGTATTGGTGATGACTGAACTTGGATCTGCTGCTGCAGTCGTATTATTACTTTGCTCTTCAGCAGGACTTTGACTAAAAATTAGAAAGCTCAGCAGAAAACTAAATAAAATCTTTTTAAAAAACTTCATATACCTATACCCAACCCACATGATCGCGGATCGCTGCTACTGATAGAGAGCCGATACCCCAAAAAAGAAAACTTAGTAGTAGCACCGTTAAGATGCCAGGGATCTTTTCTGGTTTAATCGCTTCATCTGGCAGATTTGGCTGCACGGTGACTGTTAAATAACGCTGTTTGCGCTCTAGTTCTAGACGTGCCTGCTCTAAAGTCGTTTGCTTGGCTGTATACAGTTGCTCAGCAAAACCCAAGCGACTCTGTAATTCTGCATATTGAGCTAATTGACTCGCAGCTTGTGTATTTTGTCCTTTAGATTGAGCGACTGAAACAGATTGCTCTTTAGCAACTTGCTGACGTAAAGAATTGACTCTACTTTGCAAAGTTTTTACTTTCATGGCTTCTGGCTGCATAAAACTACTAATTTGTGTTAATTCAGCCTCGGCTTGAGAAAGTTGTGTCTGTAGCTCAGATAAGCGAGTTAAACGAGCCGTTTCTTCACGCTCAATCCGTGCATTAGTTTGTGAGCCAGGATCGAGTATATCTTGTTGCTTACGGAAAGCGGTCAGTTGCTCACGTAAAGCGTTTACCTCTTGTTGAGCAGCTATTGCCTCTTTCTCCGCCAACTGTAAACTATCCTTCCGTAAGCTAGATGAGAGTTTATTAACCAAAATTTCACTTTGTTTTAAAGCTAAAGCGACTAATTTCTTACTGGTTTCAGCATCAAATGCCGTGATTTTTAGAGTACTAATACCAGAAGTGAGATCATGCTCAACCTCTATCATTTTCTGCCAATACTCCACTAAATCCTCTTGGCTAGCTTTTGCGTCTAAACGCGCATATTCATCAATGGATGGATTAGAATAATGAGTACGCAAATCCAGCTCAGGCTTAATATCCTTGATAAAATCAGCCGACCACAAGTAATCACTAATGATCATGGAGTCAGAAGTACCGCCCGTAGCACCTGGTAAACCAGTTAAAGCGCCTAATACATCCACCTTAGCACCTGAGGTACTTTGAATAATAAAATGCGCCTCAGAAACATATTGGTTACTGGCATAACGATAGTAATAGACCGTAGCTAAAATGGTTGGTACCACGACCAATAACAAAAACAACCATGGAAACGGCGTGCGTTTCTTAGGCCTACTCATGGTTTACTCCCCGCTAAGCTCTGATAAAACTTGATACCAGACTCCACATTGTCAAAAATACTCAGTTCATGGTCGTTTAAGATAATAATGACATCAGCATAGTCACGGATCGTGCGCATATCATGGGATACCAAAATTAAATTAGCGGTTTGACGACGGGCTTCAAAAGCAGCCTTACTTTTTTTCTTAAAAATAGGGTCACCCACTGCCATCACTTCGTCAATTAAATAAACATCGAAATCAATGGCTAAACTTAAACCGAAAGCTAAACGAGCTTTCATACCGTTGGAGTAGGTACGCATTGGCTCAGTTAGAGCGTCACCTAGCTCAGAAAACTCGCGCACATAGTCTAACACTTGATGGAGATCAGCATTATAAATCCTACATACAAAGCGCAGATTTTCCTCACCGGATAAATTTTGATTAAATCCACCACTGAAGCCGAGTGGCCAAGAAAAACGCCCAGTACGAATAATTTTTCCAGAATCTGGTGGCTCAGAGCCGGCTATTAAACGCAGAATGGTTGATTTACCCGCACCATTCATGCCCAAAACCCCAATATTTTTGTGCTCAGGAAATTTAAAGGACACTTCATCTAAAATAGTGCGATAGCCATGACTCAGCTTATAGTGCTTACTAACCTTGATAAACTCAATCATACGCCTAACTGCCTGAGCTTACTGCGTGTGACACGCTCACCTGCTAAGCCAAGAAAACCAAAGCACAGCATCCACAGTATAGGGTACATAGGATCGTAAAAGCGGCTTTCAAAACCATAGAAAAAAGCTGAACGTGCCCACTCCACTAGATGCAATACTGGGTTATACCAAAGTGCATCTCTAATGGGTTGAGGCATACTATCCGCTACAAAGAAGGCACCAGAAATAAAGAACAACACACGCAACAAGAGACCTTGGAAACTACTATAGCCTGGTAAGTATAATTTGATGACCGCCCCCACTAAGCCAAACGCAGAGCCAAAGATAAGACAGATCATCAGTACCGTAATCGACATCAGTAAGTCTTCGATGCGGTCGAAAATACCCCAGAAGTACAAAACCGTTAGATAGAGAATACAAACAATAAAAATCGTTGCAAACTCTAGAACAACACGGGCAATGACTACATCAATCACTTTGACTTGCGGATAAGTTAGCAAACTCACACTGCTTTCAATCACATTACTCATCATGGATACCCCGCGTGAAAACAAAGTCCATGGAATAATGCCCGTGAAAAAGAATAAGTGGATATCTACATTAATCGGGGAGCCGCGATCTATCACGCTAAACACTAAAGCTAACGCTAAGATTCCTGTTAATGGCTCAAACACTGCCCAAAAATAGCCTAAACGACTACGACCAAAGCGTGTTCGCATATCCCGTAGGATAAATGCATAAACCACACGTGCCTGAACGACTAGGGCTTTGAAAATCTCAGACATTTAGAATTTAGCCGGCTCCGTATTCACAATCGGTGCGGCTAAAACCCAGCGGCCATTGATCCAACAAGCGGACTTTGGCCTAGGGTCATTACGTCCACGCCCTTGGGTAAAGTATTGGCAAATATAGCCATTTCCTGAGTAATAGCGAACCCCATCTAAAATCACCTCACCTTTTTGTGGAGGAGGTGCGCCAATAAGACGCTTTTCTTCTGCCGTCAATTCTTCACGGGCTGGCGCTTGAAATTGAAACTTAGGTTGAAAAGTTGCAGAGCGCTGTTGATATTCATCAACACTTTGTGCTTGTAAACGCTCGATATACTTCATAATACCTGTGCACCCCGTCAAGAGTGGAAACAGCATGCCAAGACACAGGATTCGTAGATACATTAACATGGTCGGATTGAAACCAAAGTCAGTTTAATAGCTTATTTATGCACTCATTAGCAGTGCGTCATTCTTACCACACGCGCACCATACAATACCCTATCCGTAGGCGCAAACCTATTCCTTAGGAAACACTTCACAGGGCGCTTAATGGTTTAATAAACGACCACCATCGACAGCAATCACTTGCCCTGTAATATAAGGCGCATCACGTACTAGAAATAAAACAGTTTTAGCGATGTCCTCAGGCCCGCCCATACGCTCCAAAGCGGTTTTTGCTAAGATTTCTGCCCCTTGGTCTGTGCCAACCACCTGTTCAGGCCAAAGAATCGCACCGGGCGCTATACCATTGACTCGAATCTGAGGGCCAAGTTCGCGGGCTAAGACTTGAGTTAACATGATTAAGCCTGCTTTTGCAGCGCAGTATACCGAAAATTTAGCTAGAGGGCGCAATCCATGCACATCCGTCATATTAATAATGACACCATTTTGCTGCTGCAAATAAGGCATAGCTGCTTGGCTGAGAAACAGAGGCGCTTTTAGATTAGTCCCCATCAAATCATCCCATTGCTGTGCATCAATGCTGGCCAAGGGTGTAGCGTAAAAGCTGGAGGCATTATTGATTAAAATATCAAGGCGCTGAGTTTGCCCTACAAGCCGAGTAACTAATGAGCTTAAATCACTCATCTTTAATAAATCAGCTTGCAGCAACAGGCACGAGTGAGCACGCTTCGCATTCAAGTCTAGCTGTAGCTGCTCAGCCTCAACCACAGACTCACGGTAATGAATCGCCACGGTTGCCCCTTCAGCATGTAAACACCGTGCTAACTCAGCACCAATGCGCCGTGCAGCACCGGTAATTAAAGCAACTTTTCCTGTCAGCGAATTCTCTATCATGTTTTAATTAAATTCAGGTTATTATCGAGCCTTCCCAACATCATACCTTGTCATGCGCTTTACAGATACTTTACCTACCCTATCAGCCGAAGCTCTAGCTCATAGCGAGCAACTCAAAGCTATTATTGGCCAGAAAATTCAGGCTCAAGGGGGACAAATCAGCTTTCATGATTTCATGCAAATGGCTTTGTACGAACCGGGCTTGGGTTATTATGTAGCGGGCTTACACAAAATTGGGGCGGCCGGCGATTTTATCACTGCCCCAGAGATTTCTGCCTTATTTTCACAATGCATTGCTCATCAATGCGCACAAATTTTAAGCGTACTGCCCAATAGTTCTATTTTAGAGCTAGGTGCAGGTAGCGGACGAATGGCTGCAGAAATTTTACTGCGTTTAGAACAACTACAATGCTTACCTGAACACTATTTTATTTTAGACCTCAGCCCTGACTTGCAAGCTCGTCAATGCACCACTCTAAACCAATATGCACCGCATTTACTGCACAAAGTCCAATGGCTAACTCGTTTACCTACAGAGCCTTTTCGGGGCATCATGCTAGGCAATGAAGTGCTTGATGCGATGCCGGTCGAATTATTTACGGTCAGGGAACAAGGTGTTGCCAGTGTTCAAGTCAGCGTAGTAGCAAATCAGTTTGCTTTTACCGACGGTCAGGCAACCGCTGCTGAGTATATTCAAGCGCTCCTGCCTACTGACTTAGCTTTACCCTACACCTCTGAATTCAATCCAGCCTTAGCCGCTTGGATACACAGTTTAGCCGAACACTTGGAAACTGGCGCTCTATTACTCGTTGACTATGGCTATGAACGGGCTGATTACTATCATCCAGAACGTAGCCAAGGTACTCTACTCTGCCATTATCAACATCGTGTTCATAACCACCCCTTGATCTATCCGGGCTTACAAGATTTAACCGCCAGTGTTGACTTCACAGCAGTGGCTGAAGCGGGCGTTGCTGCTGGTTTACAACTGGCGGGCTACACAACGCAAGCTGCTTTTCTGGCAAGCTGTGGTTTAGAGGATTTGTTTATAGCAGCGCTTAATCAGAATCCACAAGCCAGTTACCCACTCGCGCAGCAAATTCGTACTTTAAGCTTACCCTCAGAAATGGGTGAGCGTTTTAAAGTCATTGCACTCACAAAAGAGTTTACCACTCCCCTACTCGGCTTTAGACTGGGCGACCGCCAACACCGGCTATAAGATTGTTAAATCTCACTACTTTAAATCAGGAATTTTAAACAAAGGATCGTATGGATATTCTCTTACTGGTCAAAGCTGCCATCATGGGACTGGTGGAAGGCGCGACTGAATTTCTACCTGTTTCCAGCACAGGACATTTGATTCTTGCAGGCGATTTACTCAACTTCATGGATCACAGCAAACGTAGCGTCTTTGAAATTTCTATCCAATTGGGCGCTATCCTAGCCATCGTTTGGGAATATCGGCAGCGCTTTGTTCGTACTTTTACGGGCTTAGGCCGTGACCCCATCGCTAATCGCTTGTTTATCAATATTGCTATCGCCTTTCTACCCTTAGCCGTTTTAGGATTACTGTTTGGCGATATTATTAAAGAACATTTGTTCAAACCAGTGCCAGTAGCGATTGCTTTCATTGTGGGCGGCTTTATTATCTTTTGGGCAGAAAAGCGGCAAAAACAAGTGACTATTCAAACCGTCGATGATATTCGTCCGCTGGATGCGCTGAAACTGGGTTTAGCTCAAGCGGTGGCCTTAATTCCGGGCACATCACGTTCGGGAGCAACCATTATTGGTGGGATTTTATTTGGTTTATCCCGCACTGCTGCTGCTGAATTTTCATTCTTCCTAGCCGTTCCGACCCTAGGTATTGCCTCTATTTACTCGATGTACAAGGCGCGCGATCTGTTAAGTGTAGATGATTTAGCACCTTGGGCTGTCGGCTTTATCTTCTCCTTCGTGAGCGCTTTATTTGTGGTGCGGGCGCTGATTCGCTATGTCAGTAACCATGACTTTACTATTTTCGCTTGGTATCGGATTGCTTTCGGCGTGATTGTGTTAATCACGGCTTATACGGGCTGGGTCAACTGGACTGTGCATTAAAACCCGCTCAACTAAAACAGCCCCTGCTGTGCTTAAAGGATGAATTTGCACAGCAGAGCGGCTCGCACTAGCGGTGTCCTTGCGATACCCGATACGCGCTAACACAAAGCCCAAATCTTGCCAAAAACACAACAACTCGGGGTTGAGTGCATAACTGACTGCGAGATAATCGACTTTTTGTCGGCTTGCATAAGTGATCAACGCTTGTACTAATCTACGCCCCAAACCCTGCCCTTGAAGGCTCGGATGCACCGCAATTCGCATAATTCGCTCGCAGCTTAGCTCAGCGGCTCCCATGAGCTGTGCATGAAAGGTTAAAGTCTGTGGTACTAAATGCCCATGAGGGCGACGTTGACCTGCATAAATCGCCGCACTCAATTCAGCATCAAACCCACCTTCATGTGATAACAAAGCCACCGCTAAAATTTGCTGATTTTGTTCTAAGACATGAATGGAAAGATTGGGAGCATCTAGGATTTGCTGTAAATCGGAGGGGCGAGTTTGATAATGAGCCGCCACTAATAAACCAAACACTTGCTGTAATAAATCCTCATCAGCTAGCAACTGTTCTTGTAGTAACTGTTTATAGTGAATCCGCCCGCTAGGATTAAACTGAATCTCTGCGGCTTCTACATCTAAGAGCAACCAGCGATACATTAAGGTTTCTAAGGGATCATTTTGCGGCCAACGCATCGGTTGCTCTAAACGTAAGCTCTGCCAATCGCGTATTAACTCAGTTAAAGCTTGCTGAAAGCGTAAAACAAAACCACGCCCACTTCCCTCATAACCGTGCAAAGTTGTTGCAAAAACCACTCTTGGATAAGCTTTGACTAGGTTTAGCAATAAATTTAAGGGTATCGCTGCCGCTTCATCGACTAACAAAACGTCAGCTTTAGGCCGATTCAGTAATAAATCATCCGGCGCATAAAAATCTGGTGCTAATTCAGCGTGTTTAAACACCGAGTCAACTGCTGCACGTGAGGGGGCCGTTAAGAGCACTTTATTGCCTTGAGCAATTAATTGGCTAGCCGCTAAACCTAAAGCGGCTGATTTGCCACGCCCACGATCAGCGGTTAAGACTAGAACCATACTTGCATGCACTATTTGCTCAACCACTTCGGCTTGGCTTGGACTAGGCAGCGCTAACCGAATAGCATTAACTGGAGTTTTCAGCACTCGCAGTAAACGCTTTAAGAACAAGCCCCTAACACTTGCTACGGTATAAGGATAAGGTAAGAAGCGTTGATAAGCGGGATCAGGAAAATTAGGCCAAGTTTCTATCGTTGGGCTAATTAAAATGAATAAGCCACCACCCCGTAAAGTGCCACTGACTGCAGCTAAAGCGTTGACATCTAAACCACTAAAGGCATCAAACACAATAGCAGTAAATTCTTGGCCTAGAACCCTACGTGCTTTATTCGCAGGCAGAGCCTCAGGAATGAGTGGCGAGCTAGAAATCCAGAGTATGGATGAAAACTGACTGAACTTAGAACGTGCAGCTCGCAAGCAGTCCTCTTGCGAGCCAGTGAGATGCAAAAACTGTCGAGGTTCATCTGCACTCAAACAGCGTCATTACCTTCTTCGCCAGTACGAATACGAATGGCTTGTTCCACATCAAGCACAAAAATTTTGCCATCGCCAATTTTACCGGTTTGAGCGGCTTTAGTCACCGCCTCAATCACGCCTTCAACTTTTTCGTCATTAATGACAATTTCTAACTTAATTTTTGGTAGGAAATCAACCACATACTCTGCGCCACGATACAGCTCCGTATGACCTTTTTGCCGACCAAAGCCTTTGACTTCAGTGGCAGTCATGCCGGTCACACCAATTTCAGTTAAAGCTTCACGAACATCATCCAACTTGAAAGGTTTAATGATGGCTTGAACCATTTTCATTGCGTAATCTCCTAGTCCTAATTTAGGGGTAATTGCTTACGCCACGCTGACGTCATCGGATAACGCCAATCTTTGCCAAAACCACGCCGTGTAATCCTTACACCGGGCGCTGCTTGACGGCGCTTGTATTCATTTAATATACCAGAT
>AATN01000146.1_pt1 | contig 18195 bp, 17 predicted proteins | sample 270648 | NCBI WGS metagenome assembly AATN01 (sample SAMN02954269, study PRJNA17659) | bioreactor sludge metagenome | biome: terrestrial; feature: bioreactor; material: sludge; isolation source: Enhanced Biological Phosphorus Removal (EBPR) bioreactor sludge | place: Australia: Brisbane, Queensland
GGGACAGCTTGGCGATGCTGGAATATGTGCATGAACAATATCCAGAGAAAAAGCTATGGCCGGATGATAAGAGTTTACGAGCCTTAGCACGTTCAGCCGCTGCGGAAATGCATAGCAGTTTTAGTGCTTTACGTTCACAGCATCNCATGAATTGCCGGCGGCAAATTAAAATGCAGCCCTCAACAGAAGTTCAAGTTGATTTACTGCGTCTTGCCGAGGTTTGGGCGCATTTTGAAAAAGCCGCGAATAAACCGGAAGGCGATTTTTTGTGTGGGCATTTCAGCATTGTGGATGCGATGTATGCACCTGTGATGTGGCGTGCTGTCGGTTATGGTTTAGAAGTTTCGCCAAGCTTCAAAAAATGGACTGAAGCGATGTTGGCTTTACCTGCAATGCAGGAATGGCTCGCGGCGGCTAAAGCGGAAGAGGCTAAATGGACTATTGCGCAATATGATGAGGTGGGTGCTTAATTCTTAACTTGTTTCAAGTGGCGTTAACGAGAAGTACTGGTGGGTGACGAGTACTGCTCGTTGTTTACAGAAATAATCAGTATATGCTTAAATTCTAAAATTATAAATTTAATGGAGTTTTAAGAATGCCTACTCAGCGATCTATCATGCTTGTAATGGTGCTAAGTTTAGCGGTTTTATTAGGTGCTTGTTCTCGAGCCGAAAGCTTAGATAATGCTAAACCTGCAGCAAGTGCTAATGCAGCAATTCAAAAGGGAATTATCACTAATGTTGCTAATACTGAGTTACAAACTCTGTTAGATCAAGGTGTCACCTTAGTGGATATACGTCTACCCGAAGAATGGGCAGAAACGGGAGTAGTGGTAGGTAGTCAACGCCTAACTTTATTTCAGAAAAATGGAGCAGTTCCTGCGAATTTCTTAAGCAATTTAGAAAAATTTGCGTCTAAAGATAAGCCAGTTGCTTTAATTTGCCGCACCGGAAACCGCACACGAGCTGGTGCAGAGATCTTGGCACAGGCCGGGTATCCGCAAGTTTATAATGTGACGAAAGGAATTATGGGATGGCTTGGTGAGGGAAGAGCTGTTGTGCGTTAGACAAACATAGCAAATAGTCTTGCAGCAGGGGTAAGTTCATTGACCCCTGCTGACTTGATAGTTAACCCGGTGACATTCCCCGCAGACGCTCTGAACGCCGCCGCAATAGCTCCAAAGTCACTAATAACATCACCGACAACACTACCAGAATCGTTGCGACCGCTAAAATTGTTGGGCTAATCTGTTCGCGTAGGCCGGTAAACATTTGCCAAGGTAAAGTCTTATTCTTGGCTGAACCCACGAACATCACTACAACGACTTCATCAAATGAGGTGATAAAAGCGAATAAAGCGCCGGAAATGACACCGGGAATAATCAAAGGCATTTGGACTTTAAAGAAAGTACGTACTGGACCTGCACCCATGGAGGCAGCAGCACGCGTCAGGCTACGATCAAAGCCGACTAGAGTTGCAGTCACGGTAATGATGACAAAGGGAATACCTAAAGCAGCATGAGCCAGTACAATTTTAATATATTCAACGATGCCCGCATTCATACCTAAGCTATCGACCATGTAGTTGCCAAGACGGGCATAGAAGAAATACATACCGGTCGCAGAGATAATCAGTGGTACGATCATCGGTGAAATCAGGGTGGCCATGATTGCACGACGGAAAGGCACATGGCTTTGGCTCAAACCAATCGCTGCAATCGTACCTAGCACCACCGCAATAAGGGTCGCCACGGGCGCAATCTTCAGCGAGTTACGCATCGCATTTTGCCAGTCACCATTGGTAAAGAAGTCTTGATAATGCTTTAGGGAATAGCCTTCAGGTTGCAGGCGCAACATCTCCGGCGTGAAAGTAAAAAAGTCGGTGGCATTAAAACTGAGTGGAATGATAATCAGGATCGGCGCAATCAAGAAAAAGAAGATTAAGCCGCAAATGACACGAAAACTGTAATACCAAACTTTTTGCCCTGTGCTTGCGTAAACTGGTAAATTCATCGCTGCTTACCCTAATTTCACTTTATCAATACCGACAATACGGTCATACACCCAATACAGCACGAGTACCAAGGTCAAGAGAATCGTACCCAGTGCCGCAGCCATACCCCAGTTTAGTGAGCTAGAAATATGATAAGCAATTCGGTTAGAGATAAAAGTACCTTGAGTCCCGCCCACCAATTCGGGGGTAATGTAATAACCGATAGCTAAGATGAAGGTGAGAATCGCACCTGCCCCAATCCCCGCGATGGTTTGTGGGAAGTAAACGCGCCAGAAGGCTGTCCAATCAGTCGCCCCCAAGGATTTGGCCGCACGCATATAAGACGGCGGAATAGTCCGCATCACCGAATAAAGTGGTAGAATCATAAAGGGCAGCAGAATATGCGTCATTGCAATCAAAGTGCCTAACTGATTATTGATCAACTCTAAACGCCCTGCGTGACTAATCATTCCCAGCCAAACCAGAATATCATTGATAACACCTTGCTGTTGCAACAGTACTTTCCATGCTGAAGTACGTACTAAAAGGGAAGTCCAGAAGGGTAGTAACACTAAAATCATCAATAAATTTGAGATGCGCATTGGCAAATTAGCGAGTAGCCAAGCGATGGGATAACCCAACAACAAGCACAAGGCCGTAATCACGATACTCATGAAAATTGTGCGGGCGAACAGGTTCAGATAGATTCGATCCGATTCGGGTAATCTTTCGATACCATCAGGTGTTTTTTTCAAATCTAAAGCGGCAAGGAAATAGCCATTAGTATACTCAGGTGAATAAAGTTTGAGTAAATTCCAAGTCTTTAAATCCCCCCAAGCTTTGTCAGCAGCAAGGAATTGCTCTTTATAGCTTAGACCCGCTTGCATTTTACTGACATCTTTCCCTACCTTCCGAAATAGTGAAGACATGCCACTATTTTCATAATTAAGACGAGTACCGAGTTTGGTATGATTCTTCTGCTCAACGGCTTGCTTCAAATCATTATAGAGCGCGGTATAAGTAGCTTCATCGGGGAGTTGGGCTGATTTGGGATCCCAAGCTTCTAAACTGGTAGTGGTTTGGGGAAGGGTTTCACTAACAATGCTGTTATCAATCGAGCGCAGCAACATGTCAGTAATAGGAATAACGAAAGTAATTAAAATAAAAATCAGTAGCGGAGCAATCAATAATAAAGCGCGCATTTTCTGTTTGAACAGGGCGCGGGCGATTTGCTTTTTTAACGGCACACCGTTAAGGGTTTGGATTTGCTCCATAGCTCATTCCTGTGGCAAGAAGCTCCCTCCTCTGAAGCGAGGAGGGATGTGATGGAAGAATAATGAGTAGCGAGTCAGCCCCAATTACTTAGCTAACCAAGCCTCAAATTTCTTATTCATTTCGTCTTCATTGTTTGACCACCACTCAATGTTATTCACTAAGAAGCGTTTAGCATTCGCAGGATTACTTGGCATATGAGGAGCCATTTCAATCCCTAAGACGGCATGTTTACCTACTAAAGGCTGAGAAGAAGCACGCGCTGGGCCATAGGAAATATATTTAGCTTGATCCGCTAAACGTTGAGTATCCGTTGATACTTTCAGGAAATCCATGACACGAGCTTGACGATCTTCAGGTAAACCTGCTGGAACAATCCAACCGTCAAAGTCGAAAATCTGATAGTCCCAGAGCATAGCAACCGGTTGTTTTTTCTCTTCGATGACATCGAATAAACGACCGTTGTAAGTCGAGCCGATCACCACTTCCTTATCCGCCAAACGTTGTGGAGTTTCAGCACCGGCTGACCACCAAATAACATCTTTCTTAATGGTGTCAAGCTTAGCTAAAGCTTTATCGACGCCTTCTGGTGTCGAGAGAACTTCATATAGTTTCTCTTTTTCTACGCCATCACAGAGTAAAGCCCATTCCAAGTTTTTCTTGGGGCGCTTTTCTAAGCTACGTTTGCCGGGGAAAGTTGTGGTATCAAATACTGCACATAAATCTTCTGGTTTCTTACCATTCCATTCTGGCACATCCGTGCGATAACCAAAGGTAGTTGAGAAGACAATTTGTGGGATAAAGCATTTATTAATCAAACTATCGCCAAAGTCTTTAGTCGGGGTAGAGCCGTCAGCACCTGGCGCTAAAACCTTATCAAAGTCTATTTCCATCGCCAAACCTTCATCACACAAACGTTGTGAGTCAGGGCCTTCAACGTCCACTAGATCCCAAGTAATATTTTTGGCTTCAGCCATCGCCCGCAATTTAGCGACCGCTTCATTGGAACTTTCATCATTGATGATTTTGAAACCGGGATTTGCTGCCATGTAAGGCTCATGATAAGCCTTAATTTGAGAGTTTGAATATGCACCGCCCCAAGAGACTATAGTCATTTCTTTTGCCATATCGGCAGCAAGTAGCCCACTAGAAAAAGTAGCAATGCTGATTGCTGCGAAAATTGGTTTCAACTTCATACTTCTCTCCGTAAATGGAATGCCCATGCTAATAAAAGACCCAAAACTATCACGCATCTAAAGCGCGACAATCATTTTTATCCCATCCAACTCTAATGGTTTGGCCGACCGATAACATGGTGCCATCGCCCGCGTTGGGAATCTTAACGATAAAGGAATCATCCCCATACACTGCCATTCGACAGCGAATATGATCCCCTAAATAAATCAACTCAATCACTTTACCCTCAGTTGCATATCTGCCTGCTTGAGGTCCAATACGTACTCGTTCAGGTCGAATCGAACACAAAGTGGGTTTACCAACCCCCTCACAATTCACGGCAAGTGCTTCGGCTTGTTGACCATTAGCGAATTCAACTAAAGCGGTATCGCCTGTTAAATCTTTGACTATGCCTTTGAGCTTATTGTTCTCACCAATAAACTGCGCAACAAAGGAGTTACTTGGACGCTCATACAGATCAGCCGGCTTAGCGAGTTGTTGGACAATGCCATCATTAAACACTGCAATCCGATCTGACATCGTTAAAGCTTCAGATTGATCATGCGTCACATAGACGACGGTGATGCCTAAGTGCTCATGTAGATGCTTAATTTCAAATTGCATGTGTTCACGTAGTTGCTTATCTAAAGCACCCAGAGGTTCGTCCATAAGAACTAGGGAAGGTTCAAAAACCAAAGCACGTGCTAAGGCTATGCGCTGTTGTTGCCCGCCAGATAATTGCGCAGGGCGACGACCACCGAATTTGCCCATTTGCACCATATCAAGCGCCTTACGAACTTTGTCTTCGCGCTCAGATTTACTCATGCCACGGACTTCAAGGGGAAAAGCAAGATTCTCAGCGACGGTCATATGCGGGAACAGCGCATAGTTTTGAAAAACCATGCCAATCCCGCGCTTATGAGGAGGAATGTTGTTAATGGAGCGCCCATCGAGAAAAATATCACCGTGGGTCGCTGTCTCAAAACCCGCTAACATCATCAAGCAGGTGGTTTTACCAGAGCCAGACGGGCCTAGTAAGGTAATAAACTCCCCCTTGTCGATACCTAGATTAAAACTTTTTACAACTAATGTGATGCCGTCATAACTCTTTTGTACGTTGTCAAACAATACAAAAGCTTGGGTGCCTTGCGATTGAGACATGCTTCACCTTTTAGGTGTGCGGTTGAAGCTACCTTGTTTATAACAGAATTATTTCATGAATAGCAAGGTGTGGAATAAGAATTCCCAGTCGATTGCATAAGCTTGGTTTACAAGAACATTTTTAAACGAAAGCCCACTTCACTGACTTGGTGAAGTGGATACTCTATTGACGATTTTAGGTATTCAATTGCTTGTTTTAAGTGCATTCACTTTGTTGGCGTATGTGCGCAAAACTCACTTCTTTTAATAAGATACCATTGCGGAAAATGGGCTGGAGTAAGTTTTCTTGTTCGGCTAGTTGATCTTCCCGAATCGTTTGCCAGCTTGCCTCGGTTTTAATCACGGCTAAGCGCCCACGTTTGGAGGTTTTACCTAAATCCGTGATCGGCTGTTTATACACATCAAACCATTCACCTTGAATCCGAATGGCAGAGGCTTTCATCGCGAAACTTAAAGTATCGCGATTCACTTTTTGCAAAAGCCCTGCGCCCATGCCGAAGGCAATATTTTCAGTCGAAAAACCCTGTGCTTTGACGCGCTCTAAGATTACGCCGAGAGACTCTAAATTCACGCCGTCACCTTGAATAATCCGCACACAATCTTTCAGTACACGATAGCCTTTCTGATTGACTCGACTCCCAAAGGCTTGTGCTAAGCGTTCCATCACTTCCACCACGACGATTTCAGGTTGACCCGAGTCAGGGCGAATCACTAGGGTTGCACCGCTTTGTTCGACTTGCGCTTTGAGTTGTTTACCCCAGATTTCTGAGACAGCTTTATAAATATCATAGGAGTCAGAGACAACAGCAAGAATTTTACCGGGTTGTGCAAACTGCTTAAGCATGTTGGCATAAGCATCCGCCTCATGTTCCCGTCCCCATGAGGTAATTGTGGAGTGTTCCGCTGCTGGAATGGAGTAGGCCGCCATTTCAGCGCCATAATAGCGCCGTGCTGCTAACAAAGCGGCTACGGTATCCGTACCCATAAAATTAACTAAATGTGCCATTCCCCCCAAGGCGGCTGTTTCTTGTGAGGACGTACCACGTGCACCAAAGTCATGGAGTTTGAATGGCAATTGCTCGGTTGGCTGATCGCAAGTAGCTTCCAAATACTCACGAATAATTTGTTTGGCATGCCAAGATAAAGTGGCAACAGTGGTTGGATACCAAATCGCCCGCAATAACATAGTTTCTAAATAAGAAGGCAACCAGCACAAGCGTGGATCGGTATTTTGAATTTGCACTAACGCTGTTCCTGTTGGCACGATGCTACCTTCAGGTAAAGCACAAATCTCTACGGGCATTAAACCTTGATATTCATTAACAATAATTTCCCAACCGGCGCGATTGAAGGGTTCACCGTGAGCTGTAAAAATCGCTGCCGCTTCTTCAATATGTGTCTGCGTAAAGGGTTGCAATAAATAGGCTTTAATAAAAGCCTGCAAGCCAAAGTAGAGAGCTTGTTTAAACTGCCCACCCCGCGCTTCTATATAGGAGGAAACAATTTCACTATTGGGTGGGTATTGGACAAAGTGACTGGCTTTATAGCTGTCAGTATTGAGAATTAAATTGTCAAAAATCGGATTAGCGTTGAACATGGAAATCCTCCGGTGTTCGGGTGAATAGAGCAGCGGTCTATCCGCTGCATAAGAGTGAATTTCAGACTAACCCACCAAAGTCTTAATAATATGAAAATGGTCTTCAAACATCTGTTCAGGATTCAATTCGGCCAGCGGTAACCAAAAGGCCTGTTTTGCATCATCACTGCCTTTAACTTTAGGCAAGCCTTGGGCATCCGGTTTTAATTCAATCAAATAAGCATGCGTGAGGGTACGCCCACGCGACGAACGATGTGGATCGTCAAAAACCTGAGCTTTGCTAATTGAACCGACCAACACGGGGGTTGGAATCTTTAAGCGCGTTTCCTCACGTAATTCCCGTAACACCGCATCACGAATTTTTTCCTCAGCATTCAAAAAGCCACCGGGTAAGGCAAATTGGCCTTTGCCGGGGCGGGCTTTACGTTCGACTAAGAGAATATGTCCCGCTTGAATGACCACTGCATCAACCGTGACAAAGATAGGTGGGTAAGGCGCATTCGCCCAGCCACTTTGGTAGTCACGGATAAAGCTCCACTCACTGACAATATATTCATAAGCTGCCGTTTGCTGAAAAGCAGCGAGAGCTTGTTGCACGCCTTCTGGGAGGTCATCGGTGATTAGGCCCTTTAAAAAATATTGTTCACGTAAGGGGGTGGAGGATAAATGACCCCAAGCGGGTACATTCAGTGCTTTCCATTGTGGGAAAAGGGCAAGGTAATAAGAGCTATGGTCTTTAGAATGACCAATGAGTCCTACACGTGGATCATCCGTGCCGACTTTAGGCGGATAGCGACAAACAATACCATTCACACTTTGCTGAACGCGTGCTACCCAATTTTGATCATTATATAAATCGTCCATCAAAGGAAGGATCAGCAAACGTTCTTGGGTGGTGGAGTCAAAAGCAGTACGAATATGCTGTTCGCGTTCGGCAAATGTCCAAGGATTACGAATACTACGCGGTTGATGACTGGAACCAACCAAGATAATGACTCGTTCTGCCTGTTCTAAAGCAGTCGCGATCACATAATGATGGCCTTTATGTAAAGGTTGGAAGCGGCCAATGAAAACCAGAAAATCAAAGGCTTTAACAGCTTTGGCTAGCATGATCAGTAAACTCCTTACTGAAAAATGAGTACTCAGTCTATCCGAGCATCTGAATAGTAGTTAAACACTCCAGCTAGCGATGGTCAAGCACACCATGACTAATAATCTTACCTTGCAGATGACTGGTAGTGTCAGACTTGTCACTTAACTGACAATGCCCACTTCATTGTCAGTTAAGTTTTTTGAATCTCGTCAATTTATGACAAGTGCACTTAAACAAATAAAATGTCTAGATTTTAATTTTTATTAAAAAATCAATTAGTTGGTTTCGTTATTTGAACTTGGCACAGGTGTTGCAGTAAGGTAAGCAAGAAGAAAAAGAAGACGACGGAAGCTAAATAACAAGTATAACAAAATAATAATAAAAAGGTTCCAAGCCCGATTGGTGATGTGGCCAAACTAATAAGCCTCAATAAATAGCCACAGCCAAGCATAGCTCCCCCGATTAGCCCTGAGGGGGAGCGATTCAATAGATGATGTGAAAACGATAATAAGAACAAACCCCTTTGGTCAGTACTTCGGTGCTGACCTTTTTCATTATTTAGCTTAAAGTCAAGTAAGCTAAGGCTAGATAACGCCCACCCTTCGCTAAGATAATCAGCAAAGTAAATGGGAATAAAGGCATGCGCATCAAGCCTGCGATCACAGTCAATGGATCACCAATAATGGGCAGCCAACTTAACAACACTGACCAAGCCCCGTATTTCTGATAAAAGTTTTGGGCGCGCTTTAAGTTCGTTTCATTCACTGGAAACCAAGTTTTGTCGCGGAACTGCTCAAAATACCGCCCTAAATACCAGTTCACTAGCGAGCCTAGGCTATTTCCCAGTGTTGCGACCCATACCAAGAGGTAGATTGAATAGTCATTGCTTAGAATTAAGCCAACTAAGAGGGCTTCTGATTGAGCAGGTAAAATAGTCGCTGCTAAAAAAGCGGCTAAAAATAAGCCTGCATACGCCATCAACTAGGTTTCCTTAGGGTTATTGGCTAAAAATTAATTAATTTTTGAGTGCTGTAAACGCCTAACAAAAAAATTTGAGAAAAATATCTAAAGATTATGAACCTCTAACAAACTGGGCACGACACACTGAGTACACATTACCTACCTCGCAAGTAAAGTGTGGCTGCAACCTCATACCCTCGAAGTTGCAGTATTTTTGGAAGGCAGTCTACAATTCCCTCGCGGACTGCCTTTTTTGTTTTTTTAAGCCTGTGTAGCTGGCGTTGCATCCTCGAATTTATTCACTTGCCTTAAACTTGGAAACGCCCAGATCCATGCAGTGGTAATCCCTAAAGTAAACAAGCTCCCAATCACTGCTGCAGGCACTACACCAAACCAAGCCGCACTACTACCCGCACGAAACTCGCCTAACTCATTGGATGAGCCAATAAACAACATATTTACGGCATTCACGCGGCCACGCATCGTATCAGGCGTTGAAAACTGCACTAAGGAGGAGCGAATATAGACACTCACCATATCTGCAGCGCCAGCAATCACTAAAACCATGAAAGACAAAGCAAAAATGCTAGATAAGGCAAAAACTAAATTGGCTAAGCCGAAAATAAACACTGCAATGAACATGGTCATGCCCACGCGCTGATTGAACGGGTAGAGGCTCAAATAAAAACCGACGGCTACTTCACCGATTGCCATTGCACTACGTAGTAGACCTAAACCTGTAGAGTCGGTGTGCAAAACCTCCTGCGCATAAATCGGCAATAAAGCAACCACACCCCCCAATAACACAGCAAATAAATCTAAAGAAATTGTGCCGAGAATAATAGGGCGCGAACGAATAAATTGAATACCTGCGGTAAAGCGTTGCCAAGCGCCAATTTCCTGATTTTTTGGCTCAGGCTTTTCAGCATACAGCACGGGCACCTAGAGCAATCAGCAAGACGGCTGCTAAAAAAGAAAGCAAACTAATCATATAGGTTGCAATTCCCCCGCCTAAGGCATACAAGCCGCCCCCTAAAACCGGGCCAGAAATCGCCGCTACCCGCATTAGCATACTATTCGCGGCAATCGCTGCGGGGAGTTGTGCGCGTGCTACTACTTGTGGTAATAAGCTTTGTAGCGCAGGGCCAGTGAAAGCACGGGCGCTCCCATACAGCAAAAGTACCACGTAGAAATAATTAAGATTAGTCAGTTGGTAAAAAGAAAGGACTAGCAATAAAGCGCTACACAAGCCTTGTACCGCCCAACTCGCCATCACGATTTTCTTGCGGTCAAAGCGATCAATTAAATCCCCCGCTGGAATAAGTAGAAACAGCATTGGAATAAATTGTGCCAAACCTACATAAGCCAAGGTCATCGGGTCACGAGTCATATCATAGACTTGCCAAGCGACGACAAGCGCTTGAATTTGTGAGGCGAAGAAAGAAAACAAGCGGCTGGTGACAAAAGGCAGAAAGCCGGGTTGGCGATAAATGCTGGTCTTAGTTAATGAGGACATACAAGACTTATAGCTTTTCAATCAATGAGGGGCGAAATTATTCGCTGGAAGCTTGCATTGCGCAAGCAGCAGACAAGTTAGTAAGTGTTTAAAGCAGCGAATCAAGTTTAACAGGAAACCCCTTACCCAAGCATTGAGTAAGGAGTTAGATGACTCAAACCCCCAAATACCCCGCCAACTCATCCGACTGTGCAATCGTTGGCGCGGTTCCCGACATCACGACTTGGCCTTTTTGCAGCACCATCGCTCGGTCACTATTGGCTAAAACTTTGTGATAATTGCGGTCGACAATTAAAGTGGCTATACCGCTGGCACGAATCGTAGCAATTACCCGCCAGATTTCTTCCACGATCAAAGGGGCTAAACCTTCAGTGGCTTCATCGAGGATGATTAAATCCGGATGCGTCATCAAGGCCCGCCCAATCGACAGCATTTGCTGCTCGCCGCCGGAAAGCTGATTGCCCATATTACCAATCCGCTCTTGTAAGCGTGGGAAGGTTTCGAGGATACGTTCATAAGGCCAGTCGTTGCGTCCATCTAAGCCACGCCGTGCTGCCATCATCAGATTTTCACGCACGGACAGATTCGGGAATACGCCACGACCTTCCGGTACATAGGCAATTCCCATCCGTGCGACTTCATGCGGTTTGGCTTTGGACATATCTTGACCACGCACACTGATATGTCCATCACGTTGCTTGATATGCCCCAGTAAAGTACGAATTAAGGTACTTTTGCCCATGCCATTGCGGCCAAGCAAACCGACGGTTTCGCCGCGACCAATTTTGAAATCAATGCCTTGCAGCACATGACTAGATCCATACCAAGCATGTAGATCATGGGCTTCGACGAGGAGTTCAGAATGAGGCATCTTAATGTCCTCCCAAATAAGCGGTTTGCACGTCTGGATTGATACGAATCTGCTCGGGGGTATCGGAGGCAATCACGCTTCCGTTGACCATGACCGTGATGCGATCAGCAATCCTGAAGACCGCATCCATATCATGCTCAACTAACAAAATCGCATGCCCCGCTTTTAAGTTGTCTAAGAGTTTGAGCATCCGATCCGTTTCTTCTGCCCCCATGCCAGCGAGTGGCTCATCCAGTAGTAAGACTTCTGGCTGAATCGCTAAGCACATTGCGATTTCTAGTTGACGCTTCTGTCCGTGGGAAAGTAAACCGGCAAAACGCTCTTTGACCTCGCTTAAGCCCGCTAACTCTAAGGCTCGATTCGCGGATTCCACACTCTGCTTACATTTCTGGGCATCATTCCACCATACCCAAGGACGTTGTACCTGAGCTTGAGCCGCTAACCGACAATTCTCGAAGACGCTAAAATCAGGAAAAATGGTATTGCGTTGATAGCTCCGTCCTAAGCCTTGGCGAGCGCGTTTGGCCTGCGACCAATGAGTGGCTTCTTTACCCAGTAACTCAATTTTGCCTTCGGTGGGTGGGAATTCGCCGGATAAAATATTAATCAGCGTCGATTTACCCGCGCCATTCGTGCCAATCACTGCATGCACGCTGCCACGCTCAATCTCAATCGAGACCTTATTAACTGCGACTAGACCGCCCCAGCGTTGGGTAATGTCGCTGCCTTTTAATAAAGTTTCTGCCATGTTTGCATCTCCTTATTTCAGCACGACTTGTGCATCACGGGGGCGACTGCCATCTAAACGCTTGCGGAAAACTTCAGGCAAGCCTACTAAACCTTTCGGTAGGAGTGCCACGCAAGCAATAATCGTAAAGCCTAAGCCGAGCTGCCAATGTTTGGAGAAAGCGCCAAAAATCTCCGACGATTTGAAAAACTCTTGCAAGAACACAAAGGCAAAAGCACCAATAATCGCCCCACGTAAATGCCCTAAGCCGCCCAAGATAATCATGATTAACAAAGCACCTGATAAATGCCAGCTCATCATTTCGGGATTAACGAAACCATCTTTGACTGCAAACAGAAAACCCGCTAAGCCCGCAATACCGCCCGAAGTGGTAAAGGCTGCAAGTTTATAAGGATAGGTGGAGAAGCCCGAAGCGCGCATGCGTTGTTCATTAATCCGAATCCCCGCCAATACCCGCCCGAAGTGGGAACGTAAGAGCATCGCGAGGAAGATAAAAGTCCAGACCAAAAATACCCAAGTAAAGAAGTACAAAACTTTAGCATCATTCAGATCAATCACTGAACCTAACATCGGCTTAAAGTACAAGTAAATGCCGTCTGTGCCGCCCCCTAACTTGGTATCATGCACGACATAATAAGCCATTTGTGCAAAGGCTAAGGTGACCATAATGAAATAGACGCCTTTGGTACGAAGTGATAGTGCTCCCACGAATAAGGCATAAGCGGCAGCGGCTAAAATAGCTACAGGTAACAGCCATAAAAGATTGGCCGATTCACTTTCAGGTGAAAGCATCACCGCCACATAAGCGCCAATCCCAAAGAAGGCAGCTTGGCCAAAACAGACTAGGCCCGTGCTGCCCACTAATAGTTCTAGGCTCATAGCTAAAATCGCATAGATCATAATTTTGGCGACTAAATCTAAACCATAGCTACTCGCTACTAAGGGGTATAAAGCTAATCCCGCAAACACTAGGCCAATAAACAGAAATTTTCCACTGAACAACTTATCCATGATGGTCGGCCTCAGCTAGTTTTGAATAAACCATCCGGCTTCCACAGCAGGATGAGAGCCATTAACACATACACCAGCACACCAGCCGCTTCGGGAAGCAAGACTTTGCCGAAAGTATCCACAAAGCCAATCAGCATGGCCGCTAGGAAGGCTCCCCGAATTGAGCCAATCCCACCAATGACCACGACCACAAAGCAGATAATCAAAACTTGACTACCCATACCCGGATAAACCGTAGAAACAGGGGCTGAGATCATGCCAGCAAAGGCTGCTAAAGCTACACCTGCCGCAAATACGATGCGATAGAGCAATTTGATATCGATACCTAAGGACTGCACCATTTCACGATTAGTGCTACCGGCACGAATCATCATTCCTAAGCGGGTACGGGTGAAGATGTAATACATGCCCAAAGCCAAGAGTAAACAAACGGCTGAGATGAATAAGCGATACACCGGATAAGTCATCACTTCGCCGAGTGGAATTACACCGGCTAGAAAGTCTGGGGGCTGTACGCCATGCACATCATCACCGACTAACAGGCTGCGCAACTCTTCAAAGACCAGAATCAAACCGTAGGTCATCAGCACTTGCTGTAAGTGATCTCGATCATACAAAAAGCTAAAAAATGCCCATTCAAGGAAATAGCCTAAAATCACTGCTAAGACTAAACCAACTACCAAGACCGAGAAAAACCCCCCACCAAACGCATTGGCTACAATCGGGCTAAGTGCATAGGCCATATACGCGCCTATCATATAGAAACTACCATGAGCGAGGTTGATTACGCCCATAATGCCAAAAATCAAAGTCAGACCCATCGCTACTAAAAACAGTAGCAGGCCATACTGCAAAGAATTTAGGCATTGAATTAAGAAGATGGATAAGTCCATAGAATGCTCCGCTTTAAACTTCTCATAATCTCCCCCTGTGGTCAGAGAGATAGGTAAGTGAAAACGGCTCACTCAGTAAGCTGCTTTACTACCTAATAGCCCCTCTGTTGATAGAGGGGCCAAGAGCAATCAATTAATTCATTGAACAGCCTTTAGCAGGGTCTGCCAAAGCTTTAGTCGCTACGCTCACCACGGGGTTTTCTTTGCCTTTGGCTTCGCGTAGGTACATGTCCTGTATAGGATTATGAGCTTTGGATAAAGTAAATTCGCCACGCGGACTATCGAATTTAGCGGCTTCAACGGCGGCTGCAAACTCGGCCTTCTTGCTCACATCGCCTTGGACGGCATCTAAACCCACTTTCAATATTTGTGCAGCGTCATAGCCTTGGACGGCATAGACATCAGGTTGCATTTTGTAAGCCTCGTTATAAGCAGTACGGAAGCTTTTATCTTTAGCATTATCTAAATTTTCAGCATAGTGCAAGGTAGTCAGTAAGCCTTCACCATCGCCTCCTTGAGCTTCCAAAGTGCCATCGGTTAGGAAGCCAGCACCGTATAAAGGAATGCTGTCTTTTAATCCGGCTGCTTTGTAATCCTTTACAAATTTAACTGCACCACCCCCTGCGAAGAAGGTATAAACCGCATCCGGTTTGAGTGCGGCAATCTCGGTTAATAAGGCTTGGAATTCAACATTTGGGAAAGGCAGATTCAGCTCTTTAATCACTTCGCCACCGGATTTAGTAAAGCCATCCTTGAAGCCCTGTACAGATTCATCACCGGCTGCGTATTTCCAAGTAATAGTGACGACTTTCTTATGGCCTTTTTGTGCGACGACTTCACCCATGGCATAGCCCGGCTGCCAATTAGAGAAAGAGCTACGGAAAATATTGGGTGCACACATTGGGCCAGTAACTGCCTGAGCACCTGCATTGGGAACAATGAGAATAGTGCCACTTTCTTTGGCGGCTTTTGCCATCGCCATTGCTACACCTGAATGTACCGTGCCTACTAAGACATCAACATTATCGCCTTTAATCAGCTTATTAACATTATCAGTAGCTTTAGCAGGATCGGATTCGTCATCCACTTTGATGAACTCAATTGGTCGACCACCTAATTTATCGCCTTGCTCTTTGGTATAAAGTTTAAAGCCATTTTCAATCGCAGTTCCTAAAGCAGCAAAAGTACCAGTCGCTGGCAGCATTAGGCCTACTTTTAAGGGTTTAGCATCTTCAGCATAGCTGGCTGTTGAAAAACCTAAAATAGCCGCTGCAATCAAAGTGGTTCTGAATAGTTTCATACGAGTTCTCCTCCTAAATTATGACGAAAGATAAAATCGGTTGCTTTTGTAATCAATAGCTTGGGCTGGTCTCGGTGTGGTGAGTGACCACATGCTGGTATTTCCAAGAGCTCAGCCGTCGAGACTCGTCGAGCAATTCCTCTAATTTGCTCTAATGAGCCATACTCGTCATCCAATCCCTGAACCGCGAGTAACGGACACTGAATACTGACTAATTCTTCCTCAATCGACCATGTGCGAAAAGGCGGATGTAGCCAGATATTATTCCAACCCCAAAAAGCTGAATCAGCATCTTGGTGATAACGATCTAACTTTTTTGGCAAATCGGTTGTTTGATAAATTTCACGGGCTTGTTCAATGCTCGTGATTGTCAAGTCTTCTACCATGATATGCGGGGCAAGTACAATAGCGCCAGCCAGTGCTTGTGGATAGCGTGCCGCATATAGCAAGCTGATTGATCCCCCATCACTATGACCAAACAACCAAAGCTTGTTGTGCAATGGATCAATCTCTAAAGCTTGCAAAAAGGCAGGCAGTACTTCAAAAGCTTGGCGATGCATGAAATCCACATCCCAACGCTCATCCGGGTGGCGTGGGGTGGATTGTCCATAACCAGGACGTGAGTAGACTAAGCCACGACAATTAGCTGTTTGGCAGAACGTATCTGGAAAATCTTTCCACATACTCAGCGAACCTAAGCCTTCATGTAAAAAGAGTATCAAGGGTAGATGGGAGTCAGGTTTACCTACCCATTGATACTCAAGTTGAACTTCACGACCACACCAGTCAAGCCTGACAAACTCTATGGGAGACGGCATTAGTTGGCATCCACTTCTTGTTGACGCAATTTAAAGCGCTGAATCTTGCCGGTGGCAGTTTTCGGCAGCTCTTTTACAAACTCGATAAAGCGTGGGTATTTGTAGGGCGCGAGTTTGTCTTTAACAAAAGCTTTTAAATCTTCGGCCGAGACTTCTTCACCCTCTTTAAGGACGACGAAGGCTTTGGTTTTAGTTAAACCTTCGGAGTCTTGCTTGCCGATTACAGCCGCTTCTAAGACAGCGGGATGCTGGACTAAAGTAGCTTCAACTTCAAAGGGCGAAACATAAATTCCACTGACTTTGAGCATGTCATCGCTACGGCCAGCATAGGTATAAGTACCATCGGGATTGCGTAGATATTTATCGCCGCTTTTTGTCCATGCCCCTTGGAAGGTTTCGCGGGTTTTTGCGCGATTATTCCAATACATCAAAGCAGCACTAGGGCCTTGAATATACAGGTCGCCGGTTTCACCGTCAGGCACAGGGAGGCCGTCTTCACCACGCAATTCGATTGCATAACCCGGTACCGGCCAGCCGGTAGTTCCATAGCGCACTTTGCCGGGTTGATTGGAGAGGAAAATATGCAGCATTTCGGTCGAGCCAATGCCATCAATGATTTCTACGCCAAAATGTTTTGTGAAACGCTCACCAATATCGGCAGGCAAGGCTTCACCTGCGGAAGAGGCCATACGTAAAGCAACTTGATCTTTATTCGGTAGATTCGGAGCTGCCAGCATTCCAGCAAAGCCAGTGGGTGCACCGAAGAAAATAGTTGGCTTATTATCGATCCAGCGTTTAAATACCGCATCGGGGGTAGGGCGCTCGGGCATGAGGACGACAGTCGCTCCCACACTTAGGGGAAAGCTGAGTGCATTACCTAAACCATAAGCAAAGAATAATTTAGCGGCTGAGAAGCAAATATCTTGTTCGGTGATACCCAATAAACGCTTCCCATACAGCTCCGCCGTCCAATAAGGATTCGCATGCGTATGTACAGTACCTTTGGGGTTACCGGTTGAGCCAGAAGAGTAGAGCCAAAAGCCCGGATCGTCAGCGCTAGTGCTAGCAGCGGTCGTTAAGGGTTCGGTGGCTTGCAAGGCTTGGTCTAAATCGATACTACCTGCAGGTAATTCGCTGCTCGCACGTGAAACGAAGACTGTTTTAACATCATGCTCGCCTTTGGCTAAAGCAGCTTCTAAGGTAGGAAGCAAGGCTGCAGACACAATCGCCGCGGTAGCGCGACTATTGTTCAGCATATAGTGGTAGTCATTAGCTGTTAGTAAGGTATTAACGGCTACTGGTACTATCCCTGCGTACATCGCCCCTAAAAAAGCAACCGGCCAATCATTACAATCATGCATTAATAACAGTACACGCTCTTCACGGCGTACACCGGCTTTAATTAACGCAGCAGCCATGCGCTTAATCTTATCGGCTAGCTCTCCGTAAGTCAGAGCGCCTTGATCGTCAATGTAAGCGGTTTTTCCAGCGCGTTGCTGATTAGTTTCCAGCAAGTGCTGGGCAAAGTTAAAGCGTCCTTCGGGTGCTGGGATATTCTCTATGGACATGACTCTCCTCCTCCATAGTCATATTAATTAGTGTTCGTTCAAGGCGAACCCTTTTATAAGTGTTTTAAAACCTCGGTACTGGCTTGCACAGCGCTGCGCCGATGATAGAAATTCAAAGCGCGCACGCCACCTAACTCTTCGCCACCGCCAGCACGTCCGGGACCACCATGTAAAGATTGCGGCATCACATTGCCGTGTCCGGTTTGAATGCTTGCTACA
>AATN01000147.1_pt1 | contig 18148 bp, 17 predicted proteins | sample 270648 | NCBI WGS metagenome assembly AATN01 (sample SAMN02954269, study PRJNA17659) | bioreactor sludge metagenome | biome: terrestrial; feature: bioreactor; material: sludge; isolation source: Enhanced Biological Phosphorus Removal (EBPR) bioreactor sludge | place: Australia: Brisbane, Queensland
TTGCGGAAATTGGAGTCCCGATATTGTGCTTCTTGGATATGCGTATGCCAAATATGGATGGCTTAACTGTTTTGCGGCAACTAACGTAAAAATCATCCCACTCTCAAAGTGATTATGCTCACTACCAGTACCAATGAAAATGATTTGGTGGAGGCTTTGCGTAGTGGTGCACGTGGCTATTTATTGAAGGATATTGAGCCAGATCAGTTGGTCGTAGCTTTACGTGATGTGCTAGCAGGACAGACAGCGGTTGCTCCAGAATTAACGCCAGTCTTGGCTCGATTTGTACGCGGCGAAAATGGGGATCTGAACGATGGTAAAGCAGATAATCCGTTCTCAGAGTTGACGCCTCGTGAATATGAAATCCTCACGTTGTTAGCAGAAGGGCAAAGCAATAAAGTGATTGCACGCAACTTAGGCATTTCTGATGGCACGGTGAAGCTGCATGTGAAAGCGATCTTACGTAAACTGAATGTGAGTTCGCGGATTACTGCGGCGGTGATGGCTGTTGAGCATGGTGTGCGTGCGAGTGCTTCTGAAGGTAGTTAAAGCTAACATATGGCTAAAACCTATAAAGCTTTAGTGGCGGAAGCTCTGCTTCAAATCCGCGAAGTTTTTCCTTGGGATCTGCAAGAACTGCTAGCCAAGCAACCAGATACTTTAGTGATTGATATTCGTGAAGCCAATGAGTTTGCACTCTGCTCTATTCCGCAATCTATCCTCGTGCCACGCGGCATTTTGGAAAGTGCTTGCGAATGGGGTTATTCCGAGACAGTACCTGCTTTAGTGCAAGCACGTCAGCAAGCTGTGGTGTTAGTTTGTCGTTCTGGCAATCGAAGTGCTTTGGCGGCTTTAACCTTGCAGCAGCTTGGTTATGAGCAAGTGTATTCGCTAAAAACAGGGATTCGTGGCTGGAATGATTATGAATTGCCATTGGTAAATCAATGGGGGCGAGCAGTCGACGGAGATCAGGCGGATCAATGGCTTAATCCGCCGATCATTATACAAGATATAGTTTAGACGCCACGTAATAGTTCGTTAATTCCCACTTTGCTACGTGTTTTGGCATCGACACGCTTCACAATCACCGCACAGTAAAGGCTGCATTTGCCATCGGCTGAAGGTAAGTTGCCAGAGACGACGACGGAGCCAGCAGGAATGCGGCCATAGATGATTTCATCATTCTCACGGTCATAAATGCGCGTGCTTTGACCGATGTAAACACCCATTGAAATAACCGAGCCTTCCTCAACAATCACGCCTTCGACGACCTCTGAGCGCGCGCCAATGAAACAATTATCTTCGATAATGGTGGGCGCAGCTTGTAATGGTTCTAGTACACCACCAATGCCTACACCACCCGACAAATGCACATTCTTACCAATTTGTGCACAAGAGCCAACAGTTGCCCATGTATCCACCATTGTGCCAGTATCCACATAAGCACCGATATTCACATACGAGGGCATTAACACCGTGCCAGAAGCAATAAAAGAGCCACGGCGGGCGATGGCTTGTGGAACGACGCGAATACCGCTGGCTGCAAATGCTTCGCTGGTCATATCGGCGAATTTAGACGGTACTTTGTCATAGTATTGAGTGCAGCCACCGGCCATGATCACATTGTCATTCATGCGGAAAGAGAGCAGAACTGCTTTTTTCAGCCATTCATTCACCACCCATTTGCCTACATCTTGGCGCTCAGCCACACGGGCTTGACCTCTATCGAGTAACTCTAGAGCAGAGTTGACTGCCTCACGGGTAGTGGCATCAACATTTTTTGGGGTAATTTCAGCGCGGCGTTCAAAGGCGGCTTCTATAGTAGCTTGCAAATCAGACATTAATCTCTCCAAAGCAGATCTTACAATTGTTCAATGACATGGCGGATGCGTTCTGCCGCCTCGATACATTCTTTTTGAGTAGCCACTAAAGCCATGCGCACGCGATTTTGCCCCGGATTACCCGTTGCGGTTTCGCGTGATAAATAGCTGCCGGGGACAATATGCACATTCGCCCGGGCGACTAATTCTTTAGTAAAGGCTTGATCATCAATGGGTGTGACTGGCCATAAATAAAAACCAGCATCCGGTTTTTTCACATCCATAACAGGTGCTAAAATCTCCAGAACCGCAGCGAATTTAGCCCGATACTGATCACGATTAGCCCGTACATGCGCTTCATCTTGCCAAGCAACGATACTAGCGGCTTGAAAAGGCGGTGGCATCGCACAACCGTGATAGGTTCGATACAGCAAAAACTTCGCTAAAATTTCAGCATCACCTGCAATAAATCCAGAGCGCATCCCCGGTGCATTCGAGCGTTTGGATAAACTATGAAATACCACACAATGCTTATAGGCGCTATTCCCCATTTGTGCAGCGGCTTGGAGCAAGCCTACTGGAGGTTTAGCTTCATCAAAGTACAACTCCGAATAGCACTCATCAGAAGCAATCACAAAATTATATTGCTGCGCCAAATTAATCAGCTTTTGCAATTGGGTAATCGACATGACCGCCCCAGTGGGGTTGCCTGGTGTGCAGATATACAATAGTTGGCAACGTTCCCAAAGCTCAGGAGACACCGCATCGAAGTCAGGGATAAAGCCATGTTCTTCCCTGCAATTTAGATAAACTGGCTCAGCCCCCGCGAGAAGCGCCGCCCCTTCATAAATTTGATAGAAAGGATTTGGCATAAGTACAGCAGGTCTGTCTTTGCGATCAATCATGGCTTGGGCAAAGGCAAATAGGGCTTCACGGGTACCATTCACAGGCAATACATGTTGTTCAGGATCAACTGAGTCGACTGGCAGTTGAAAGCGTTGTATCAGCCATGAACTAATCGCTTGACGTAAATTCGCCTCACCTTTAGTCAAGGGGTAAGTGGCTAAGCCTTGTAAATGCTCAGTGACCGCTTGATGGATGAATTCAGGCGTTGGGTGTTTAGGCTCACCAATTGCCAAAGAGACAGTTGGCTGGTTAGCAGGAAGTACATCTTTGAGTAGACTACGAATTTTTTCAAAGGGGTAGGGATGAAGCTGGTTTAAATCACTGTTCATGCTAAGGACAGGGGCACAGGTTAAAGGAGTTGAGTATACAGGAGAGAGACTGAAAAAAGAAAAGCCTCCAAAAAGGAGGCTGTTCTAAGCAGTATTGAGTAAGTTATTTCACGTTAGACAGCATGAAATCTACCGCTGCTTTGACTTCATCATCACTTAAAGCGGCATTACCACCTTTAGCAGGCATGGCGTTTTTCCCCTTTAGTGCATTGTTATAGAGCGAGTCCATACCAGCAGCAATACGAGGTGCCCATGCAGTTTTATCGCCTAGCTTAGGGGCATTTGCAACCCCCATATCATGACAACTGAAACATAAAGAGCGGTAAATTTGCTCACCATTAATTGCTGGAGTAGGCGCAGCTTGAACAGTGTTTACAGCTTGAGTTTGGTTTTGAGTGGCAGCCGGAGCTATATCGGCTGGCTTGTCTGCCTCGGTAGTTGTTGTATTGATGCCGGGTGCAGCTTCAGCCGTTGCAATACCTGTCGTTGAAGTAGAACTACTTGCTTTGGAGTCAATAGTCATTGACTCTAAAGCAGGGGCAGGAGGCTGTACAGCGGCAGTGCTTGCTTCAGTAGCAGGTGCATTTGTTAATGGTGGTATAGAAGCTGTATCAGTTCTTATGCTGCTATCGATAGTCATGCTACTTAAGGCAGACGCAGTGGTTGCCGGTGGTGTAGTAGTTGCGCTGCCGTCTATCGTCATTCCACCTAAATTAGGAGCCGATACTGTGGCTGGGGCTGTTTCAGTGGTAGTTGTGTTGGTGCTTGCATCAGTCGCTGCTGGAGTTGCAGTTGCTTCTGGAGCTTGTGACACTGTGTCAGTAGTGGCTGGGGCTGTTTCTGCTGAAGCCTGTGAGGTTTGAGCCGTAGCTTCAGTGGTGGCTACAGGTGTAGCTTGGCTAGTAGCTGTGTCAGTTGTGGGTGCTGCAGCCTGCGTAGCCGTTTCTGTAGTAGCCGACGCTTCAGTCACCGCTTGTACAGTGCTTGTTGTTGCAGTTTGTGCCGTTTCAGTTGTAGCCTGATTAGCAGCAGTGTCTGTTGCAGTTTGTGTTACAGACTCCACAGTGGTGGCTGCAGTCTGTGTAGTTTCCATTGCAGCAGGTGTCGTGGTCTCATTCGTTGGTTTAGCTAGTTCAGTTGTAGTGGCTGTTTGAGCACCAGCTTCGTTGGCTTGTGTAGCTGTGCTAGTTGCTTCAGTGGTGGCACTCACTGTTTGAGCTGAAGTTTCGGCGCTGGCTGTAGTGGCAGTCTCAGTAGCGGCTACAGCAGCTTCAGTCGTCGACTTGGCTGCTTCAGTAGGAACGGGAGCTGCTTGGGGTGCAGTATCAGTAATGGCTTTAGCAGACTCAGTTGTTGGAGTCATGGTTTCGGCCTTCTCGGTTTTCTCCCCACAGCCGCTTAATAAGCCTACTGTAAAGAAAAGGGTAGATAGACTGACAACAACCTGTTTCATCGCGTAGCTCCCGATTTTCTATTTAAAACTAGTTAGTTTTTGGGGCCTCAGTAGTGCCTTCCGGTTTTTTGCCTTCAGTTTCTTCATCCCCATCATCTTCAACAGCCGCTTTAGTAGCTTCTGCAGCGTTAGTGACTGCGTTAGCAGCGCCTTGAGCCACATCACTGGCTGCATCAGCAGTTGCCTTAACTGCTTCTTTAGCACCTTCAGTGACTGCACCCGCAGCAGCAGCCGTGGCAGCGGCTGCATCTTGAGCAGTTTCTTTTACTGCTTCACCTGCTGCTTGCCCTGCATTTTGTGCTGCATCTAAAGTAGTTTTTGCAGCTTCGCTAGTGGCTTCAACAGCAGTAGCCGCTGCATCTTTTACCGTTTCAGCAGCATTAGTAGCTGCTTCTGCAGTGGCTTTCGCAGCATCTTGAGTCGCTTGAGCAGCAGCTTCTGCAGTCGCTTTCGCTGCCTCTGCAGTAGCATCAGCCGCTTGTGCAGTAGCATCTGCTGCCTTTTCAGTTGCGGTAGCTGCATCTTGTGCTGCTTTTTCAGTAGTTTGACTAGGTGCAGCTGCATTTTCAGCTTTCTCACCACAACCTGCTAACAAACCTAAAGCTAGCATTAAAGCGGATAAACTGACGGTAACATTTTTCATTAGATTATTCTCCAAAATTCAAAAAAATAGGTTAAATTAGCCTTAAATTGCCGCTAGCAATTACCTTAAATGCCTGAAAATAGTTAAATTCAGTCAATTGGGTAGGATGTGCGCATCCTAGGGAGCTTTGCTAGAGCTGTCAATTACCGTTCATTAATAGATACCTAAGCTAAGTGCATGAGTTTGCAGATTTTGTGCAGACCCAATAAAGACTATAGCTAAGGGCTTGTGATTACTAAGATTATAGATAAGAAAATTTGGGTAAGTGGTGGTGAAGTAGATGGATGAGACTGGGAAAAACCTTGATTTTCTTCATGTGTTTCGAGGCGGCTTTCAAGGTGTATTGCGTTGGCCGCAATTAGATCAGTTATGGGCAACTGTTCTGAATGAATCACAAAGTCAGTGGTATCTGTATGCGGTTGGTGAAGCCCCTCCTACACAGGTAGCAAGTTCTATGCAAGTTCAACAGTTTATTCAGGAAGTAGACAGTTTATTAAGGCGCGAGCATACGGAAGATTATTGCGGGATTGTGTATGTTGATAATTTTCAGCAACCTAACTTGATTAAAGTCTTTGATCCGCATAATTTAGGCACTATGTGTGGGAGTAAGGGGATGCAACCTTTACCGGCGTGGATTATCTCTAAATTAAAACCTATCGATTTGCCGCACACAGTACCTATGCCCCAAAATCGTCGACGTTGGTGGCAACAATTATTCGCTCTGCATAAATAAGGAAAACGTTTCGTGTACCTCAGCAATTCTCGCTTAATTAGTCTGTTTATGGCTTTGCTTATTCTTACTCTAAGCTTATTGTGGCTATTAAGTAATAAGGCCAACCTATCTACTTCCAGCGCTTTAAATGCTAACGAACCGGTGCAGTTAGCTGCTAGGCAACCGGAAACTACAGCGGTTGAAAATAGAGTTAGCCCGATTCCTAGTTTAGAGCCAGCTAAAGAAGTTATAGCCTCAGAAGCTTCAGTAGGCACTCAGCCAGCACCATTGAGCGCCGCATTTCCTAAAACTACACAGGTCGCTGTGATTCCTGACAATTTGGTTTTATCAGAGAAAGAGTTAAAAGAGCTGTCCACGAAAGAACGTAAACGTTATGAGAAGATGATGGAAAATTTGCATTCACTGCGTGAGCAATCCACACAGCTTACTAGTGAGCGTCAGCGCCTAGAACAGCAAATGACAGAGCTAGAACGGCGTAATCAAGAGCTGAGCAAGCAATTGGAGGCGATCCGCCAAGCTAAAGCTAGCTCTGCAGATAATCAGGCGAAACCTTAATAATTTCCGCCACCTTTAGCGATGGCGGATTAATGCTCTATTTAACGTTGTAAGACTGTCGCGTCACAGAATTTGCCGCTGACTAAAGGTTGTTGTTCGAGTGGATCTTGGTATTTCATATAGATCAGTTTAGACACGCGATTGACGCAATATTGTGTGACGGGTTTATTTGAGCGTGTTCTAAGTCCATTCACAATCTCACCACAAATGGCCTCACCATTAAACATGGTTTGACGCATCCGTGCGAAAGGAAATACCCGTTTCTCATTGGTTGGCAAATTCACTGTCATATACAAATAACCTTCGCCACTGAGGGTTTGTAGATAGTGCAAGTTTTTGCCATCGGTGCATTTAGCCTCCCATTGCTGGGCAGATGCAGCCCCCGATGCGACACATAAAGCCAAGGTCAGCAGCCAAGTTTTTTTCATGGGGATTCTCCTTCTTGATTGTGTTTGGGGTTTAGAAAAGCAACTGAGTCTCAGACACATAACATGACTATGAACTATAGACGGGTCTTGGTGGTTTTGTAACCCACTCAAAGCTCAATCACGCTGTTGTTGTAGTTTCTTCAATAAAAACCGTGCTGGATGCAATTTGTAATAAAGACTGCGTTCAAGTGGTAATGGTTCCCCAGTGATTAGCGCGGCTAATAATTCGCTGCACAACGGTGCTGTAGTTAAGCCCCGCGAACCATAGCCCGCACTAATAAATAGACCAGTTTGGTAAGTGATTTGCGGCCAAGTTTTATACTTAGTGCCGTGTTGAATGCCTGCATAAGTTTGACGAAATAAGTCGGGGTCAGGTAAAGATCCAACATACGGATAGCGATCCGGTGTTGTCATCCGAATCGCTGCATGGCTACTTGTTTTGCTACCTAAAGTAGATGCAAATTCGGGTAGGTACTGTGCTAATTGCCGATAATTCAGTGCATCATCACTAAGTTTGATTGAGGGCGTGCTTTCCCCACGTTCAAAGCTGGCACCAAAGATATGCTGGCCTGCTATGGCCGGGGTTAAATAGCCTTCATGCCCGAGTGTGAGTTTGAGTTGGCTAGTATAAAAACTTGCGGATGCTTGAGTAGTCTGTCCACGTACCGGCAGAAAAGGTAGAAAGTTACTTTGCTTAAACTGCCTTATATCTTTGCCATTTGCTAACACGACTACAGCAGACTCAGCCATGAGTTGATTGTCAGTATTAAGCACTTGCCAAGTTTTTTGGGCTGTTTGAACAAGAGCTAAAGCTTCAGTTTGTGTTTGCAGCGTAATTAAAGGATGTTGAGTGAGGATTTTACACAGACTGCGTGCATATAAATAACCGGCTTGTGGGAAATAACTGCCTCCCAGAGTTAGCGGAATGCCTGCTAAGGTGGATGCCTCTGTTTTATCCAGTAACTGAATAAAGTCTTTAGGTAAGCCGCGCTCTTGTAAAGCATGCCAACGCTTGGTTTCATTCGCGTTGTGATTTAGTTGCAAGGAACCTGATGCAAACCATTCTAAGTCTTGATTGGCAGGCTTTTTAGCCAAGCTGTGCAGTTGCCGAATTGCATAGAGAAAGGCTTGTCGATAAAAACGTTCTCCCCAATCTGGCTCCGCAGTCATTTTGGGCGTGAGGACACCCGCGCGATTGCCAGAAGCTTCTTGAGCAAGTTCTGCATGGCGCTCAAGCAATTGTACCTGCCAGCCGCGCAAGGCGAGGGCATAAGCGATTTGACAGCCCGCAAGACCTGCCCCAATGACCGTAGCGGTGTGCGCCTGAATCTGTGGTTTGGGTAAGCTAAACCAAGCTGCTTCTGAGTGAGTGGAGCTAGCTCCCGTAAAACTTGCGGCCAGCATTTCCCGTTTCTGCCCAAAGCCCGGCCGTTTTTCCCAGGTAAATCCGGCTGCTTGTAGATCGCGTCGTACCTGGCCGGCGACAGTAAAAGTGGCAAGTGTACTGTTGGATTTGCTATGTGCAGCGATTGCTTGAAATAGAGGAAGTGACCACAGTGCTGTATTTTTTGCAGGAGCAAAGCCATCTAAATACCAAGCATCGACCTGCGCTACTAAGTCTTTGAGAGCATGCTCAGCATCCGCGAAGCACAAGGTTAATTTAACTTGATGATTAGCAAAATTTAGCTGATGAAAACCTGCGAGGACGGGCGGATATTGGGTGAGTAGCTCCTGTGTGTAGGCGGCTAGCTCTGACCAAGTCGTTAATAGCTCAGCCAGTTGGGTTTGAGGAATAGGGTGTTTTTCAAAGGAAATATAATGAAGGGTTTGGCAACGCTCGGAATCATTTTGCCAAGCCTGCCAAGTGGCTAAAAAATTTAAACCTGTGCCAAAGCCGGTTTCAGCGATGACAAATTGAGTCCTGCCTTGCCATGCTTTCGGCAGATCATTCCCCTCTAGGAACACATGGCGGCTTTCAGCTAAACCACTTTCGCGGGAGAAATAGCGATCGCCATAATCGCTAGCGAAGGGTAAACCGTTCACATCCAGTTCGATTTTTGCAGGGTAAATTTCAGGCAACATAAAATTTAATGTTTAAGTTTGACACTCAGATCCAGCGCTTAGGTTTTTAGTAAGCTATAAAAAATGTTTTATTCAACTTTAGCTTAGAAACCTCCAAGAGCGTTAGAGTACTTGTTTTTGATAGAAACTATTAGAAAATTTAATTTTCAATCGAAAATAAAGATTAGCGACTCGATAGAAGCTTGTTATATAAAGCCATGATTTTTCAGGAAGCATTGAATGCGGTTAAATCTGTGTGATTTTGACAAACGTGGATTTGTGTGCTTTGCAGCATAAAGTAGAGAGATGCCTAGGATGAGAAAACAACTGTCCCAATGGATTTGTGTGCAGTTTTTAATATGTATGACCGGAGTGTCATTCGCCACTAATGCTCAAGCAGGTTTAAGAACCTGTGATCAAAATAGCCCAACCATCATTCGACAAAAAGCGAGTGCCTATCAAAATTTGATCAATGCAGTCTCATTGCAGTATGGTGTCAGTGCTGATCTGATTCAAGCGGTGATCACGGCCGAGACATGCTTTCGCCCGACGGCTGTGTCCCATAAAGGTGCTTATGGTTTAATGCAGTTAATGCCTGCTACTGCCCGCCGATTTGGAGCGACTGATAAAAGTGTGACACACAATGTGCATGCTGGGACACGTTATTTGCGTTGGCTATTAGATCGTTATGACGGCAGTATTTATCATGCCGTAGCCGCCTATAATTCAGGGGAAGGCACGGTAGATCGTCATGGTTGGAATGTACCTTACCAAGAAACGCGCCGTTATTTAGTGCAAGTCTTGAATGCTTATCGCAAATTATCGAATAGGAATAGCCAAGTCCTATTTGCCCCCAATATAGCCGCCGCAGCGCAGTTCCAACGCGCAAGTTTAGTTGAAGATCAATTAGATCCCCAACAACTTGAATCTGAAGCAGTAGAACCCGTGATTACAGGCAAGCGTTTGCGATCGAGTAAGATCGAGCGTGTCTTAACCCCGAAAACTGTCGAAAAACGCCTGCTCCCTAGCTGTAAATCAGCCTCCAGAAAGCTCAAAAAATCAAGCTCCTACAAAGATAAAAAAGGCATCCGTACTTTTTTCTACACCGTTAAAGATAATGACTCCATTGACCGCATCAGTCGAGTGACTGGCTCTTCAAAAATCATGATCAAGCGTTACAATGATATGGAAAGCAAACGTGCAATCATTAAGCCTGAGCAGGTACTCAAGGTTTCTGAATGCAGCTTAGATTGAACCGATTGAAATAAAAAAGCCCTCAGATGAGGGCTTTTTAGTAGGTTTCAGTGAACAAATTTAAGCCGTTTTGAGGCGCTTATACTTGATCCGCTGCGGATGTAATTCATTGCCATGCCGCCGCTTATAATCTTCTTCGTAATCGCTATAGTTGCCTTCAAACCAAGTCACTTGCGAATCACCTTCAAACGCTAAAATATGGGTAGCAATCCGATCAAGGAACCAACGATCATGCGAGATCACCACCGCGCAACCAGGGAAGTTGAGTAAAGCCTCTTCCAACGCGCGTAAAGTTTCCACATCCAGATCATTGGTTGGTTCATCGAGTAGTAGTAAGTTGCCTCCGGATTTCAGTAGCTTAGCTAAATGTACTCGATTACGCTCACCACCCGACAAATCACCAATCCGTTTTTGTTGACCTTCACCTTTGAAATTGAAGCGGCCAATATAGGCACGGGATTGCAAGGTATAGCCATTGACATTCATCAGGTCATGGCCGTCGGCAATTTCTTGGAAAACGGTCTTGTTCGCATCTAAAGCATCGCGTGACTGATCGACATAAGCAATCTTTACGGTATCACCTACACGGAATTCCCCACTATCTGGTTGCTCTTGTCCAGTGATTAAACGGAAGAGAGTCGTTTTACCCGCACCATTGGGGCCAATCACGCCGACAATACCGCCTTTCGGTAAATCGAAGCTCAAATTGTCATATAGAACGCGATCACCAAACGCTTTGCTAATCTGATTCGCTTCGATGACTAAATCACCTAAGCGTGGACCAGGAGCAATATAGATTTCATTGGTTTCAGCACGTTTTTGATAATCGCTCGAAGATAATTCCTCAAAGCGCTGCATGCGTGCTTTACTCTTAGCTTGGCGACCTTTAGGGTTAGAACGTACCCATTCCAATTCTTCCTTCATGGCTTTTAAGCGACCTTGCTCGGCTTTCTTTTCTTGAGTTAAGCGCCGCTCCTTTTGAGCCAGCCAAGAAGAGTAATTGCCTTCCCAAGGAATACCTTGTCCACGGTCTAATTCTAGAATCCAACCCGCCACATTATCCAAGAAGTAACGATCATGCGTTACTGCCACTACAGTACCGGGAAATTCTTGTAAGAAGCGCTCCAACCAAGCTACGGACTCCGCATCCAAATGGTTAGTAGGTTCGTCCAGAATCAACATATCGGGTGAGGAAAGTAATAAACGACACAGCGCAACCCGGCGCTTTTCACCTCCAGATAGAGTAGAAACATCTGCATCCCAAGGGGGTAGGCGCAAAGCATCAGCAGCTACTTCTAAAGTATGCTCAAGGTTACTTATATCAGCCGCTTGCAAGATATTTTCTAACCGCGCTTGCTCAGCCGCGAGAGCATCAAAATCTGCATCAGGCTCAGCATAAGCAGCATACACAGCCTCTAGCTTTTCCTGTGCCTCCTTTATGACTTTTAAGCCTTCTTCCACGTTACCACGTACATCCTTATTAGGATTCAATTGCGGTTCTTGCGGCAGATAACCAATATTAATCCCCGGTTGTGGACGTGCCTCCCCTACGATCTCTTGATCTACTCCCGCCATAATCCGTAGCAGTGTCGATTTACCCGCACCGTTGTAACCTAGCACGCCGATCTTCGCGCCCGGGAAAAAGTTGAGGTAAATATCTTTTAAAATAAAACGGTTCGGCGGCACGACCTTGCCGACACCGTTCATGGTGTAGATGTATTGGGCCATTTATGCTTTTCCTTCTTCTTCAAGACGGAAAGAATGCCAGAAATTCGCAATAAGAGCAGCCACAATTCCTAAAAATAAGCCACCCACAGCTCCTAAAGCAACAATCAAAGATCTTTTAGGCTTTTCTGGCTTTTCTGGTGGGTAGGCTGCTTGGTCTAAAATAGCTACATTGACTTGGGTAGGATCTATTTTGAAAGCTTCTAAAAGAGCTAATTCAGATTCTTTACTACGTAGACCCTCTATAAAAGCATCATTGTTTTGACGAGCTTTTAAAGCTTCAACTTGCCGATTAACTTTCAATAATTCAACTTTATCTTGTAAATCGCGTAAGCCAGCAATAAATGGATCATCCGAGGTTCTTTCAGTCAACTCTTTAATCTCAGCGCGTAATGCTTTTGAGCCACGTAGATACAGCGGTTGAGGCTGGGTATTAACCTCAGTATAGAATGCATTTTTATCATTCGTACTAATAGCGCCATTATCTAATAAGGCAGATTTTTCAATTAAACCAATACCTTCAGCGATTTTTGCAGCTTCCGTAAGCTCCGTGATACGGTCAGCCCGTTTAGTTTTAGCACTTTCCCGTAAGGTTCTAATTTGGTCTTCTAGCTTTTCTCGTTCTACCTTATCGACTTCTTGCAGTTTAGCTATCTCGTCTTGCTTTAAATGTTCGGCCTGTTCGCGTAAACCATTAATTTCTCTCTTCAATTGTTCTTTTTTGAAGACAACCTGCTCTGAAATATCACGGATAGCCTCTTGTTTGGTGATAGCTAAAACTTGCATACTTAGTTGGTTTAATATATCTGAGATTATTTGTGGGTCTTTGCCTTTTAGGTTAAGGTGTAGGGCATGTAGTAAATCTACATCTTTCTTCTGGTTAGGCTTTTCTAAACTAAAATTTTCATTAAACTTATTAAAAATGACTGCAGTTCGATTAGCACTAGGCTCTTGATTATCTAGTGTTTTTATTATTTGAAGTTTATCAAAAATTCCATGTCTAATCTTGATGGAGTTTAAGTTCTTTTCAAAGTCACCATAGATTTTTTTAACTAACTCCTGATTTACATCAATGTTAGAAGGCTGTTCTGTTATTGTGGGAATTTTTAATGGAGCCACATCACCAATAGTTGGTGGTAAAAATGATATTTTACTTTTATACTCTGGTGTTGCTAGCAATGCATAAACTAAAGATCCGAGAAAGATAGCAATAAAGGTAATAGATGCAATTTTTTTATATTTAATAATTTTCTTTATGGCAGCGCGTAGTTCATTATTATCTGTGGGTGCTAAAGCAGGTGTATTATTTACAATTGGCTTCTGGAAAGACATAGAGTATTAACTTATCTTTAAAATAGTATAGGCGTTAGGATCGACGTAAGGGTAGTGGTGTTATATTGCTTTTGTCCAAATCTAGATCAAGTAATAGGTTCTCTGCCATATCAGGGGCTAATAAACCCTTAAAACCCGATACTAACTCTTCAATAAGCTTTTGTAATGCGTAAAGGTCGCGTTTACTACAATTCGTATCGAGCTCTTTAAGTTTTAGCTCTAGACTAGACCAAGGAAGTAAGGCTTCATGGGCTTTAAATATTTTAGGGTGTGGAGTCTTATCTGCTTGTGAGTCTATTAATAGTTCTTCATACAGCTTCTCACCTGGCCGTAGACCGGTGAATTTAATTTCAATATTACCCGTAGGATTTTGTTCATCTTTGACTGTATAGCCTGAAAGATGAATCATACGGCGTGCGAGATCTATAATTTTTACAGGCTCACCCATATCTAATAGGAAAACTTCCCCACCTTTTGCTAATGCACCCGCTTGAATGACTAATTGTGCAGCTTCTGGAATGGTCATGAAGTAGCGAATTATATTAGGGTGGGTAACAGTGAGTGGCCCACCTTCTTTAATTTGTTTGCGAAATAATGGAACAACAGACCCCGATGAGCCTAACACATTACCAAAGCGTACCATGCTAAAGATCGTACGAGAGGACTGTTCAGCCAAGGCCTGTAGGACTAACTCAGCCATGCGCTTGCTAGCCCCCATCACATTGGTCGGCCGCACAGCTTTATCCGTGGAAATCAAAACAAAGTGGCGTACTTGAGCATTACGTGCAGCTAAAGCAGTATAAAGTGTACCAAAAGTATTATTACGAATACCTTCTAATGGATTGGCTTCGACTAAAGGAACATGCTTGTATGCCGCAGCATGATAGAGAGTGTTTACTCGGTAACGCTGCATAATTTCTTCTAAGCGTATTTGATTCTGTACTGAACCGAGTACTGGAACAATCGTTTTAGGTTCAATTGCTAATTTTTCAGCAGCAATTAATTTTAATAACTCACTTTCTATATTATAAAGGACAAATTCTGATGCCTCATATAAAATCAGTTTCGTTGGCTTTATCCTTAAAATTTGCCGACATAATTCTGAACCAATAGAGCCACCTGCCCCAGTGACCATTACTGCTTGATCTTTAATGCAGCTCGTTAATAGTTCATAATCAGGATCAACAGGATCTCGGCCTAATAGTTCATCGACTTCTATCTCTCTCAAGTCAGCAATACTTCGCTCGCCTGAAATTAACTCAGACATGCTAGGAATCGTCAAAACATGAACCGGTAGAGGCTCTAAATTCTGTAATATTTCTTTTTTACGCGCTTTACTAATAGCGGGTAGTGCTAAGAAAATTTGTCCGACTGAGAATTTATCTATGAGCTTTGGTAAATCTATAGGTTTATATACTTGTAAACCTTGGATGATGGCTTTATTGATGGTTGGATTATCATCGATATAGGCGACTATTCTATATTCATGATGTCTTGTTAGGGCGTTGGCTAGTTGCATACCTGAATCGCCCGCTCCATAAATGATCACGTGAGTTTTTTCATTTTTAAAATAATAGTGATTATAGATTAGGCGTACTAAGTAACGGCTACCTCCGACTAATAGGAAGGCTGTGCCCCAATAAATCGGTAAAATAGAACGGGGTATTCCTTCCCAGTCAGCCAGTAATGTCATTAGGGCGAGAATTAAGACGGACAGACTCACTCCAGTTAATACGGTCATGACTGCTTGCTGACCATCAATAAATCGAACTACAGCACGGTATAAACCTAAACGAGTAAATAGGGGAATGGTAATAAATGGTGCCAAAATTAGTAACCATTTACCATCATTCAAGGGTGGATCCCAAGTTCCTAAGCGCATAGCAAAACTAGCCCAAATAGCAAAAGGTATTAAGGCTAAGTCCACTGACAGCATAATTAAACGCTTAAGCCAGCGGGGTAGATTAAATACATAGTAAGCCATTTACTATCATACCTATATCGGCAGTTACATGGAATAAACTTTATTTGACAATTTTATCTCCTTGACCTTTACCAGCGAGAGTCTGAAAAATATATAGAAAATAGTTTTTAGTATTCAATGTTTTCAACATATTAGCATCCATTTGAGCTAATTTAGCGGGCGTTGACATGTCAATATTATTAATCTGTGCTAAACCCGTGATACCCGGGCGGACTGCAAAAACTCCACGCTGTGCTCTTTCTGCAATTAGTTCACTTTGGCTAGCTAAGCAGGGTCTTGGACCTACTAAACTCATTTCACCTTTAAGCACATTCCATAATTGAGGAAGCTCATCCAACTTAGTACGACGTAAGAAGTTTCCAAAGGGTGTAATAGCAGAGGCTGACGCAAGATGGGTAGCCACTGACGCTGTTCCAACTCGCATCGTACGGAATTTGACTAAGGTGAATAATTTTTGGTTTAAGCCCACGCGCGTTTGTAAAAATAAGGGAGAGTGTGTATCAAACCATCCAATGATAGCAAGCACTAATAATAATGGTGAGCTAACTAAAAGGCCGAGTAGAGCAAATAGAATATCAAGGATACGAAAGGTCATAAGTGAATTTTTTACTGTGAGCTATAATATTAAACGTACAGAGTAGTTTAAAGTAAATTCAAAAAGAATTGATTTCTTGCTTTAAATAGACTTGCGCTGTCTGTCGTAATGCCTCATCAACAGTTAAGGGTGGCGACCAATCCAAGAGGTGGCGAGTTTTAGTCATATCTATTTGTAAATTTCCACAAAGCCTTTGCGCTATATCCTGCTTGCCCAGTAGATTTAAGGCAGTTTCTAGGAGTTTCTGTGGTACAGGTATGAGGCGTGGTGTTTTTTCTAAAGCAATATTTAGGCGCCTTAAAAGATCTGTCGTGGATAGATCTTCACCATCACTTACTAGCAAGGTTTGATTTGCGGCTGCAGGGTGCTCAATACAGGTGGTTATTAGGTCAATAAGGTTGGGTAAGGCAACAAAGCTGCGTTGATTCTGAATACTACCTAAAGGAAGAGGAAGATGTTTTTGGACGATTTTTATTAACTGCCCAAAATTACCTGGTGCATTTGCTCCGTAAACTAATGGTGGCCGAATTATAACGACTTCCATACCTGTTTTTTCCGCAATTTGGCGCAAACCGATTTCGGCTTCATGCTTGGAAATAGCGTAGGGGGTGGCAGGAGCTGGAGGGGAGTCGGCAGTGAATGATTTATCGTAAGTTTGGTTGCCATTGACACCGATAGAGCTGATAAAAATGAAGCGTTGTACACCTGCGTTAGCCGCTTGTCGAGCTAGATTGAGAGTAGCATAAGTATTAGTTTCTCTGAATGCGGCTAATAGGTCAGTAGCTTGATCTTTGAGAATATGCGCACGGGCTGCAAGGTGAATAATTACTTTAGTATTGTTAAGGACAGATCTCCAATCAGTATCTGCTAAAATCTCTCCAAGATTGACTTGTTGGGTATTAAATTTTAGAGCTGTACTATTCTTCCGTGTTGTAACAATAAGTGAGTAATTCTTCACACATAAATATTGCGTAAGATTTGATCCAATAAATCCAGTTGGACCTGTTAGTAAAATACTACTCATTGCTTTTTATGCCCAATAAGTGATAAGAGAAGACATGACATCATAAATATTATTTGCTCAGTGTGCTTACGGCGGCACTTATGCGAATTGAACGCTAAAAATAAAAAACCACTACGTGACAGATTATGCCAATGCTTTACAAAAAGGCTAGAGTTCAATTGAAATAATCGAGCTAATAATGCTGACTGCTCTAAGGCTTTACCACTAAGTACAAACTTCATCCGATAAAAAAAGGCTCTATACCCTCGATTAACCCCTACTTGATTGTTTGTATGTTGCCGATAAAGCATAGATGGTATTGGATCTATATACCAGTTATAATTATATGCTCTAGCAAATGCATAAATAAACCAATCATGTAGCCATACGTTATTAATAGCACTCTGATTTTGCTCTATAAAAGATTGTAGGTGTATAGCAAGGTTCTTCGTTAGAACAAATGTACAACCAGGTCCTGCTGATTCAAAGAGAAAATCCCATTCTCTCATGGGCTGAGATTTTTTTATAATTTTTTGCTTACCATCAGGCCAGAAAGCAATAACATTGCTAGAGTAGCCATCAAATTGCTTAGTCTCCAAGATTGTAATAGCCCTAGCTACCTTAGTTGGATACCAGATATCATCTTGATCAGAAAAAGCAATATAATCAAACTCACAAAACGATATATCTTTAATAAGTCTGAAGAAATTAAGAGCAGCGCTTCCTAGTGACTTTGTAATTGGGAGATTATCGACTTTAGGGTTTGCTTTAGCAATATTTGAGCAAATTTGGTGGGTATTGTCAGATGATGGTTCAACACTAATATAAATTTTTACCGAAATATTTTCTTGTTGTGCAATGGAGGAAATTTGCTCTTCTATGAATTTTTCGCCATTATATGCCGCAACTAGCACAGCTACTTTAACATCTTTATTAAGCATATATTATTTTTTTGCAGTAAATATACAATATATACAATATTGTCTCATATACCTTTCTAGCTGACTAGACTTTAAGGGGCTGAATATTGTTTTTTTATATTCAAACTGGAAACTTTCAACTAACTTTATTAAATCTTCCTCACTATAAAATTTTTTATGGTCATCGTCAGAGTTGTATCCTTTTATTCCTGGCACTCCTATCAATAATGTTCCTTCCTTTTTAAGTTTTTTATGTATATCCATAATTAAATCTTGTGGCGACTCAATGTGTTCAATAACATTATCTAACAAGATACTCGAAAAATAAAAATCATCAAATGGAATCTGATTAGGTTGCATTAAATGTACATTTAAGCCTTTTTTTATACAAAAATCTACTAATAATG
>AATN01000150.1_pt1 | contig 17844 bp, 28 predicted proteins | sample 270648 | NCBI WGS metagenome assembly AATN01 (sample SAMN02954269, study PRJNA17659) | bioreactor sludge metagenome | biome: terrestrial; feature: bioreactor; material: sludge; isolation source: Enhanced Biological Phosphorus Removal (EBPR) bioreactor sludge | place: Australia: Brisbane, Queensland
CCCCACGGACCACGCATTGCCAAGCTGACATCGGCAACCGATACGGTGTCAGGAACCTCTGCCAACGACTTGACTGCGGCGGCTTGATCGGCGGTGAGCAGAGTGCCGACCATCACGTCAATGCCAGCACGCACTACCGGATTGCCAATATCGAGGGATGCTTTTTGCAGCGATCTCCACGTCTGGCGAGCAATAGAGATCCGTGCAATCTGTTCGTAGGTCGCCGATTCTCCGGGGTTTGCATTTGCCGTCAGTTCAAGTTGGTACAGGAACACTGGACCACCGGGAATGCCGAGAGCAACCGCAACCGCACCATCGCCAATCTCGCGGCTCACGATGCGCGTGCGACCGTCGCTGAGTATCGCGGCAATCGCTGCATCATCCGCCGGTGCGGAGTGCTTGCGCGCCGCATCAGAACCGTCATTGACGAATGGCGCGCACTCAGCGGAACGAGGCCCGTACAGAATCTCTTCCTGTAGATCACGCAGCCTTGTCATTGCGCCACCCTCCCCCCGGATGCCTCAGCCGCCGACAGGTAGCCTTCATACGCCAGTGTCGCTGGCACAGAGATCGTCCCCGTTCCGGACGCCAGAATCTTTTCAGCACGTGTCGTGGTGCGCTTGAGAGCGGACTGCAGCGCGCCTTTGAGCGCGGCCTGCGTGCCGCACAGATCGTCGATGGCAGCGCGGACGTTCGCGTCGGACGGATTGACCGACTCCGAAAGCAGCCAAAACAGCGAGTCACGCTTGCCGGCGGTCAGGGAGTCAAGCTGGGTTGCTCCCTGGACAATGGCGCTGCGCGACATATCCGGAGTCAGCGACGTGCGCCAAACGAAAAACGTCGACTGGCCAACGTTTAACCAGTCGGCCAAACCCTGATCGTCTGCGGTCGCGATGAGTCCGGCTGCGGTTCCGTCCGCCATGGCAGCGGCGCGAAGGGCGAGCATTTGTGCATTGGTCAGCATGTCTGCCCCTTACGCAATGCGCAGAAGCGCGTTCGTCGAATCGTTCGCCGGCATGGTCAGGGTTAGTGTTGCGGCGCTGACCGTCTGTGGTGCGAACGTACAGACCTCAATCGCCTTGTTGCTCTGCGTCGAGTTGTAGAGCATCACACAATCGACAGCGCCACCGGGAGTGATGTTGGAAAAAACCAGCGATGAGGAGGGAGTCCAAATGCCAACGCCGCTGGATGTGCTCGGTGCGGTAGCATTGGTGACGGTGATGCCCCCCGCGCTGTAGCCGCCTGTAACGGCACACTCACCAGTCGCCGTATAGGCGGTGGTAGACGGGCCAATGCTCGCGCTGGCCAGATATAGAGCCGCTTTGACGGTGTCCGCTGTTGGCGCAGTCAGGCTGGTGCGAGACGTGATGGTGGCAGCGCCAAGTTGGTGTTGTCCAAGCATGACTTCGGATTTGAAACTGTTTGCTACTCCGGCTGAGTTTGCCATTTTTAGACGCCTCCAATGCTGCCCAGAGTGCTCAACCCTGTGCGTTTGTAAATGTGAACTTCTCGCCTGACACACTCATCACTCAACCAGAGTTCAGATGCGCAGATGGTTTCGTCAGCGTTATCGGTCCAGACGACACGTTGATCGAGTTCTGAAATGGGCAGGTTGCCCTTGGTTGTATAGATCAATGGTTGCTCGTTCACGCAATTTCCTCCTTGTTTTTCACACCGGCGAAATCGTTGATCCTCCGCTCGATGGCTCGCTCAATGGCGAACAGTAGCCGCGTTGCCATGTGCCCGGAGATGCCTGCCGCAGCGGCGCACAGCCCCGCGGGCTGATCGAAAGCTGCCAGGGTCATAAACACACCCAGGCCGACCATGCCTGACGTGAACATCTCGCCGATCAACTCGAAAAAGCTGAACATTCTCGCTTTCCCCTGTTTGACTCTCGCCCACCAATTGACGACCCCCGAACCAAAGGCCATGGAGCAGGCGAGTATCCAGGTGGCCAACGTCCACGCTGTCGGATCCTTATCAGGCATTGCTCGTTACCTCCTTGCCGACGGAGGCTTTGCCGATCTCGCCGAAGAGTGATTTGACCACAGGGACCACGTCCGCGCTGACCATCTCGAGATCGTACTCGCCGCGCTTCCACGTCATCAGCGCCGCGTCGGCTGCGCTCACCGTCAAGGTGATCGTCTTCGCCGAGGTGTCGATCGCGATACGCCCGTTTTCGGTTGTCAAGCGCAACAGGTCGGTCGTGTCGATCACGTCGTTGATCGCGTAGGTGGCACCGGCGACCCACTCTTTCGCCGGCGTGCCTGTGGTCGCCGCAATCCAGGTGACCGCACCGTCGGCGCCCGGGGCCGTCGGCTTGACCGTGCCGGAGACACCGCCGACCGTGCATTTGAGCAGGTTCGATTCGCCGGCCTTGGCCTTAATCGCCATGCGTGCCGTGTAGCCCGTCAGGGTGGCAGGGGTGTTGTACTGCAGGTACCCGCCCGAGGTGTAGGCCTTGAACGCCGCGGCATTGACGTCGTTGAACTCGATCGTATTGGCGTCGATCACCGTCACCTGGTGGTACTCGTCGTCGCGGATCCGCGAGGGGTCGGCGACATTCATCTCGACCATCCCTTTGACGCCAGAGACCGCGGCGCGCCACCCATTGGGGATGCTGTGACCTGTTACAGTCATCCGCACCGGAGCGGCCTGCGAGATTGCGCTGATCTGCTTGTAGATCAGCGCGCTGGTCTCCCAGCGGATCACCAGCGGGCCGAAGGTCTTGCCGCGAGTGAATTCGAGTAGGGGGGCGGTCACTGGAAATCTCCGTCGTCGAGGCTGTAGTTGGCAAGGGAAAACGCCTCGTTGATCGCGCCTACCCGGGGGCCGAACTCCAGTTCGAACGCGGCGAGTGCACTCGCCGCTGCCTTGGGGTCGGCGCCGTCGGCGTCCTGGTCCGAATACGCCCGGTAACTGACCCAGTCCAACAACGACAGGTGATAGCGCGGAGCGATCTCGGGGCTTTCCGTGTCCGCCGCCAGGCCGGCCAGCGGCTCCCTGACCACCGTCAGCGCCAGGGTGTCGTCGATCACCGAGGGTGGCCAGACAGCCAGCGCCCCCGACTGCCAGTCAGGGACGTAGACCAGGGGAGACGACGCCGTGGCCGACTCCCAGTCAGGAACCTGCTGATCGAGGTCGCGAGTCAGGGCAGGGTTCAGCTTGCGCCTGGCGGTTACCAGGCGCGCTCGACGCACGAAGATGATCCGGGGATCCAGGGGGCAGGACAGCTCGCCGGCACCAAGCGTCACCTGGGTGAGGCCGCTGGACGAATCGACGATCAGGTGGGCCCGGCGGGCCGCCTCGATGATCGCCTCGTCGAGGAAGGCGTCGAAGTCCTCCTCGGACCAGAGGTAGCTCTGGGCTTTGTCGTCCTTGACCCGGCGCCGCCACCGGCGCCGCAGTTCGCCTCGTGTCATGCCGCGACCTCTTCGGGTTCAAGCAAGGTGGGTGTGACCGGCCGGAGCGCTCGATACACGTCGGCAGGGGGGATGTCCACCTGGCACGCCGCCGCCCCCGTGAGCGCATCCTGCTGGCAGAACGACCAATCGTAGTGCAGCCGATGGCAGGGGTAGCAGGACGTGTTCCTGGGCGTCAGGGAGACGGTGTTGTGCCAGTGTTTGGTCAGGTTCTCAACCGAGCTGTGCGAGAGCAGCACGACCTTCCGGTTGCTCTCGAACGCCACGGCGTTGAGCACGCCTGTCTCGCAGCCGACGACGACATCCACGACTTGCGCGAGTGCCAAGGTGTCGCGGATGTCCATCTCGCCGGCCAGCATGACGACCCTCGGCTCGTTCTCCCAGCCCTGCTGCAGGAGCTTGCACGCTTCGTCACCGACCAGGAAGATGCGCGAGTCCGGGTGGTCCGTCAGGATGTCGGCCATGACCGTGTCCATGTGCGGGTAGAACTTGTGGCACGAACTACCTGCCAGGACCCACATGACGTTCAGCCCATTTTCGAGAAGCCTTTCCCGCGCGACAGTATGCTCCTCGTCGGTGGGGTAGAAGTGCATGTCGTTGCTGTAGGGAACCCCTGCCAAGTCGGAACAGAATTCGAGGTAGTTGGCACCCATCATCTTGTTGCGGACGGCCGCCGGCCAAGCATGGCTGGCTCGTCCAGGCATCGACAACAGCGTGCCTTCGACGCTCTCGCACAGGTTGATGAAGCGGGTGTACTTCTTGGCGTGGTATGCCCAGAACTCGTTGAGGTCAGCGTTGGGAACCTGGTCGGGGTCCTGCAGGTACCAGTCATTGATGTGGGGGTCGTACTCGAGAATCTCCTTCCCCCGGGGAGTCGTCATCAGTGTGACGTGATACCCCTGGCACTTCAACGCCGGTAAGATGTTGGCGGTCTGCATCATGTCGCCGAAGCCCCCGTACCGGACGACACAGGCGGTCTTGCGAGGCGCCCGCTTGCGCAAGTGTTCAAAGGTACAGCTCTGGTCAGCACGCTTCTGGAAAACCAGGTAGAACGAATACTCGTTATCCTCGTTGCGCGACTGCCGCTCCACGAGGTCCCATCCTTCCAGGGGAGTGCTTCCGTTCTCGTCATCGGCAAAACCTGGGCGACCGATGACCGCACGCATGAGGTTGATGATGTCGACCGGTTCGAAGTCGTGCTGGCGGTCCGGGTCCGCGGCGGGATGACCGATATTTGGGTAGAACGACTTGTGAGGAAGATACAGGACGAGGTAGCCCCCGACACGGATGCAGCTCCACCAGGACGTGAGCGCTGCCAGTGTATCGACAAGGCGATCGAGCAGATGCGAGCTGAACACGGCGTCACAACTGCGAGATCTGACAGAGGTCGACAGATCCGTGCAATCCACCTGCAGCTCGGCGCCGTCTTTGCTGTCGATCCCGAGGAAGTGGGGAAAGGTCTTGTGGGTGCCGCATCCCAGTTCGAGGACGTTGCCGCGGGTGTAGGGGACGATCTCCCACCGGATCTTCGCGGCTTCGTTACCCCGCGGGTCTTCTGCTCGCCAGGTCATTGCTCCCCCAGCTGCACCAATACCTGACTGGCCGGCGCCAACGTGTCGGCTTCAATAGCCGGAGCTTTCCCCTTCGCTGGCTTGGGCTTGGTGGGCTCCGGGGCAGAGAGGGGATCGCCGAGAGCGTTGAACTGTTTCCCGTCCTGCTCGTAGCGTGCGCCGTTGCTGGCCCCGAAAATTTCCCCGTAGGGCTTCTCTTTGTTGAGCTTCGACATGCTCAACCTCCGATCCGGCCGTTGAACTTGGTCCCGTCGGACTTCGAGCCGCTGGGCATCGCGTTCAAGGAGCGATCGCAAAAGCAGCTCCCTTTGTCACTGCCCGTGGCACCGGAGATCCGACCCTGCCTGTTGGTCGCATCGACCGACAAGTCGGCACCGTAATTGCCCCCGACCATTCCTGTGGAGGTACCCCGGTCGGGGATCTCCGAAACGTCCCCTTGCAGCTTGCCGGAGGGGATGTATTTTCCGTTCATGTCGCGTCTCCTGTTGAGTTGAGGTGTGGTCGTAGTAACGAGCCTCAATTTACGCACACCCCCCTCTAACTGTCGGCGCCAGATTTCCTTCGCGCGTAGGCCGCAGAGTCCTCTACGGCCCGGTCCAGGTTGTGCTTTACCTTCACCCCCTCGGGGATGCACAGAAGGTTGAAAGAGACGAAATCCACACCCCAGACGTTCTTCGCTACACGGTTGAAGTTGTTCGGCGAGTACAGCGGCGTCAGGTGCCAGTACGGCACATATCCAAGGCTTTCGATTGTCTGGAGCAGTCGGGGAGAGTTCTCGACACGGTCGTTCTCGACGTACAGGAAGGGCCGGCTCCTCTGAATCGCCTCCCTGGCACCCTCGAGCACTTCGGTCTCCATGCCTTCGACGTCTATCTTGAGGAAGCTGCAATCGACGTCGAGGGGGCGAACCGCCACCTTCTCGCCTTGCTCTGCCGCCAACGCCGCCAGAGAGAGGCCCCCGAAATTCTGTTCCTTGTTGGGGTCCGCGGTGGCAAGGTTCACGGTGCCCTCTTCTGCACCGATGGCGGTTTGCGAACAATAGACGTTCTCGACACCGTTCAATGCTACGTTGGCACAAAGCAACTGGAACACCAGGCGCTGGGGTTCGAACGCGAGCACCCTTCCGGCAGGGCCAACAAGACGAGAAAAAAGCAGCGTATGCGCTCCGATATTGGCCCCGACGTCGACGACAACTGCGCCAGGACGTATCAGGTCCGTAAACAGCTGCGCCTCACCCTGGGAGAATTCCCCATAAGTCATAAGTGACCGACCTACGAAAACGTCACGGTCGTTGACGAGCATCTGCCCGTAGCGCGTCTTACACTGCACGTACATGCCTCTTCCCTCCTGAATGAGAAACGCCCCCAAAGCGGGGGCGTTATTTACTGCCTGCGCGGATTAGGCCGCGCTGTCCCACTGGATGACGCGCGCCTGGGCGGCAACCGTGTGCACCAGCCCGAAGCCGCCGATGTAGTACCACGCCACCCCGCGCGACCGGCCGAAGTCGGTCGGGATCTTGCCCCGCATCTCCTCGGGGACCGCGATGCCTTCGGCCACCGTGTCGCCACCGAAGAAGTGACAACGGTCACTCTTGGCATTGGTCCAGGCCGCCGAGGCGATGTTGGTCTGCTCGACGAAACGGATGTTCTCCCGTCGACCGATCTCGCCGGAGGCGATCTGCGCGAAGCCCTCGGACGTGTACTTGTTGACTGCCTCCAAGTCGTCTTTCAGCTTGCGGTACGTGCGCGGCCGGCCGATCGAGAAATAATCGTCCCCCTCGTACGGCGGGATGTCGCGTTCCTTCATCGTGTCCGCGATCGCCTTGACGTGATCCAGGTTCAACGCAACGTTGTTCGTACCGGTGATGGTGCCGTTGGTGTAGAGCGTGATCGCCGCGGTGTCCGTGCCACTCACCGGAATCACGCGCAGCGGAGTCAGCCGGAATTGCGCGTTGGCGGCGGTGTCGAAAGCCTTCTTCGCGTCGTCCTTGAGCACCTTGTTGATGATCTCGCGCACCGGTTGCTCGGACAGGTCGTCCAGTTTGCCGGTGTACGGCACGCTGTTGCCCATCTCCGTGATCGTCATGGTGCCCTGCGTGATCGTGAAGTTGGTTTCCGGCATGGCGGTCGTTTCCACGAGCACCGTGCCCGCCGTCGCGACGTTGGAGTACACGTTCCAGTGGAAGGCGTCCCCTTTGCCTTTGCCTTGCACTGCCGCGTCCTTGACGTCGGCGAACTGCCGATACTTGCAGGAGGGCTGCACGACACTGCGCAGAACCTTGCTGAGTTGAGGCGACCACATGTAGCCGCCGAGCGAATTGGTGAGCCAAACTTGACCAGCCATGCTGATCTCCTCTCAAAAGTGGGAAATTTATGCGGCCATGGCCTGGCCCATGCGCCGGCGCGACATCTCGCGGATCAGCTGCGAAGGGTCCTTCTCCCCGGCTTCGTCCTCGACGGAAGTGCCCGCCGCTACGGTCGCCACAGGGATCTTGTCCATGGTGTTTTTTCGCGCCAACTTCTCGTCTCTTGATTCGCCAGCACCTCTTGCGGGGCGCCCCGGCATCTCCTTGCCGAGGAGGGTGTAGACCTCCTTGGCTCCCTCGAGCATGGCCTGGTCGCGCGGCATGCCGCCGGCGACGCGCTGATTGACCTTGATGGTCGTCAGCAGCTCAATGTCAGGGTCGGCGATGACGTCGGGGTAGTCCCTCTGAATCGTCGCAAAAGCGGTATCTACCGCGAGTCGTTGTTGCACTTCGTCCGCCAAGTCTTCGACCGACAGCACCTGTGCGGGGGTTGCCTCCTCGCTACGGTGTGCCACGATCTCGGACATGACCTTGACGAAGGTGTCGGTATCCCCCTCGTAGAGGGACACCGTTGCCTGGCGGATGCGTTCTTCGACCGGCCCGGGATCGATCACGGGTTCCGGTACCGGCCCGGGATCGATCACGGGTTCCGGTACCGGCGGCGCGGCCGGTGCTGGCGCCTGTTGCGCCTGCAGTTTGGCGGCCTGGAGCAGGGCGGTGGCCTCCTCCAGTCGCCGATCGGCAGCTCTGCCCTTCTGGTGCTCGCGGATCACGTCGGCCAACGGGATTTCCTGCGTGGCACCGTCAACCTTGATGACGACCTTCTTGCCTTCGAAATCGGTGATCACGTCGTCCGAAAGGTGCGCCTCGATCTGCGCGCGGGCCTCGGGCACAGTTTCAGGCGTGACTTCGGTCAGATTGACCCCGGTTTCCTCTTCCAGGCGCTTCAGGTTGGCCGCGTCGATCATGTCCATCGCCAACTCGCGTTGGCTCTTCGCACGTGGCGGGGTTCCTGCGTCGTCCGACACGCCCTCGGTGAGGGTGGCGTCAGCTTCCTGGAGTGGCGGCATTTCGGTGTCCTTTTCAGTTGTCGAGCAGTTCTGCGTTTGCGTTGTCGCCGGCCTGGATGGCTTCCGCCAGCCAGTACTGGATCGATTCCGCGCGATAAACCTGGTTCTGGAGTGCCTGTATCGCCTTGGCGTCAGTGCAATCCACCGTCTTCAGCGCTTCAAGCGCCTCCTGTATCTCGGCTTCCGCCCGGGCGATCAGGTATTTTCCCGTCGTCGAGGTAAGAAACCCTTCCACGTGCTGCCCGAGGGCAACTTGGCCTTGCAGCTGCTGAGTCTCAGAAATTGCCATGCTATTCCACCCCCGTCAGAGTGTCGGTGCCGTCCGCGGCTTGTGTTTCGATTCCCTGCATCGTCCCGCCACCCGGTTTCGCCGGGAACATCGGGCTCGTGTTGCCGGAGGGGGGCAGGTCGAGAGGTCCTGTTTGGGCGGCTTCCTGGGCGGCCGGCGCGAGCGCGGCGGTGGGGAAATTCGGGTCGATGCCGGGGGGAGTCGGTGCGATATACCCCGCCGTTTGCATGACCTTGTCCGCAATTGCGGCGACTTGCGGCACCGCGGCGATGACCTCGGCGGCTTGCATCGCGGCGTAGGAACCCTCGACACCCTTGGTGACCTTCTGCGCTTGCAGGTATTCCGTTTCGGCGTCCAGCTTGCGCACCGTTGCCTCGACGATCGCTTGCGGCATCTTCGATTCGAGCTGCTGCGTGAGCTGATCCACCTGCGTCTGCAGCGCGGCCACCTTCGGGTCCTCGTCGCCGCTGACGAAGAACCGGCCACCGTCCTTGTGACCGAGCGCGCCGAACACCTCCTTGATGATCTCGGTCGGATTGACCCCGTAGCGCTCCATGACGCCATCCGCCAGCGCCTCCTTGACGCCATTCACGCCGGCGATCAGGTTGTTGATGCGTGAGGTGGGGTTGGTGGCCCCCTTGCCGACATTGACCGACAGCGAAAGCTCGCACGCGAGCATCTCGTCGGTAGGGCTGTCGATGCCGAAGCGTTGGAACAGGCTTGCCTTGCGGCCGGCGAGGGCCAGGATGATCTTGTCCGTCTCGTAATGCTGCTCGAGCAGGACCAACTGCCGCAGTACCGCGGTCATCCACGTCATCGCGAAGGTGAGAAGCTGGTACTCGCCGATCATGTTGGCGCTGTCGGACAGTTGGGTCATGCCGCCGACCGTCTCGTTGAGCCGGCGATTGCTCTGCACGCTGGCCGGCGAGTAGGTGCCGCTCACCTCGTCGAAATCCAGGTTGAGCCGGTCCTGCTCCTGGTAGCTCGATGCGGTGACGTCGGGCGTGTCGAACACCTTGACGTCCTTCTCCGGGTCCTGCATCAGTGTGACCGAGCCCGAGACGTTGCGGGTGAGACTACGCAAATCAACCTGGGCGTTGCGTCTGGCGAAGTAGCGCTTGGCCAGGGCCAGCTTGACATTGTCGATGCGCTGGTTGGCCAGCTCGTTGATCTCGCTCTGGACTTCGCGCGTCAGCGATGTGCTGCTCGAGGGGTAGTTCCTGTGCGTCTCGATGACGCAGCAGCCGATCGCGTAAGGTCGCACGCCGTGGGCGTACTCCTTGGTGCTCTTCAGGGGCACCGGCTCCGACAACAGGAACCTGTCGCCGAGGGTGTAGTAGAGAACGTCCTCGCCGTCATCGTCCTGGACGATGTTGCGATGTACCCAAACGATGCTGAACTCGGTGACGCCACTGACTCCCTGCTTGTCCGTCTGCACCCCCTCGCGGAGGATACGGGTGCTGTCGGTGTTGGCGGCCGAGGCCTGCAGCTGGCTCTCGCCAACGTAGAGCCATTTCGCCGGCTCCCCGTTCGGGCCCTGCCGCATGCGCCTCTTGACGTCCTTGAGATACATCGGAATGAGCTGGATCAGGTAGGGGGAGGTGCCCACCGGGTCGGTCCAGTTCGCGGCCGGGTCGAAACGGAAATTTTCGAGCGGGACCAGTTCCACGACGGGGCGGTCGATCTTTCGAGAGGCGTCGAACTCCCAGTACTGGTGCGAGATCACCGTGCCCACCGTCATGGCGTCCTGATACGCACCAATGACCGTTTGGAACCAGGGAATGCTCTTCTTCAGCCGATACTCGAGCAGCGCCTTCATGACCTCCGCGGATGCCTGCTGCTCCTGGATCGTCTCGTCCTCGGCGGACACATCCACCACGTCGAGGGTGCTGAAGAAGGCCTCGGAGGCGATGGCTTCGTTGCGGCGAATCGTGGCGCGCGTCTTCGGCCGAAAGATCTTGGACTTCGACCGGTACGTCTCGGACAGGTACTTCGACCCTGTCGGGTGCAACGACTGAAACGCGCGGAGGTCGCGCTCCGCTCGCGGGCGGATGTTCGCATCGAAGTAGCTGGTGCTTCCTGAGAAAGCATCCTTGGCGAGTTGCAGCGCCCTGCCGGATGTCATCATCGCGAATAATCTCCGACGGTGCGCCCCAGGTGCTCGGGCAACGAGGCAATGGCGGAATCGTCGGCGCTACCGCGGCGCAGGCTGAAACGCTCGAGTATCTCGCCGCCTGCGCGCACCACGCGCTTTTTGAACTCGCTCGAGGAGTAGTTCGTGACGGTGCGCAGGCGGTAACCCCAGTTGCCTGACAGCGCCAGGTTTCTGATGTCCGCCATACCCTGCTTGCCGTCGACATTGACTGCCCACAGGTGCCCGGGGTAGTGGGTGTTGAGAATATCCGCCATGTCCTTGGCCATGGTCAAATCGTTGGCGGGGAGGTCGGGGGTGTCGGTCGTTACATCGTCAATCATTGCCACTCCGGTTCGGTAAAGTCTTGCTCAATGCGCGCTTTCTCGGCATCGCTCAACCACATGAACTCCTTCCGCGAGCAGACGAGCTTGATCGCGTCGGGGAGCTTTTCGTAGTCATCGGTCGAGGAAGCGCCGTCCGTTGCTGAACTCATACGCGACCTCCTTGGTGTCCATGACCTGCCCGTCAATCGCAGCCGCCAGGGCGACCTCCACAGACCACGGTCGTTGCGAAAACGAGATGCCGCTCCCCGGCGGCAGCGGAATGGGGACGTTCGGGTCTTCAGTCGCCAAGGTATTTCTCCAGTGCGGCATCTATGTCGGCGAGGCGTGCGTTCAGCACCCGGATGTCCTCGTCCAGGTCGAGTAGCTTGCCGTAGCGCCAGTTCGTCTTCGGCAGCGCCCGTATCACCCGGCGTTCAGCGCTCACCTGGTCGATCTGCTCCATCAGGGCGAGCTGATGCTGCTCGAGCAGGATCCGGTCGTTGTCCGGGCGCTCGGACTGCGGCCAGATGTACGGTGCGGGAGGGTGGGCTTCCGTGAACTGCGCACGGATCCAGGCGAGTAACCTCTTGATCATGTGCCGTCCTCGTACATCTCGGGCTCCAACATCGACTGATCGATAAGGATCGGGGCGACCGGCTCCATGTCATAGATTCGGCTCAGGGCATCGATAAAGTCATCATGTTTGGCGAAGGGGTGCACCAGGTACTGGTCCAGAAGCACCTTCACCAGACTGTAGGCTTGCTTGTTGTGATCGACTCCGCGGGGCGGGGTGAAGATTCGGAAGGCCTGCCCCTGCTCCCGCACCCGGGCCTGCGCTTTGGTCTCCGTGGCGACGCGAGCCGGCAGGTACCAGTGTCCGTTGCGGAAGTCCGGCTCCAGCCGTTGAATGCGATCGTCCTTCGCTCCTGGGCCCTCACGAGGCCAGGCCAGTTCGACTATCTCGAAGGCGTCGTTGTCGAGGCGCATCTGCTCCTCGAAGTACTCCAGGTCCGCCGTGGATCCGTACCGCTCGTAGCCGACGCGCACCATTTGCACGCCTGGCATCCGCAGCCACTTCCTGCGCAGCCCGCGGACCGCCTGCCACCGCTCGGACAGCCCCATCTTGTGGCAGAGACCGTCAACCAGCCATTTGTTGCCTGCCGAATCGATGCCAACGACCGGGATGGCGGTGCTGTCGCTGCCTTTCTTCTTGCTGCTCGCCGGGTCGGTCAGGATGTAGATGTTCAGGGTCGCCGGCCGGATGTCGATGAACTTCAGCCACTCCTTCTTGAACGTCGCCTCGTTGCCCGCGGCCGGGTTCTGGAGCATCTGCGCGGCGAGCACGCTGCTGATCTGCTTCCGGCGCTTCTCCCGCCACACCTCGGGCGAGAGAAACACAGGGTTGCCGTCGGGGAGGCCGTTGTCGGTGGCGGGGTAGATGCGCGGAGTGACCGCGGACATGTCGAGCATGTCCTGGTACGTGTCCCGGAACGAGTACCGCGTGCCGACGTGCTGGCACCGGGCTCGTCCGTCTTCCCCGCGGGCGCCGAGGTTGTCGCTGAGTGACCAGGCCTCGGTCGTCTTCTTCACCATTTCGGGCGAAGTGACCGACTCGAGCGTCACCACGTCGTCATAGACCCTCAGCTTGAAGTGGGCGCCGGTCGGCTGCCCGTCCACAAGGCCGTGGCCCTCGACCGTGGCCTCCTTCGGGTTGCTCTGCCGCTTGACCACGATCCCGCCGTCCTCCGACCAGCGCGGGGACTCACGCTTGGGGTCGTCCCAGAGGATCTCGGGGAACAGCCCCTTCAGATCGGCGTTGGTTTCCAGCTCGTACTTGATCTGCCGAAGGAACTTGCGCGCCGTCGGCTTGTTGAACGAGAAGATGCCGATCGTGACTTCGGGGTCGCGCAGAATCTCCTGGACCACCCCGGCGAAGGTGATGATAGTGCTTTTGTAGTGCTCCCGGCTCCACAGGTCCAGGTGGTCGTCCGGCGCCGCCTCGACCTCGCGGCAGCGCGCGTACAACCAGGGGTGCAGTGCGTCCGGGCGGTGCAGAAGCTGCGTCAGCAGGAAGAAGCGATCGTGGCGGGCCAGATCGCGCGCCACGCAGCTGCCTGTGGTGTCTGCGGCGAGCATGTCCGCCCACGTCTCCTCGATCCACGCGTAGGGTATCGTCTGGAGCGCGTCGACGTCCTCGCTGTCGAGAATGTCAGCCGCGGCGAGCATGCAGCACTTTCTTGAGGTTGGCGACCAGCGTCGTCGTGATCGCCTGCTTCACGTTCACCTCGACAGGCCCGCCGTCAGGCCCGGACAGTGCCAGGCTTTCCTTGAGCATGCCGAGATGCTTCATGGCGTTGCCCAGCGCCGCGTTCTTGTCGGCGACCTTGTACTTCTTCACGTAGCCGACGAACACGCGGTTCTCGCCGGAGCCCTCGAACACCTCCTGCACGTCGAGCCCGCCAAGCGCGGCCGCGGTGGCGTCATCCAGCTCGTTGATCGGCAGGGGGCTGCCGTCGGGAGCGAACAGCTTGCGGGGGTCGAAGAACGCCACCGCGGCCAGCTCCCGCAACACCCGGTCTTGCGTGATTCGGGTTCGCTTCGCGCGTGCGGTGATCTCCCGGTTGACGGCCTCCTGAATGTGCGGCTGCAGGAGCATCTTGTACGCGACTCTCGCCGCGTACTTGCTCGCATACCCCGCGCGGATGGCCGCCTGGGTAGCGTTGAAGTCGGTGATGTACTCGGCGCAGAATACTGCTTGCCGGGGGTTGAGTTTGGTCCTGTGTGCGGGCATAGGGTGCGACCCTACGCCACCCCCGCCAAAGTGCGCGCTACTCGGTTATGGCCAGCTTGTAGGTTCCTCGCCGGTGGTCGGCGCCAATGACGCGCATTCCGTGGTGCTCGACCACCGACCTCACCGGAGCAGGAATTCTCGGCGGCAGGTTCGGCTGGGTGGGTTGCAGCGGGACTGCGCCGAGCAGCGTCGTGTCGAACTCCGTCCAGCCGTTTCTCTTGGCTATCTCGCGCAGCCAGGTACAGACGGCGCCGGGGGAGGGGTTCATTTCGCCCGTCCTGTCACATGTATGCAGCACCTCTGCGCCCGCTCGATCGCCCACTGCTCCTGCACTCTCTTGAGAACCGCGGCGTCGTCGGCAGCGTTGCTCAAGAGGGGCTGTTGTGCCTGCTGCGGGGGCGCCGACACACTGCCGGTGCTGGGGATATTCGCGCCCTGGAGTCGGCGTACTTGTTCGCGCAGGCTCCAGACCTCGGCTTCGAGGCTCGCCGCCAGTTGAGGCCAACCAACCAACAACAACCCGGTTTCGTGGGCATACTGCAGCTGCTCACTGAGTCTCATCTCATCCCACCCCCTTGTACTGGGTGTACTCGCCGCCTCCCCGGGTATTCGCAGACAAGCCGCGCCGGTCCTTCCTTGAACTTGTTCACCTGCCACACGAGCTGGTCGCGGTATGCAGGAGGGATGTCTCTTTTCATCACGTTGAGGACCATCTCTTTGGCGGCCTCGATTCCGGCCACCGAGGAATCATCGATGAGCTGCACGAGCACGCGCCGCTCCTTCGGATCAAACGCCTTCGTCATTGCTTCTCTCCTTCGTTGTGATGCGTGGAAGTTTCGGCGGCCGGGTCGGTGCGCCGCGGTTAGGTGCCGGCGGCAGACGCATCCACTCCGGCCAGGTGCTGGTGATGTCGGCGGCCGTCAGCACCGCTTGGTAGATGCGCGTCGTGCGCGGTCGGTAGCCCTTGTCGCGCCAGTACAGCAGCTGCTGCCGGACCCGTCCGCGCGTGACCATGCGCAACAGCGCCCGGGCTGTGCTCTGCCACGATCGGCCGGTCACAAGGGACAGGTCGCGGGCGCTGATCCAGTCCGCCTCGATCGTCGTCATGGCCTCGAAAGTCTTGTCTTCGACGGTCTGCCGCCGCTCCTCACGTATCAGCATCCCTGTGCCTCCTGTTTCGGTCTCTCTCCCGAGTAGGGTGTGTATTCAAACCATCCCCACCCACAATCTTCCGCTAACGATGCGAGGCATTCCGGGTGCATCTTGTTCGTGAAGACCTTGCCGCCGTCTACGCTCATCCATCTCTCGTACGGCGTACCTGGCTCGATGTGTTCGGCACAGTTCGTGCATCGGTGCTGCTTTCTCGCGGTGTGGGTCTTTGGTGGTGTGGCGTACATCAAACTCTCTGCCTCCCTTTGATTTCCTTCTCGCGCTGCGCATCGGCGGCGCAGCTGTCCCGGCCATATGAACAGTACGCACGGCCGTCGGGGGAGGGCTCGTGGCACCAGGCGCAGTGGGTGTGATAGATCACCGTGGCCTGGCGCTGTCGGGCAAGCTCTTGTCGAACGTGGGCAAGGCCAGAGTCACGATCGCGCTGTTCCCGTTCGCTTGCGTCGTCCAGAATGTCAGCGCTCATACACCTCTCCTCACCTTATCCACCTCAAGGCGCACCGCCTCGAGCAGCTGGTGCGGGTCGCTCTGCTCGAACTCTGGCATCGGGCCTCCCAGGCGAACCGCCTCGAGCAGCCGCTGCTGTCCTGCCGCCTTCGGGGTGAGGCTCTCGAGCACCGCCCCCTCGATCGTGTTCGCCATGATCGGCACGTGGATCACCACAGGCGTCTTGCGCCCGGGCCGGTGCAGCCGCTTGTTCCACTGCTGCCACAATTCCAAGTTATGGATTGGGCCGAACCAAAAGCCCTGGCCGTCGTTGAACTGCAGGTTGAGTCCGTGCGCGCCGCCCTGGGGGTGCAGCAGCAGCATCTCGATCTCGCCGCGGTTCCACCTGTCCTCCGTGTCGGGGTAGTCCTCCAGCTCCACGGCGTGCGGATACCTGGCCTTGATCCGGTCGCGCTCGTGCTGGAACCAGTAGCCCACGAGCAACGGCACGCCGGGCTGCGCCTCGATCACCTCGTCGAGGTAGTCGAGCTTGGCGGTATGCACCTCGTGGACCCGCCCATCCTCGTCGTAGACCGCGCCAGAAGCGAGCTGGAGCAGTTTTCCGACGAGCACCGCGGCATTGCTGGCGGTCACATCGGCGCAGTTGAGGGTGATCAGGTGGCGCGCGGCCAGGCGCAGGTACAGTTCCCTCGCGCGGTTGTCCATTGCCAGCGTCACCACGTTCATCGACAGCTCGGGCAGTTGCACCACGTCCTCGGGCAGGAGGCTCACGCACACGTCGCCGACCGCGGCGAATATCTCGGCCTCGGCGACGTCATTGCGCGGCCGGTGGCTGAACACCCTGTCCCTGCTGCGCTGATCCGGCACGAACCAGCAGTCGAGAAAGGCCTTCTGGGTGCGCCCAAGCCTCTCGCCTTGATCGATCAAGTACAGCTGCGGCCAGATGTCCACCAGGCTCTTCGGCCGCGGCGTGCCGGACAGCTGCACCATGCGCGCCGGCGTGTGCTTGCGCAGCGCCTTGATCGCCCGGCACTTTGCGGTGGTCAGGTCACGCAGGCCGCAGTCGTCGAGGACGATCATGTCGTAAGGCCACCGCGAGAGCTTCAGCAGCGACACCAGCTGAGGCAACAGGTCCCGGCTGATGGTGTGGATCACCTCACCGGTCAGAAGCGCTCCTGGTGCGATTGTGGGCACCAGACGCTTGACCGTTGTCGTCTCACGCTTGCGCTTGATCGTCACCTCGCGCCGCTCGAACGCGAAGTCCGCAGCGGTGATCGCACGCACGGTCAGCCCGGCGAACTGGGCCCAGCGCTTCACCTCGGCCGGCCAGGTGTGCGCGGCCACCCGCTTCGGCGCCACCACCAGCACTTTGCTGATGTCGAGCATTGCCAACAGCTTGACGATCGCCGACAAAAGCGTCGCGGTCTTGCCGGCACCCATGTCGGCCCACAATGCGCAGTGGTAGTGGTCGATCACGTGATCCTCCATGCGCTCCTGGTAGGGCCGCAGCACGAGCTGTTCGCGGTCGTTCATGGGACGGACAGGAACAAGTCCCGCTCGAACTCGAGTTCGCGCATCGCCGAATCCACCTGCGCCTTGTTGCTCGCCCAGTATGCATTGGCACCCAACTTGTGCAGATCAGAGATGCGCTTGGCCTGCAGGTCACTGGGAACCTCCCCGAGGCGCTTCAGCTCCATGAATGCGATCACACCGCCGGGCAGCACGATCAGCCGGTCAGGCATGCCCGCGCTGCCTGGTGACAGGAACTTCATGCACTTGCCGCCGAGGTCGCGCACCTTGCGCACCAGGTATGCCTCGATGTTGGCTTCTTTGGGCGTGTCGCTCATGAGATCCCCTTGCGCAGCGCATCGATGTTCTTCTGCAACACGTCGCGCATCAGCGGACTCTCTAACTCAAGGGTCAGGGTCAGCCAATCAAGGCACGCTAGGTCGACCTCTGCGTGGGTGGTGATCTTGCTCACTCGCTCCTTGAACTTCTTCACTTCTCCGCTCATCGATTCACTCATTCGTAATCCCTCCTGAAAATCTGCCTGTATCAACTTTCTCTAATATTAGAAAACGCTAATATGTGTCGCTCGCTCGGCGGGTGCTCTTCAGCCAGTGGTCGGCGATGTACGATGCCCGGCGCTCGATGCGCGCCACCGAATCGGGCGGCCAGCGCAGATGTCCGCTCTTGTGCCGCTTCGGCAGCAGCCCGCGATACCTGCCTCCGTTCTGCGACTTGTAGACCAGGATTGAGAGGGGCTTGATACCGAGATTTTCGGCCAGCTGCCTGGTGGTCAGCCCTTGTCGATGGCCAGTC